>Ga0316207_10004470_pt1 | contig 12145 bp, 9 predicted proteins | sample 6weekpyrite_MG_FD_204943 | JGI IMG/M metagenome (GOLD analysis project Ga0316207, IMG submission 204943) | Microbial mat bacterial communities from mineral coupon in-situ incubated in ocean water Damariscotta River, Maine, United States -... | ecosystem: Environmental > Aquatic > Marine >... | reverse complement strand
GGGCCTTTTTCTTCGAGAAAAAGTTCCAGCGCCTCGTGCAAAAGCGTTCCCTTGGTGGCGGCCGATGGTCTATCATCCACCGGGTCCAGTGTCCTTAAACCCAAGATTTTATTGGCATAGAGCCCATATGGGTCGCGCATCCATGTTTCTACTTGCGTAACCGACAGCTTATTAGGCCGTGCCTCAACCGGCGGCGTGGGCGTGGGCGCTGATATTTGTGCTTCTCGTGCTGCTGCAGAAAGTTCATGAGCCCAGTGAAGGTATTTATCTGCACGGGGCACCCCACGGCCTGCGAGCGCTTCTAACCGAAACCACCAACGGCTGGGCACTGTAGGTGATCCATCAACTTTTTCAGCGCGTGTGATATACACTGTGCCACCCGATGCTGCCTGTAAGAAGTCATGAGCTGATTGCCCAATTCGTCGTTCTAACGGCGGCAAATGATATTCCGCCCGCATTGGCCGGTTCATCCATGGATCGCTCTTAATTTCACCGGGCCAAACGCCTTCATTCAGACCGCCCAATATCATGATATCTGCACGCTGAAGCCGTGCTTCAAGTGGCCCCCAAATACTAAGCCTAGGATGTCGCCGCCAAACCGGACGCACCATAATAGGGGCAAGCATTTCTGCAAACAGCGCGCTGTAGCCATCTTGCGGCACATCTGCCAGTGCAGCGGTTTCTTCAACCAGATTAGCTAACCCATCGGCCAGAGCTTTTCCTGCCTCCCCTTGCCAAAGCACTTCTGCGCCTGTTGCGCCTTGTGCTTTAGCCAAGGTTTCAGCAGCAAAAATATGCGCGCGAAGGATATCCTGAAGCGATACTTCCTCTTCAAAAGCCATACATAATGGTGCGATTGCCTCAAGGACTGTATTCAGAATGCTTCGGTCATCTTGGCTGACTGGATTTTTTGTATCTGCAACTACGACATCGGCGCGAGCAAGCAAACCTTCCGCACCACTTGCAGGCCGAACCCCCCTAAAAACAAATTTATCAATCCGCCGTATCACCTCAAGATATTCTGAGCGCTCCATACCGAGAGAAACTAGCGGATGCTGTAATAAGGCTAACAAGGGTACCGGCGCCAAATTATCTGCCACCACCTGTGCGATCAGGCCTAAAAAACGACCGGGCATAGTATTCAAAGCCCGATCACCACCAGAATCGTCAATATCAATCGACCAACGCGTTAAACTTGCGCGCACATGCCGGGCCAACTGACGATCCGGCGTAACAAGTGCTGCTGTTTTATCGGGCGTTTCCAATGTCTCCCGCATTAGTACAGCGATAGCATCAGCCTCTTCTCGACGAGTCGGCGCAACAATAGCTTCCATTCCGTCAAACAAACCAGTCTCTGCGCTTTCCCTGTAAGGCATAGCGCGCCATTCCCTTGTGAGATCAGAAGGAAGTAAAGCATCACGCAAATATTGGCTACGCAAGGTGTGGGCAGTTCCTAAACTATGAGGCCATTCTTCCACTTCGTGACGGCTGGCACCGACCACTTCAATCAGGTTTTTCATCGCAGTTTGAGGGTGGGTAGCATCCACTTGAGCCCAGCAATCATCACTCATGCCTTGGTCAAAGCCTGGCAGCACAATACGCCCCTTGGGCAGGCGTGCCACCACACTTAAGAGTTCCGCTGTAGCAGGAATGGAGCCTGTAGATCCTGCTGCAATAATTTTGCTGGCGGGAGGGTTGGCCTCCCATGCACGCGCAAGCATACGAAGCATTATATCACGGCGAACAGCCGGGTTTTCCACGCCTTCAGCCTCTAGAATTTTGGGCCATGCCTCAGTAACGATGCGTAAAAATTCAAGAGTGATATCCCAGTGATGCGCCAATCCCTCTGGTACAAGATCAGCCAGAGCATCATACTTAAGCCCTTCGGTATCTACCTGATCCATGAAGCGCGCAAGCTCTGTCGCTAGCCGCCAAGCTTGTGCCGGGGCTAAAGATTGGTCAAGCCCCCCCCACGCAGTAACCTGCTGCATCAACATTACCTGCCGTCTCATGGGAGCAATTGCAGGCAACAAACCCGACGGATCAAGCCCAATGCCAGCACCAAGGAAGTTAATTTCTTCCTCGTCCACATCACCAATAGGGCGCATCATCGGCAACAAAGTTGTTCGGTGTTCCAACTTTCTCAAAAAGGCTTCCTGAAGCGAACGCTGGGCACGTCGGTTCGGCACAAGGATTATCATATGACTAAGCGCTAACGGATCGCCCGCCGCTTCTGTAACCAAACCATCAACCAACGCATCCACAAATGAAACGGACGGATCAATAGTAAAAATGGAAGGGGAGATAACCATTTAAACAGCCCTAATGGCATCAAGTCTTGCCTCAGCGTCAGAGATGGCCTCCGGTGTACCTACGTGCATCCAATGACCTTCAATGGGCAAGCCATATAAACGGCCTTTAGCCACAGCTTTGCGGTAAATTTCACGGTTCGAAAATGCACCTGACGGCGTATCCCTATAAAGGCCTGGCTCCAGAAGCTGTACGCCGCCAAACATATAAGGGGCTGATGGTGCTTCATCTCGAAATTTGATCGGCTGCACGCCCCCAGCCTGAGCAAAAAAATCTCCAACACCCTCATAGCCAAGCGCTTCATCTGTCGGCACTAATAACAGCAGAGCGTCCATCAAATCCGGGTTCCAAGCCTGCCGCAAACGCTCCAGATTACTGGCCCCAGCATCTACCCATAAAGCATCACCATTCAACACAAAAAACGGTTCATCACCTAATAATGGCAATGCCTTTTTTACGCCTCCACCGGTTTCTAACAATGCTGCGCGTTCATCAGAAATTAGAACATGTCCTGATTTTATATCTGTATCCAAGTGCGCTTCAATTTGATCAGCCAGATGATGAACATTCACAATCACCTGCTCAACACCAGCCTTATTGGCATGCGCCCGCAGACGGTCAAGCAAACAAACACCATTTACCACCGTTAGCGGCTTAGGCGTGTTCTCAGACAATGCCCCCATGCGGGTTCCTAGCCCTGCTGCCAAAATCATCATATGCTCGCCGAGCATTACAACAGCCCTTCCAGCAAAACAGACCATCGGCCTTGATTGCCCCCAAACGTCAATAAGCGTTCTTCATCGCCTGAAACAGCTATTTCACCCACACGCTTCATCTGGACTTCCAAAGCACTTTGCCACCACTCAGCAGGCATGCGATCAGGCCATTCTACCAGAAAAATCGCATCATCAAGCTCATCATCCAAGCCCAAGTCATACACATCTTCAGGATCATTCAACCGGTACAAGTCAGCATGATGAATCACGCTCTCACCGTCATACGATTGTACGAGCGTGAAAGTAGGGCTGGGCACTTCCGCATGCGGATTACCGACTGCCGCACGGATAAAAGCACGTGCAAATGTACTTTTCCCTGCGCCTAAATCACCGGTTAGTGCAAAAAGGTCACCCGGCTTGGCTCGTAAAGCCAGTTTTGCAGCCAAACTTTCTGTCTCGCTCTGATTTTTGCAAAGAATTTCTGACACTATATTACCTGAGCACCTATCTTTTACGTGTATTTTCAGGCTGGCTTCTGGGCAACTGGCAGCTCAGTGTCAATCCCTCATCTTGATGAGGTGCCAAGGAAATAATGCCACCGTGCAATTTGATAATACTTCGAGCGAGAGAAAGATCGAGCCCAGTAGCACGACGTCCACCCGGAGATGCCCCCATTGCCACCGCAGCAATTAGCCTGTCTCTCTCTCGAGGCGCAAGGCCAGAGTCTTCATTTGTAATTGCCACAACAATATTTTCATCATCCCCACTTAGGCTAAGAATAAGTTCTCCGCCATACCTGGCAAAGCTCAACATAGAAGATACCATATTGTAAAAAGCCTGCTTGACGCGTCGTTCATCGGCCTCAATTGTACCAACATCTATAACCTTATCCAGCGCCAATGAAATGTTCACTTTACGCGCCAAATCCTGAGCTAAAGTAGCTGTCTCTTTTAAATCTGCTGCAACATTACTGTCAGATACAATCAATGTCACTTCACCGGCATCAATAACAGCAAGATCCAAAACATCTGAAATAAGATCCTTCAATTCACTAGCCGCAGTTAAAATATCAGTAAGATACCCAGACTGCTTATCATTGAGGTCACCAAAAACCCTCTGTTCCATCAATTCTGCGAATCCAATGATAGAGTTTAGAGGTGTGCGTAGCTCATACGACATGTTGGTAATAAATTCACTTTTTAGCCTATCTGCGGCCTCAAGTGCACTGGAACGTTCTCTCAACGCCTGCTCAACTTTAAAGCTATCAGTGATATCGCTTTGTGTCAGCATCACCCCTCCATCAGGTAATGGAACAATTGCGCAGTCCACCACTCGTTCGTCATGATGCAAAAGTCGCCCGGTTTTATGCTTACGTTCAGCTACCCAAGTTGTGAGCCTTGAAATAAACCGGCTGGCATCATCCGTTAGCACATCTTTCGATTTTATTGCCTCCACAAAATCTGTTAGGTGCGGTCGCCCCCTTATTTCTGCTTCTTTAAGGTGCCAGATATCTTTAAAGGCAGGGTTCGAAAGCTGCAGCCGGCCGTCTGTACCAAACACCGCAATACCTTCATGCATATTGTCCAACGTTTCTTGCTGTACTGCAATCAGCGTATTATAAGACCGTTCCAGCGCCAGCCTATCAGTTACATCCTCAAACAAAATCAATAAGCCACCAAGTGGGTGTGGCTGAGTAACCACCCGGTGAGCAGTGCCATCAGGCAAATGCCACATTTCCTCAAAGGGCTCAAGCAGCTCAGTATATTGTCGCAGTATACCTTCTTTCCATTGTCGAAAGTCTGCTTGTTCCGGCAGTCGACGCTGTGCCCCCATTAAGTCAAGCAATTCGCTATGCGACATTTCAGACGACAAAGCATCTTCACTCAAATGAGAAAGCCTTGCAAAGGCACTATTGTAAAAACGAAGCGTCTGACCGGGACCAAAAATAGCAACAGGGCTACGAAGTCGATTCAGTGTTTCTGATTGGCTATCAAGAACACGCGTTAACTCCGACAAAGCTTCTTCTTCGCCTGTCACGTCCACGGCAACAGCCAGCACATTCCCACCTTCTGTAAGCGGCGTATTTGTTATGGAGAAGGCCCGACGCTGGCCTTCAGTTACACCATATCGGCGCTCCCGAACCGCCTTATTGCTTTCCCTAGCTTGAGTTGCAGTGCTTTGACTCTCACGGCCAAACAATTCCATATTATTTGCAATAACTTCAGCAGCATCCGTGGCATCAACAGCTCTCACGTAAGCATCATTCACCTCTGAAATTCTGCCATCTACTGCGCGAACCCAGGCAGGGTAAGGCAAGCTATTGAAGGTGCGCAGCAAATCCTTCGTTCTCACCTCCAGGGCACGGACGCTGATTTTTTCAGAGGAGGTCTGCTGGCCAAGTGCTTCCTCCAACCACATGATAACAAGGGGCCAGCGTGTATCTTTGGAAGGCAGCCACTGTAAATCAATAATGAGTTGTGAAGATCCGTGTCCGCGATCAACAACCAAAGGGCTAGGCACTTGCTGGCCTTCATCCAGGCCTGCACGAATAGCCGCTACGGTGTCTTCAGGAAGTCCTGTGCCATCTTTTCGGATCAAATCTGTTAATTCAATAACCGTATCCGGGAGTTCAATTAACGCCAGCGCACCCGCATCTGCCTGCAAGCGGCCATCCGGCCATATCCAAATAGGAAAACGATGATCGGTTTTTATCATCGTATCAAGAAAATCAGCTAAATCCTGGAGAGAGGAAGCTTTGTCATGCATGCGGCCTGCACGCCAGAGCGCATACAGGCTGAGCCCAGACCAAATAAGGAGAACGGTTGCAATCAGTATCCAAAGGCCGGCTGACGACCAATTAACCGTGTCCATATGGTGGCTCCCCTCCCCATGCCATAGCTACATTTAGGCACGCAAAGAGAGTAACGCTAGTTCCCCCCCAAGGACAAGACCTTAGGGGAGACATAGTTAGGCAAGGCGTTTTTATTAAACACCAAACTCAGATTTTAGAGCATCCACCAAGTCAGTGCGCTCCCATGAAAACCCGCCATCTTCCGCTGGTCTGCGGCCAAAATGACCGTATGCAGCAGTACGTGCATAAATTGGACGGCTAAGGTTCAGATGTTCACGAATACCGCGCGGGCTTAGATTAACCAGTTCCTGCAATACGCTAGATAAACGATTTGGATCAACTTTCGTTTGCGAACCCCAGAGATCAACATACACAGACAAAGGCTTAGATACGCCGATCGCATAAGCTAACTGAATTGTACAATTATCAGCCAAGCCAGCAGCTACAACATTTTTAGCCAAATAGCGCGAAGCGTATGCAGCAGAACGATCTACCTTTGTTGGATCCTTGCCGGAAAAAGCGCCACCACCATGCGGGGCTGCACCGCCGTATGTATCAACAATAATTTTGCGACCAGTAAGCCCGGCATCACCATCTGGGCCACCAATTACAAAATTGCCTGTCGGATTAACATAAAATTCATCCTCAGGGCACATCCAGCCTTCAGGCAAAACCTGCTCTACATGAGCCCGCACCAATCCGCGCAATGCCTCCTGCGTTACACCTTCTTTATGTTGCGTTGAAACCACCACGCTGGTTGCACCTACAGGACGGCCATCCACATACCTAAGTGTCACCTGGCTTTTACTGTCAGGCTCCAGTTCAGGTGCCTCACCTGAATGACGCGCAGCCGCAAGTGACTTTAAAATACGGTGCGAAAAATCGATAGGAGCAGGCATTAGGCTTTCAGTTTCATTGCAGGCATAGCCAAACATAATACCCTGATCGCCTGCGCCTTCGTCTTTGTTATCTGCTGCATCAACACCTATGGCGATATCCGCAGACTGTTCATGCAAATGATTTTCGAAAGATGCATTTTTCCAGTGAAAACCGTCCTGCTCGTAACCAATATCTTTCACTGCCGCACGAGCAACCTCTTCAACTTCATCAGAAGTGATTGCATCAGGGCCACGAACCTCACCGGCAACGATAATGCGGTTCGTAGTGACCAAGGTTTCCGCAGCAACACGGGCATCAGGCTGAGCACCAAGATAAAGGTCTACGATCTCATCAGAGATACGGTCAGCGACTTTATCTGGATGGCCTTCCGAGACCGATTCACTAGTAAAAAGATAATCACTCATTCTGGTTTCCCCAGTTGTTTCATCATCTGAAAATTTCTTGTCTAAGACATTCATAAACTACGCCCCCAGAAAGCCCTAGTAGCGGTAATGCTCCGGCTTGAACGGGCCAGCGACATTCAGGCTCAGATATTTTGCCTGATCTTCCGTCAAGACAGTGAGTTTTGCACCGAGCTTTTCCAAGTGAAGCTTCGCCACTTTCTCATCAAGATGCTTCGGCAATACAAACACATTCAGGTCGTATTTGTCTGCATTAGTCCACAGCTCGATTTGCGCAAGAACCTGATTGGTAAAGCTGGCAGACATTACAAAACTTGGATGGCCAGTCGCACAACCCAAATTCACCAAGCGTCCTTTAGCAAGCACAATCAAACGTTTACCATCAGGGAACACCACTTCATCAACTTGTGGCTTTACTTCTTCCCACTTGTAATTGGAAAGTGCTGCGATCTGGATTTCACTGTCAAAGTGACCGATATTACAAACAATCGCACGGTCTTTCATATCGCGCATGTGATCAAGCGTAATAACGTCTTTATTGCCAGTAGTTGTTACGAAGATATCGCCAATGGTCGCAGCCTCTTCCATCGTCGTAACTTCATAACCTTCCATTGCTGCCTGAAGGGCGCAAATTGGATCAATTTCGGTTACTAAAACACGGGCACCCTGACTGCGCATAGACTCAGCAGAACCTTTACCAACATCACCGTATCCGCAAATTACAGCAACCTTACCGGCAATCATCACATCAGTGGCACGTTTAACACCGTCAACCAAGCTTTCACGGCAACCATAAAGATTATCGAATTTAGACTTGGTAACACTGTCATTCACATTAATAGCTGGCACCAGAAGACGACCTTCTTTCGCCATCTCATACAAACGCATTACACCGGTGGTAGTTTCCTCTGAAATCCCCTTAACGTCTTTCATTAGCTCAGGGTAATCATCGTGCATGATTTGTGTGAGATCGCCGCCATCATCCAAAATGATATTTGGCGTCCACCCATCTGGGCCCTTAATTGTTTGGTGGATGCACCATTCAGCCTCTTCTTCAGTTTCGCCTTTCCAAGCAAAAACCGGGATACCGCTAGCAGCCATTGCTGCCGCAGCCTGATCCTGAGTAGAGAAAATATTGCAGCTTGACCAGCGCACTTCAGCACCCAAGGCTGTGAGCGTTTCTATAAGAACGGCTGTCTGAATTGTCATATGCAGACACCCAGCAATACGGGCACCTTTCAGAATTTGGCTTTCACCGTATTCTTCACGCAAAGCCATAAGGCCAGGCATTTCAGTTTCCGCAATATTGATTTCTTTCCGGCCCCAATCGGCGAGAGAGATATCTGCAATCTTATAATCGGTCATGGAAGCTCCTGCTCACTCAGTATTTCTGTCGAGGATGCCTTATAGCAGGGAGCTACAAAAAGATAAAGAAATCTTTATATAATATTTTTTTGATATTAACCATATCTCGCATGAGCTGTATAATACAAGGCAGTGAACCACTGCACCTGAAGCAGTCACGACAACGGACCAAGCAAAAAACTCTGCAAAGCGCTGTAAATAAAACACATTTTAAGATTTTAAGGCTACTCGCCTTCGCCGAACATATCCTCAACCAAGGAACATAGGTTGGTAAGGGCCTCATCAGCATCAGGCCCCGATGCGGCAATATTAATAATTTCGCCTCTGGCTGCACCCAGCATCATCAGCCCCATTATTGATGTACCAACGACGCAAGTATCATCTTTACAGACTTCGATTCGGGCATCAAAAGCACTTGATTCTTTGGCAAACTTCGCAGACGCACGCGCATGAAGACCACGGCGATTACAAATTTTAACGTCTTTCGATACTTTAGCGCCAGCCTCTGTCAAGGCATCAACCCCCAAGGACTTGGCTAGCGACATTAATATATTTTAGCCCCGCCTCTTTCGCAGCATCAACAGCCTCCTGGAGCGAAGACCCTCGGCGCACACTGGCAAGCTTAATCAACATTGGCAGATTAATACCAGCTATCACTTCCACTTTGTCTTTTTCCAAGAGAGAAATTGCGAGATTGGAAGGCGTGCCGCCAAACATATCTGTAAGCAACACAACACCGCTTCCGGTATTAACATCTTTAACGGCATCCATGATATCTTGTCGGCGCTGTTCCATATCGTCATCTGGTCCAATGCAAATTGCCCGCATTTGCTCTTGTGCCCCAACCACATGCTCTGTCGCCGATACAAACTCATCCGCCAAGCGGCCGTGGGTCACTAACACCATTCCAATCATCAAATATCCCTCAACTCTTTTAGTTCACACTATTACTTAGCGTGCCTTACTTGCCAGCTCGCGGTGGTAAAGGTTAACAGCCATACCTTCTACTGCACTGCGACTAGCCACCGCTTCTGCCATAGCCACTGATCGATGTCGCCCACCAGTGCAGCCAAATGCGATAGTTAGATAAGACTTACCCTCGTCGCGGTAACGCGGCAACAAAAAGCCAAGTAAATCTTCCAGCTTCGAAACAAATTTATCAAAACCCTCATCTGCGCGCACATAATTAGCCACCGCTTCTTCGCGGCCTGTCTGCTCTTTTAGGCCGTCAACATAGTGGGGATTTCTTAAAAAACGGACATCCAAAACCAGATCAGCATCACGTGGTACACCGTTTGAAAACCCAAACGACATGAAAGTGACAATCAACTTGGGCATATGCCCACCAGCAAACCGGCGGCGAATAATACGCCGGGTCTCAGCGCCTGTGCGGGCGCTAGTATCCAGAATCCCATCAATATTTTCCCGCACAACCGACATTACATCACGCTCTTGTTTAATCGCAGCACGTAGCAACTGTCGTTCTCCAAGCGGGTGGGGACGGCGTGTCTCTGAAAAACGCGTCATCAACACTTCATCCGAGGCATCCATAAAAAGAACATGAAGCTGAATTTCAGAGCGTTTTCGCACCTCATCAACAGTATCAGCAAAATGCAGAGGCGAAAAATGAAGAGTGCGCGAATCGATCCCTACTGCAATAGGTATTTGTGTAACATCGCTTTCCGCTTCATCGAGAAGTTGCCCTAACATGCTAAGCGGCAAATTATCGACTGTTTGATAGCCAATATCTTCGAAAGAATGCAAGGCAGCCGATTTCCCGGCACCAGACAAGCCTGTTACAATAACAAGTTGCCGCTTTGAAGGCGGCCCAGCTTCTTGCGCTATGCCCTGTTTAATTTCTTTCGAGTCCATCTGTTTGCTCATCAGGTCCGGCTCTCCCAATCCTTGATGCATCGCCTGCTGCCAACTCTATTTTAATTGGGGTCGAAACTTCAAATGCATTTAGACGAATAAGGGGAATTTTTTTACCCAGCAGCATTTTATGCTCCATATCCGGAAGCCGAAGCACATCAACTGAAGGCACCAATTCAACAATAAGCGATATATATGTGCCCCCAGTTACCGGCACCGGGATAATTCCTACACCCCTTACTTCCATATATCCGCGGATTGGCCTAGGGGCTACGGCCAGTACGCCGCGGCGGTGCAATGTCAATTCTATTTGGTCATCACTGATGAACGATGCGCCTCGATCAACAAGCCTAAGGGCTAAATCCGATTTACCAGCCCCAGAAGGACCACACAATAAAACACCCCTTCCTGCTACATCAACCGCAGTGGCATGCATACGCTCCATAACCTTAGTCCTTATCGCCGAGTGGCAAACGCACAGTAAAACGCGCCCCAAGGACAGCATTATCATCCCCAAGTCGGTTTTCAACCGAAATACGCCCACCGTGAGCCTCAATCACCTGCTTACAAATGGAAAGACCAAGGCCCGAATGATTACCAAACTGCTCAGAGTCTGGTCGTTCGGAATAAAAACGTTTGAAAATTTTAGCATTGGCTCCTTCAGGTACACCAGGGCCTTCATCGTCAACAACAAACACAACAAAACGTTCTTTCACTGTCAAATCAAGCCTGACAGTACCACCGGGGGGACTAAAACTGATCGCATTATCCAGCAGGTTTCGCCAAACTTGACCAAGCCTTCCTTCAATGCCTCTCACCACAAATATGCCCGCTTCCTGATCTACAAAATCAACTTGTACATCACCGGGTAAATGCCTGCTACGATAGGCGTTGGCCAAAACTGTCATCGTCACACCCAGATCCAAATGCTCCATTTTGCCTCGGGTTAATTCAGCATCAAGCCGGGAAGCGTCAGAAATATCTGTGATCAACCGATCAATGCGTTTGACATCATCTTCCAATATTTCAAAAAGCTTGGCTTTAGCCTCAGGCTTTTTTGTCATTTGAATGGTTTCCAAGGCACTACGCATCGATGAAAGGGGATTTTTAATCTCATGAGCCACATCAGCAGCGAAACGCTCTACTGCATCAATTTGGGTATATAGCGCACGCGTCATATCGGAAAGCGAGCGAGACAAATCACCTATTTCATCACGCCTGTCTGCGAACTCTGGAATGCGCTCTTCTCGACCTCGTCCACGGCGAACACGTTCAGCAGCACGTGCTAAAATACGAATTGGGCGTACCAACGTTCGTCCAAGGAAAAATGATAGCAAAATTGTAAAAAGAAAAGCGCCAATGAACACCTTAACGATCAACATCTGCTCGGCACGTACAATATTATCAATATCGCTGGTTTGAGCTGATAATAAAAGTGCACCCAAAACACGCCGGAAACGTTGAACCGGCACCGCGATATTTATAATTAATGTGCCATCTGCACGGGTGCGAAGCTGTACAGATTGATTACCCTCCAAAGCAGCCGTCACCTCAACATAATCTTCAGCACGCATAGTGGGGCGGTCAATTGCCGGCGGTGCTTCAATTTGCTGCGTAAAGCCATCCAGAAGCTGGTGCAATCCCTCCAACAATTTTTCCTGAAAGCTCGGTTGGTGATTAATTCCAAGCAAAGGCTCTTCAAACAACCGCTTGTCACCAGCAAGAAAACG
>Ga0316207_10004469_pt1 | contig 12145 bp, 10 predicted proteins | sample 6weekpyrite_MG_FD_204943 | JGI IMG/M metagenome (GOLD analysis project Ga0316207, IMG submission 204943) | Microbial mat bacterial communities from mineral coupon in-situ incubated in ocean water Damariscotta River, Maine, United States -... | ecosystem: Environmental > Aquatic > Marine >... | reverse complement strand
GATAAGTAACTTCAGCATCATCAGGTGTAGGTTCTGGAAAATCCAGACCAAACGCTTCACGTAACGGCAGTTTATCTTTACCTATATGCGCCAATAGCCACATTTCAGCTATAAGAACACCTATGCAACCCATGAACACGACCCAGCCTTCAAAGTCATGCAAGAAACCATCAGCCATTTCTGGGCCCCAATATTCAACTGTCACACCAATTACACCTATCCTGAAGCTGTTCAGTAATATAGTTATGGGAATTGAAGACAAGAATATTATGGCTTTTTTCCAGAAAGCACCTGTAAAGAAATAAGCAGAAATAAAAGCAAGAGTCATTAATGGAAATAAATAATTCAGACCGCTACAGGCTTCTACAACCTGAAGTTTGTACACTCCTAAATCAATCACATTACCTTCAAGAAACACACTGATATCAAACAGACGAATAACTGCTACACCAATTTCAGATGAAATAAGCTGTAACTGTGAAGATAAATTATTAAAGATAAAATTGGGTAGAGGAATCATGAAGAACAACATGATTAGTGGAACTAATATAATTTTAAAGCCTGGTCGCCCCATGAGTGAAAGCGCTACACCAAACACAGCTACAACAAAGCCGTATTGAATAATCGTATAAAGAGAGCTTAACTCTCCAGCATAGTATAAAAACAAACCGAATACTGTTAAAGCAACACCTAACCACGACCCATTAAATTGTATAGCTTCTAACTTATCGCTTTTTTGCCATATTAAAAACAGTGTAATAAACGGAATAATATAGCCATGACCATATTCTTCACGATCACCCCACCATTTTTCCATTAATAGCAAACCATCAAGATATATAAACCCAAGGAGTGATAACGTAACAACTAAAAGCCCCCATATAGTCAACGAATCCTTCCAAACCTTAGTTACTTCAATATTCTGTTCTTTATCTGACATTTTAAATACAACTGCCTAAATCAAATTAACCTAAAAAAGAAATGCAATACTATCAAATAATTGTGATAATTAGTTTAAATAGAATAAAAAGTATTATTATTTTACAAGCCCAAGCGCATTAGAATATTCTAATATCATTAAATAGCAACAATATGTGTGTGTTGAGTAAATTTTGACCCTGAATAATTACATTAACAAAGTTATCAATCTACTAATAACAAGAGGTGCCGGTGTATTCCTATCATTTATCGTTAGTATATATCTTGCTAGATACTTTGGTGCCGAAACCACAGGTAAATACTATCTTTTTATCTCTATCCTTATGGGATTATCAATTTTCAGCAAATTAGGATTTAATGGTTCATTAATAAAATATTGCGCTCAATACACTCTTCCCAATGAGAAGGAACACATTAGAGGGTATTGGTATACTGCATTAAAAATTTCTTTAACTGCATGCATACTGATAATAACGATATCATTTAGTACAAATTACTTATTCCCATTAAAGCATTACTTTCAATTCAATGAAAACATTCTAATATACACCTTCCTAAGCTTAATACCTTTCACGTTAGTAGGTCACAATGTTGCCGTTCTTATAGGATTGAACAAACAAAACAACGCAGCTATAACGGAAAATGTAGCACCGCCATTAATATTCTTATGCATTAGTGCTGTTCTATATATTTTGATCCCTAATCAGGAAAATATCCTGTTAATTTATACAGCATCAATTACGATAGTTTTTGTCATTAGCACCATAGCACTATGGAAGACCTTACACTCAAACAATTCTACGATATCAGCTGATTCGAAAAAGTTAATAAAAACCTCCAAACCAATACTTGCTATTAATTTAACGAATTTTTTTACCGACTGGAGTGCAACATTTATTCTAGCTATTTATGGAACACTTCAACAAATTGGTATCTACAATATAAGCTGGCGCCTAATTACTATTATGGGAATTCTACTCCTTATTTTTAACAACATTAATGCCCCGAAATATTCAATGGATTTCAAAAATAACAACCTGAATAATATTGATATTACAGCCAGACAAACAAGCATGATATTATTTTGGCTAGCCTTGCCCATCATATTATTAATAATATTATTTGCTGATAATATTATGCTTATTTTCGGCACTGAATTTATAGCAGGTGCACCAATTTTACAAATTTTGGCCGTTGGCCAGTTATTTAATTTCAGTACTGGCTCTGTAGGATATTTACTACTAATGACTGGTCATGAAAAGCACCTGAAGAACATCACTATATTTATATGTATCACACAGATTATTGCTATGATAGTGTTCATACCGAAATACGGGATATATGCAGCAGCAATTATAACAAGCATATCCATAACAATGAAAAGTATAATCACTGCATATATTGCTTATAAAAAACTCGGGATTCTTTCACTTCCCATACCAAGGAAACGAGAGATTCTATAATGACCCATAAAGAAATAGATTTTTTTATCGTAGGCTACCCAAGATCAGGAACAACACTTGCCGCATCACTACTTTCAAGAAATCCTGATATTTACATATCGCCAGAAACTCATTTTTATCGGAATTTCGTAGTAAACAACAAAAACAATCTAAATAAAGATTCATTAATTAACGCTTTTATAGATGACAAGCGTCTGTCTGATATAGGCATAAATAAAGAGCTTCTAGAAAATTTTACACCAAAGAAACATAAACTATCCTGGTTATTAAACGAGTCTCTATCACTTAAAGCTGAAGAAATGAACAAGAACATCATAGGTGAAAAAACGCCTGCGCATATGATGTTTTATACTCAGATACTTAAAGATTATCCCGAAGCTAAGTTCATAGTTATAATTAGAGACGGACGCGACTGTGTATTTTCGAACATCAAAGAGGAATGGACATTCTCTAACCCCATTAAACATGCGGCAGAATGGAATCTATACATGGATACATACAACAAACTTATTGAAGAAATTCCAGAAAATGTATACACAGTAAGATATGAGGACCTCATTGAAAACCCTTCAAAGTATGTAAAAGTCATGACTGAATTTGTTGGTGGAAACTACATAAGCAAACAAATTGAAGATGACACTTCGAAATCTGTTATTCCTGAATGGGAAAAAAACTGGAAAGAAAAAGCGTCAAAAGCACCAGACAAAACCAACAAATACAGATGGAAGCTACACAAAGATAAACAGTTAATTTCTCACCTCACACATATAATGCAAGATTATTTGAAATGCCATGAATATGATATTACTCCGATAAGGGGGTTTTCAAGACTACATAATTTTAACCTTTATATTCGAAATATTATTTATACATCAAAGATATACCCCATTATGAAATTTCTAGCAGCATCATCCATTTACAAAAGACTAAAAAGCTTTCAAACAAAATGAAAGACAACTCCTTACATATACTTGTCGTTGTTGCATTTGTATTAATTGCACTTGATTCGTTCATGACATACATGGGTAAGCAGGTTACCGGGACCATATTACCAGTCAATATGATTGTACCCGTCCTGCTCGCTGTACTACTCGCCCTAAAAGGAAAAAACTACATACTCCCAGAACAAAAAATCATCATGTGGATTTCAATAGCGGCACTAGGGTTTTCTGTAGGAATAATAACAATACCTAACACTGGATTAGGCCGGTTATTTGAAATAATAAGTGCCATAATTGCTTTTATTGTAGGCTACATGTTTTCTCGTTGGGCGAAAGATGAGGACCAGGCTGCGAAACCTTTATTACTGATAGGCCTTTTGTACGCCACAGTTTGTATTATTGCTGTAAGCAAAGTTCTACCTCAATACTTTCCAGTCATAATGAAGTTATGGGCGCATAATGGTGAACTTATAGAGCGCCCCGAAGTAACAACTGATCAAAACTTTCAAGTTTTCTATCTAATACCCGGGATGATTGTTTTCGCACTCCCTTTTCAAAAAATAAGATTTTCCTTATCCGTTTATATTATTTTAGGCAGCCTATATTCATTAGCCGCTTTGCAAACAAGAAGTGGGCTTTTAATCGCAGCTGGCTTAATTTTCCTGGCTACAATTTCACCAATTTGGATAAAAACTTTAGGAAAGTGGAAGCTATACGTTATTCCTGCTCTTGGCATATTAGTTGGTATTATCCTTCTGCCAACGATATTGAATATGGCAAGCGGTATAATCATACGCTTTACAGAAACAGATTATTCCACAGGACTTGGTCGATTACACAGCTTTCTATACCTGTTTGAAAAAATGTATAACCCCTTATGGTGGCTACCACAGGGAAATGATGAATTTAAAGCATTAACAGGAAATATACCGCATGCAAATCCAACCGCATTATTCCTAGATGGAGGCATACTTGCCCTGATAGCCTGGCTTGCATTAGTTGTGGCACCACTATTAAAATTATCAAAATTATATTTAAAATCCAGATTAGACAACCTGAGTGTTATGTTATTTATAGGTGCAATTGCTGTATTCCTCACACAACTATCACTTAATGTACCGTTAATGGATCAGATTTGGCTCTGGGCAGGTGTAACTAATGGCTTATTAGCACGCAATCATACAAGAGTTTCAGAGCCAGCAGATGACAAAAAAGACAGCATTGAAGACATAGATAAACGTTACCCTAAATTAAGAAGATAATTATGAGAAATATCCTCGTTTCCTCATCGTCAGAGCCTGATGGTGGCTCAGGTATTAGCACGTATTCACGAGAAATATCAGTTTGTCTTAAAAATAAAGGTTATAAAATCCATTATTTATCTCCAACACCAAACGATACAACATGGCTAACCCAAAACAATATAAGCCATGTTCCATCTAACAGAAATTCAGTGCAAGCCGATACATGCTTAAAAACATATGACTATATAAAAAAGCATGATATAGATGCCATTATAAATAATGACAATCCAGTAATTACCAGCCTTGCTCCCGCTTTACCATGCCCTGTTATCAGCATAGGCCATATGGAGAAAAGAACAATCGCCAGCCTCGCGGCTTACAATGCAGATTGGATGGATTATATTGTGACTATTTCTAACGATATGAAACACACATATACAACAAAATTCAATCTCCCAGTATCCAAGTGTCCAGTTATTCACAATGGATTAAATAAAGTTACGGATAAAGCAAATGCAGCAAGTAAGGATAAGCTAAAAGTAATATTTGCAGGTCAATACTCAAAAATCAAAGGGGCCGACTTTTTAGTGAAAATGATACTCACAAAACACCCTGTATGGAATGATATAGAACTTAACTGGTATGGCGGCCTCCCCAGCAAAATTCACAACAAAATTAAAGACAATCCCAATGTAATAGTCCATGGCAGAGTATCTCGATCAGACTTAATGCAAAGTTTAAAATCATCTGATGTGTTTCTCATGGCATCTAGACTTGAAGGATGCCCAATGGCTATGCTAGAAGCAATGAGTTACGGTGTTGTCCCAATCACAAGTAATGGTAAAGGTGCAATGCAATGGCTTATAGACCATGGTGTACATGGTTATGTTTGCGATATAAAACATTGGCCCCTACAAGCGCTAACTTGCCTAGATGCTCTTAATAAAAATAGACATTTATTACAGCACATGAAAAATGAGGTGTTAACACATTTCAATCAAAATCATTTAACTGAGATAACAGTAGATAGATTACTTAATTTACTGGCCAATCCCACTATTGATAGGTCAGCCCCTAAAGATAAAATTAACGTTCTAAAATGGCATAGAACAGTAAACTCATCACTCATGGAGAAAATTTATTGGAGACTGGGTTTACTCAGATCTGAAACAACAATTCAGCTAGAAAAGCACTAAACTTAGTTCCTCCATAAAATAATAATCATTATGATCATCAAAAAAATATTCCTGCTATCAGTATTTATACTCTTTAGCTCTCAGCTTGTAGCTAAAAACAACTCTTTCGAAATATATGATGGAACACAGTATAAAAATCGTCCAAACATGGAGCAATATGGCATCAAGGACATCACTATCCTATATGGCTCAAGATTCTGGGATAAAGGGAAAAGCCGTGATGACATTCCTAGCAATAAAAGATTAAAGAAACTTGCTAGAAAGTATGATGGTAAAACCGGGATGATTGTACTAGATATTGAACACTGGAAAGTACAAGGCCACCCTCTTCGCCCCTGGATTATTGATGAGAGCATCAAAAAATACACAGAGACTATTAAAATATTCAAAAGTCATACTATGCAGTCTAAAGTTGGGTACTTCGGAGGCCCCTTTCCGATCAGCAATTACAGAGCATCCATTGCAGACAAAAATAGTTCACTTTATAAAACCTGGATTCAAGACAACGACAAACTTAGCAAGCTCGCTAACCATGTAGATGCAGTTTTTCCGTCTGTTTACACATATAACGAAAATATAGCTGAGTGGGAAAAATCATTTTTAAGCAAAGTAGAAAACATTAAAAGGTTTCATAATGGGAAGGTATATGTTTTCCTATGGCCACAATACTTTGACCACGCACCTGCACCTGAACATCTTAGGCTAAAGTTTATGCCTGCAAATTTCTGGAAGCATCAATTGGAATTTGCTAACAAGCATGTAGATGGCGTTGTTATATGGGGAGGATGGGATTTTAAAAATTGGCGACCTTTGCAATGGGATGAAAACTCAGACTGGTGGAACGAAACTAAAAAAATAACTAATGAGCTAAAAACAAAGCAACACTAACTTAGTAGTTTTTCATATAATGAGCAATACTTAGTAGCGACAATTTCTGGATCCCAATTATTTACTGCATGTTCAACCATCAAACTTTTAATTTCTGAATGCACTATGGTACTATCAAAATAGTCCTTAATCTTTTTTGATAAGCCCATAATATCTTTATACTCAACCAAACTATCCCACCCTGTTGGCATTTGTGATGGAATACCGCCAATCGCATAACCAAATACGGGTGTTCCACAAGCCATCGATTCAATAACCGTATTAGGGTAGTTATCTGACTGAGAAGTAATAACAAATGCATCAGCTGCAGAATAAGCATTTGCCAATTCATCTGAATTACTTAGTTTCCCCAAATAAATTAACTCAGGATGTAAGTTTTCCGGTGGTACACCTACTACCACTCCCTTAATTCCAGACATCACTGCGACTTTTTCAAAATCCTTATAGCGTTTACGTTCATCACTACAGTCATGAGCTACAAACAGCAGTAGAGGTTCATCAGGTAAATTAAAATATTTTCTTGCACTAAGTTTATCTATAGGTTTGTAACGACTCAGATCAACTGGATTTGGTATCGCCACAGTCCTTTCCGCTTTAAAACCACTTTCAATCGCTATATCACGCAACCAGTTAGAGGGAGAAACAATATATAATTTCTGCATGTTTTTAAACAGTTCTGATTTTAAGCGATGCTCTGAAGCCGCATTGTCAATCCATACTTTAGGATAATAATTAAGGTGATCACAGGTATTACAACCAGTCTTCCATTTCTCACAATCCATTGCAAAGCCACAGCGCCCTGTAGCACCCCACATATCATGCCAGGTCCAAACAATAGGTTTATTATTAACAGCTTTAATGAATTTTACAAAATCTAAATAATAACCATGTAGATTATGAATGTGTATTACATCAGCCTCTTGTGCCAGCTCAATAACTTTATCGGCAAACCCAAAGTCATAAATATGATGCGAGCCAAACAGTCGTGTTTGAAGGGTGCTTAAATAATATGCATATGATTTTTTATACCCCTTAAAAGATTCATTAGTTTCATTATCTCCACAATGCACTAAAACAGCCTGTACGTCCGAATCCTGCTGATTAATTGCACCCACCAGGGTAGCTGCCATACGTGCTGCACCACCTCTATCCTTTTCTGTATTTATCATTAAAACTTTCATGTTATATTTTTTCTTGTGTTTTATTGACCATGCCGATAAATTTTTCAGCCATTATTTTAGTATTGTAATTATCTGCTACTGTTTGTTTTGCATGAGAAGATAATTTTTTTGAAAGTTCTTTATCCCCTATTAATAGTAAAATCTTTTCTATTAAAGATGACTTATCACCTTCCCTAAACAACAGACCATTTTCCCCATCAATTAACGCTGCTATTTCTGGCATTTGATGCGATTCATTATCGTGTGTTACAACAGGTAAACCATAACCCATCGCATGCATTAAACTAAGCCCTATAGAGCCGGGATGTATAAGGCAACGTGCAGATAGAAACCAGGGTGCAAGTTTATCCTGTGAATATATTGGCCCCAGCCACTTGATATATTCAGCTACACCAAGCTTTTCTGCTTTTTCTTTTAACGCTGACTTTACATCGCCATCACCAATGACACACCATAAAATATCTGGATATATCTTTATAATGTCTGGCAAAGACTCAATAACCATTTCAAACTGATTTTTTATATCTAGACGTGCACAAGAAAGCAAGATTACTTTATCTTTGAGATCATTCTCTTCAGCCCATGCGTCTAATATATCCTGAGAACATTTATTAACAGCAGCGTTTACTTCATTCTGATTAACGCCATTATTCATGCCTGTAACATAGTAAACATCAGGACATAGATGTCGATATTGTTCAGCTTCCTTATCTGTATAGAGAAAGATAAAATCAAAAATCCCCCACCACCAAAGCCGTATTTTTTTCATCAAAGAACTTGAACTTGCTGTATGAAACTGCCCCCATACAACAACTTTCTTACCTAGTGTTTTTAATATCAACGACCAAATAACATTAGAAAGCACCCTTGGGTTGCCATAAACAAAAACAACATCATATTGCTTTATAATTTTAAATGCCGGTAAAAACTGCCAGCATAGTTTTTCTTTTTGAAGGGATAGTGCCTTAATAATTGTGACATTTTGATTAAAGTTTTTATGAACAGTATTGAGATTCATTCCAGGTATTTTATCCTGACAGAATACATGAAAATCATTGCCATAATTATCGACAAGTCTGTGATACATATCTTCACGATATTGTGGAATAACATTAGTTATAACAGCAATACTCAGCTTATCCTTCATGGTCATACCTGTGGAGAATATTCAGCCATTTAGCATAAGCTACTTCCGGCTTATATTCGGTTTGATAGAGTTTCTGTAAGTTTTCTGTAATCAGGCGCGTATTATTATCACCTGCTTTTAATTGGTCTATAAGTTCTACAATATTTTCTTTTTCACTTGATTCAAACGTATAACCACAAGTATGCTTTTTTATAGCTTGTGAAATATCGCCCTGTTTATCGCCTATATACAAAATAGGTGCTCCGATGGATGCAAGACCATAAAACTTACTGGGGAGGATCAACCCCTCAAGCTCAGGTCGGAGGGAGATAATATGTAAGTCAGCCAAGGATAAGCTGTAATTTAGCTTATCTATATCCTGATAGGGCTTAAACAAAACATTTTTGATTGAGAATTTCTCTACATATTCTTTTATATCATCATAGTATTTGCCACCGCCTATAAACAGAATCACCAGAGATTCATCATGTTTATAATGCTCAACCAACTCCTTAATAACATTGTATTCATGGGCTCTACCAAAATTACCTGAATAAGAAATAATAAATTTATCCTTCAAACCCCACTCATCTATCAAATAATTATCTTCTCTCGCTATACATTTAGGTGCTGCATTTACATTCCAGTTATCAATAACAGTAGTTTTATCCTTGGGCACTCCTTCTTCGACTAATAAAGCCTGCATTTTGTGCCCAATAGCAATATTCATATCAGCAGATTTAAGTGATTTATTTTTTATCTTTATCAATAGACTATATGCGAGGGTATCAGATTTGATCATATTCAAACCTGACGCAACTTCCGGAAACAAGTCCTGAATCCAATTTACAAGGTATGTTTGTTTTATTTTTGATACAACATATGCCACAAATGAGATGACTGGTGGATCTGTTTTTACAACAATAACATCACGTTTTTTAGCTAACCATACCAAAACCAGAAACGTGGACAAATAAAAACTGAAATAGTCTATTGACCGACCTATGAGATTAGACCGACCGAAACGAGTCGTCCATACACGGTGAATATTAATATTTTTATACTTTTCAAAAGTCTTTAACTTACTATCATTCTGATAAGTATTACGACTAGTTACTACATGTATTTCTGATTCAATCTGACTTTCGACATTAAATAGCAGATCCGACAGTATTTGAGATGTTGCAGATTGATCGGGATAAAAAAATCTATTTATAAAAATAATACGCTTCACTTTATCTACAACATCCCACTATTTAAATTGTATTTATTTTTTTCTTAGCAAATAAAAAACTGATGTAGGTCTGAATTTCTGATATCCCTTTTCAGCATGATATCTGTAATTCCAGTAAAATACCCTGCTTAATAGTTTATCAAGATAAACAATAAACCTACTATTATAAGGAGTGATACCAAATTTTTTAGCCAGTATAGACAGAGGCGGGAACATGCAGAGCGTTTTCCTGGTTATTTCCATGCCTGATTTTTCAATCATTTCATCGAACAGCTTAACGGGTATCCCTCTCTCCCTCATGGTCAAACCTCGTCTCTTATTGCGCCAGTCTCCCATGGAAGTGATTGGTTCACGAATAAGTGCATAGCCACCTTTATCAAGACAACGAGCAATTTCGGATATTACATGCGATACGTTCGGGATATGATGTAATACACCAAATGAAGTTATAATATTAAATTTATTATCTTCAAATGGCATATCGCCATTCATATTCGGCTTTACGTAATGACAGGGAACACCGTGTATCTGGGCATTCTGGAATGAATCCGAAGGCTCTAAAATCGTAATAGCTTTACTTTGAGGTAACACTGGTAACAGTTCATCGCCATATGCACTGCCAAGCCCTAAAACTTCAGCATCTCTTATATTTTTAATGCACTCAAAACCGAATATTTTGTTCAGTTCATGATATGCGTAGCTATATTGTGTTTTGTTTTTAGCACCTAAGTCAGCATACCCTTCCTTTTCATCTTCAAACCAGGCTTGGATCTCGTCTAAACTAAAATCATCACCATACAGCTTGATACCTGAGAAAAACTGATCCATCGAATACCCCTTATTCTCGTAGCCTATTTACATTATCTAAATACCATTGATATGTATTTCGTACACCATCATCAAGATTAATTTTTGCTTGCCAGCCAGCTTTTTTAAGCTTCGCAACATCAAGAAGCTTTCTTGGTGTACCATCAGGTTTATCGGTATTAAACACCAACTCCCCACTATAATTTACTGTATCTTTGACAAGCTCTGCCAGTTCCTTAATGCTTACATCTTCACCCACACCCACATTAACAAAATCAAATCCATCATAGTTATTCATTAAATAAACTGACGCATCTGCCATATCGTCGACATGTAGAAATTCGCGTCTTGGCGTGCCAGTCCCCCAAACTTCAACTTGTGGCTGATTATTGATTTTCGCATCGTGAAACTTGCGAATAAGTGCAGGTAAAACATGTGAATTTTCAAGATTAAAATTATCACCAGGGCCATATAGATTAGTAGGCATCAAAGATATTGCATTAAAACCATACTGTTTTTTATACGCCTGACACATTTTAATGCCTGCAATCTTTGCTATCGCGTACCATTCATTAGTTGGCTCTAGCTCACCTGTAAGGAGGTGTTCTTCCTTCATGGGTTGAGGCGCAAACTTGGGGTAAATACATGAAGAGCCTAAAAACAATAATTTCTTAGCATTATTTCTATATGCTGCATCAATAACATTAGTTTGAATTAACAGGTTATCTCTAATGAAATCAGCTGGATATGTGTCATTTGCATGAATCCCACCTACTTTAGCTGCAGCTAAAAACACATAGTCCGGCTTCTCAGCAGAAAAGAATTCATTAACGTCTGACTGATTGGTCAAACTTAACTCCTTACTCGTGCGAACTACAAAATTACTGTAGCCATGCTTTTCAAGATTTCTAACAATCGCACTTCCTACGAGGCCACGATGTCCCGCAATATAAATTTTGTCAGTTTTATTCATAATAATACTATTCGAAATACGAGTTAGTTTTAAAGCCGGCTTCTTTACATAATGCATCACGCTTAGCAATCATCATGTCGTTTTCTACCATTTCTGTAACCATTTCTTGTAGTGTAATCTTTGGTATCCAGCCTAATTTTTCCTTCGCCTTAG
>Ga0316207_10004468_pt1 | contig 12151 bp, 9 predicted proteins | sample 6weekpyrite_MG_FD_204943 | JGI IMG/M metagenome (GOLD analysis project Ga0316207, IMG submission 204943) | Microbial mat bacterial communities from mineral coupon in-situ incubated in ocean water Damariscotta River, Maine, United States -... | ecosystem: Environmental > Aquatic > Marine >... | reverse complement strand
ATAAATATACCTATTAAAACAACGCCAAACCAAGGAACAAATGAGGCAAGATCCTCTGTTCTATAAAGTGGTAGATGTAGTGGCTCTTGCAAGAGTTTAAACAGTGCTGTCATACGAAATCCTGCTAGGTAAATCCCTACGATAATAAGACCTAGAAAACCGGAGAAATTTGGTTTTTTTACGAAGAAAGGGCCAATTAATGAGGCGACAAAGATCATGTGGAGTACACCAAAATAGATCCAGGTCTTAGGAAAGATAACATAAGTTGCAAGAGAGACAATACTGCTTGCTCCGGCTAATAGTATAAGACGTTTTTTATATTTTTTCAGATTAAAGGTCTTGGCGTAAACAATATATAAGCTCATCCCCACTGCGGACATGAACAAGGTGACAATAAAGGTTCTGAGATAAAGCCAGAAAACTACTTTAGTGGTATCGGTATCACTAAAGCCAAAATGATGTAAATCGTAAGTAAAATGAAAGATAAGCATCAATAAAACGGCAATGGCACGATATATATCTAAACTGAGTATACGGATTGATGAAGACAAAAGTGTACTCTAAGTGTAGGGCAATGCAATGGTAAAGCATGCCCCTATATATTCAGTTCCGTCTACATCAAAAGATCGGTTACTCGCGGTTAAAGAACCTTTCATGTGTTTTTCTATCATCTGTTTACTCATATACAGTCCAATACCTGTACCTTGCGCCTTATGTTTTGTAGTAAAATAAGGATCAAATATCGAAGAGAGATGCTCTTTAGAAATCCCACCTGCATTATCATATATCTTTACAATAATATGGCTTGATGTTTTGCTCATTGCGATCAATAAGTATTTTTTGGCCAGATCTTTTTCAACTAATATCTCTTTGGCATTATTGAAGATGTTAATGAAGACTTGCATCACTTCAGAAGGGTATCCAATCAGTTTTACTTTAAAATCGCCTTGGTCTTGGATGATACGTATGTCGTTGAGACTTCCCTTGGAAATATTCAAGGCAGTCTGCAATATCTCATCGATATAATACGCTTTTTTCTTTTTGTCTTTTTTAAAATAGTTTCTAAAGTCATCAATGGTGTCTGAAAGGTATTGGGTATATTCGTCTATTCGGTTGAAGGTGTCATCCAAACTCTCTTTGCTAGTTATCCCCAACATATTTTCTATCTTGGCATTCCCTGTAGCTGTGGATATGGCAGATAATGGTTGCCTCCATTGATGGGCAATGTTTCCAATCATCTCTCCCAAGGCGGCAAAACGTGATTGTTCTGAGAGTATTTTGTCTTTTTGGCGGTTTTGACTGACCTCGTTTTCAATCTTATGTTCTAAGGAGTCATTTAGTTCTTGTAACTGAAGTGTTTTTTGATGAATGGTGTCTTCAAGTGACAGGTTTAGGTGGTTTAGCCGATTGGCATATTCTTGCTGTTTATAACTTAGTGTTTGAAAGGCTGAGATTAAATCATGACGTTCGTCTTTTGAAGATACTTGAGGAAGATTATAAGAGACGGGCGCATTATAATCAATGGATGTCATCAAGTTGGCCAATTGTGTTAAAGGTAGAAGTGTGAGTTTTAAAACAATCGCAACCAAAAAGAGGGTGGAAAACATCAATAAAAATGTCAAGTATGCGGTATTCACAATGCCTTGAACCTCTTTGGTGTATTGATCGGCCTTAAAATAAATTGTAAAAGACCCATCTTCAAAATGATAGTGTTTTGCCAATAATGGTACATTTTTATAATAATCCAAGTGCATGTTTTTATCAATAGGAAGATGCTTGCCTACATTGATATTGTGTGATGAAATATGAATATTATAGACATGAGAATTTTCTAATATTTTGCGTTTGATATAATTGAGACTATCGCTTGTTAGTTCAGGAATATGTTGGATTTCAGCCTTGGTAAAAAGTGCAATAGAGTTCATCTGCTGTTCTTGGTGATTGAGTAAAGAGGGGAAAGAAACCTTTTGTGTGTATTGATAAAAGAGGGCACCAATAACGAGATAGGTCATTATCATTAAAAGAATGATCTTTTTTGTAATGGAAAAAGTAGTGAGACGTCTTGGGGTATGACGTACAAGGTAGAGGATATCTGTGAAAAATTGTTTGATATACATGACTTTCTATTTTTTTATTATGTTACCATAACTATATACCTAAACATCAAAAAGCTACCTTAATTAGTATAGGATCTCCTGTCTGCGCTAAATAGACACTTAATCTAAGTAGGGTTTTTTCATTTAAGTATTTCAATATAAGCTTAGTGGATATATTTTTGTTATAATTTAGTGAAGATAAACTAGATACCGTGATTTCAGTATAAGGATAAACTTGAAGAAAGTCCTAATAATAGATGATGATAGTACGATAATTCGCTTTTTAAAAGATCTTGTTTCACATCAATTGCATTTTCCATGTGAAAGTGCAAAAAATATGAAAGAGGCAAAAGAGTACTTAGAAAATTCAGAAAAGTATTTTATTGCCTTGGTGGATGTTTACTTACCTGACGCCGAAAATGGTGAATGTATTGATTTTGTCTTACAAACTGGTCTTCCTGTTATTGCAATGACAGGCTCAACAAGTTCTGATTTACAAAAAAAAATAGTAGAAAAAGATATATTAGATTATGTCAACAAAGAAAATGCGCGTTCTTTTGACTATGCTATGCGCCTGGTACAGTTTGTATATGGTTTTGAAGGCTCTGAAGTTTTATTGGTGGATGATTCAAAGACTTCTCGTTTACAAATGAGATTTTCACTGGATAAACTTCCTTTGATCTTGCATGAAGCAGAAGATGCCCATATGGCCTTGAAAAAGCTTGAAGAAAACCCTGCAATTCAACTTGTTGTAACAGATAAGAATATGCCAAATATGACAGGAATTGAGCTGATTCAAGAAGTAAGAAAAACGCGCAGTATGAATGAACTCGCTATTATCGGTGTAAGTGCTTCAAATGAACCGATGATGAGTGTTGAATTTCTGAAAAACGGTGCAAATGATTTTATCACGAAACCTTTTATGCCTGAAGAGATGCTTTCGCGTGTAATTTCAAGTTTAGAGATGCTCTATTATATTAAGTTAGCGGAGGAGTCAGCCGTCAAAGACTATTTGACAGGTCTGCATAATAGGAAATATCTATTTGAAACGGGCAGAAAGCTGTATGAAAATGCCAAACGAGAACATCTTTCTATTGTTCTTGCCATGATAGATATTGATTATTTTAAAAAGATAAATGATAGATACGGGCATGAAGCGGGTGATATGGCATTAAAACTTTTAGGAGGATTACTCTTAAATGAATTTCGTGACTCTGATGTTGTCACACGTTATGGTGGCGAGGAATTTTGTATTATCTTGACAAATACCAGTATGAATCATGCCGTTAGTGTCATGGAAAGAGTCTGTTCTCAGGTTGAACAGATGATGATTGAGATCAATACTATCAGTTTTAGAATGACACTATCCGTTGGTATGAGTGACAAGATGCTTGGTTCACTAGAGCAGATGATCGCGCTTGCTGATGAAAAACTTTATCAAGCAAAAGATCAGGGTCGCAATCGCATTATTTCTTAGTTGACTTAGGATAACGGTATAGTTTAATATATTCATCTTTATGGCTAATAAAGAGTTCTTTTTCAGAAATATTCGAGATGGCATATATGCGTTTTAAATTGACTTTTTTTACATGTGAAATATTAGATTTAGTACGCTTTCTTTCTTGTATATAAAAATGAAAATCATTTTGTTTAATGGAATAGGTTCCTATAAATACAGTGGTTTCTTTGTCTTTGTGGTAGCTTAATAAGATATGCTCATTCATAAAACTTGCAGACATAAGAATGTCTTTATTTCCTTTGCCTTTCCAGATCCCTTTTAGATTTTCTTGTGAACGAATATAACTTTGATAATTCATCTCATTATTCTTTTTTTGTAAGGCGCTTTGTCTCTGTTTTTTACGTCGGTCTGATTTGATTTTTTGCTCAAACTTTTTCATACTTGAAATAATTTTTGGATCTAAAGATAAGATGCTTAGTCTGGTTTTTTTCAATCGGTAGTAGGTCTTAATATAGTTCTTTTTAATGATGAGTGGCAAGGCTTCATCAACCAGGTGATTGATATGTTGAAGTTGTCTTTTAAGTGAACGCAGACCATTTAGGAAGTCTTTTTGTTCATTGTTGCTTAAGGCTTTACTTTTTCGTTTTTTATCATAAGTGAATCCCAAGTTTTTATGTCTTTGAGCCTCTTTTACAAAGTTATTCAAAAACGTTTTGTTTTTTTTAAAATAGTTCATTTTAGCAAGGCTCTGTATAGCAGGGATCTCATAATAAATCGGATCGCCTATTGCCTTATAAAGTTTTGGTGTTATTGCATACAGATTAAGTGAAGAAAGTAGAAATAAGAGAATGAATTTATACATAGACATTCCTAGTGTTTTTTAATAAGTTTCAATCTAATTTTAGCATAAAAGTTTCAGTTTCAACTTGTGTTTAACAGCTTTTTTCAATAGACTTAAGGAACCTTAGGCAGTCAACTTGAGACATAGATGTGTAATTTTTAAGCAATTTTTCATTTTTGTGGTCTTTAAAAGTGCTATCATTACGTTATTAAGAACTATATAGACACAACAGGAGAAACTTCCGTGATTGCACATTTAGAAGAAGCTTTTATCGCACGTAGTACAAAAGTCAATAAAATTGAAAATACTAAAGAACTTAAAGCACCCAAAGAGGCTTGGGAAAAGTTGGAAGAGTATGCTAATAAGGGATATGGTTCAATCCCCGCGGAAGATTTGAGTTATTTCCTAAAATGTTTTGGTGTCTTTGATCGTCCAGCAACACCCAAACAGTTTATGATACGCGTTCGTATCCCGGGAGGACAATTAAGTTCTGAACAGGCTGAAGTAGTGGGCAGACTCGCTCGCGATTATGGAAATGATTATATAGATATAACAACACGTATGCAGATTGAATACCGATACATGAAGATTCAAGATATTCCTACGGTACTTAAAGAACTTCAATCGGTCGGGATCTCTTCATATCAGACGGGTGTTGATAATTTTAGAAATATTTTAAATGATCCGCTAGATGGCATTGGAATGGATAATATTCTGCCTTCGCAAAGACTTTTACTTAAATTACAAGATAAATTCTTACATAATTGGGAATGGATATCAGCCTTGCCAAGAAAGTTTAATACTGGTATTTCAGGGTCGATGTCTAATAGATCAAATGTTTTTGGTCAGGACTGCTGTTTTGTTCTTGCCCAAAAAGATGGGCATTATGGGTATAACTTATATCTAGGAGGCAAAGTCGGACAAATAGCTAAAAATGCTGATATCTTTTTAAAAGACGAAGATGAAGTCTCGAAGGCATTTCAAGCATTAATCGAACTTTTTAGAGATAATGGTTTTAGAGATAATAGGAATAAAAACAGACTTTTTTTCTTGATTGAAGCGGTCGGTATAGAAAATATTGCTCAGGCAATTAGAGAAAAATCGAAGTATGACTTTGCAACAGCAGGAGACACCCTGACTATTATGGAGAACTTCGACCCAAAACATGGAAAAGTAGAAATGCGTTCAGGTGAGTATGCTGTTCACGCTGTTATTCCTTCAGGGATATTTAAAGGAAGTGACCTGATCTTGGCGGCAGAGACTGCACGACGTTTTGGTGATGGTGGCATCCGTTTTGATGTAGAGCAGAGTCTTTACATAACAGGTGTAAAAGAGCAAGATATGTCGGCGACACTTCATACACCATTTTTTCAGACCTATAAAAATGTAGATACACCATATTTTAACAATATGATTGCTTGTGCAGGAACGGAGCATTGTCCATTTGGAGTTATTCCGAATAAACCTGATGCTATTGAGATGAGTGAATACCTTAGTGAAAAGGTGCCTTTAGATGAGGGTATGATACGTATGTATTGGTCTGCATGTGTTAAAGGTTGCGGTATTCATGGTGTGGGCGATATTGGTTTTGAAGGTTGTAAGGCTAAGGTTGATGGAAAGGCTGCTTATGGTGTACATATTACTGTAGGTGGTAAACTCACAGGTGAGGGAGAAGAGGGATATTCTGTTTTAAAAACGATTCCTTTGATCTATGCCAAATATTATGTCGAGTCTTTAGTATTAGAATATAAACGTATTAAAAAACCTGGTGAAAGTTTTGAACGTTTTCACGATCGTATCTTATCGCAGTATTCTCGGGCTTATATTGGTTTCATTATGGTGCTAAATGCTTATTTACGACGTGAAGGTATAGATCTGAATGTAGGATTTTGTGATAATGTAGCAACGGGCAAACATGAAGAGTTTGAACTTTTTGAACTGGGCAGGAGTATTTATGTAAAACTTTTTGAAAAAGAACCTTATTCTGCTTATGAAGCCTATGCTCCAATGGGAAAAGAAAAATTAGAAACCTTACAAAAAACAGACCCTGAATTAGACGAGAATATTGCAGATATAGTCTATAAAATGCTTCACCCTTCAAAAGAAGAAAGAGCCGTCGTTTTTTCTGAGCTACTAGATCAAATTAAGTACTAGTAATGATTTTACACAAGGAAATTGCTGGCATTTTAGTGTAAAAATTGTTATACTTTAATAAAGGTTTGTCTTGTTGTATCTTATCGGATTCTTTCTTCTATTTATTGTCATATTGATTTTTATCACTGTTATGGTATTTAAACACTCTAAGGGCAAGTCTGCCAAGACATCTTCTTCTACAAACACAAAAAAAACGCAAAGTTTAGAAGATTTGATTCAGGTGGTAAAAACACAAAAACACGATTTGCATATGATAGAAAGCGCCTTAAGAACGATGATCATGAACTTTCCTTTTCCAGAAGATGCATCTAAGGCTAATAAACATTTAGAGTTTGTTTATTATTTCACAAAAAACCCCCTGTGTACAGCAAAACTTATTGTTAAAATGCAAAAGGAACTAAGTCGGGTTAACCCAAAATATGCCAAACAAATTGAAAGTTATCAGATGCTTGCAGTAGATGCACGAAAGTAATAAACTTTACTATGTAAGCCCTTGTAAAGCAATTTTTAAGTATAATCCCCAAATTATTAATACAAAGGTTGTCAATGAGCAAAAGAGTTTTAGTAAAGTTTTCTGGCGAAGCACTTGCTGGTGAAAACGGGCATGGGATAGACACTAAGATTCTAAAGTACATTGCTGATGAGATTAAATCACTTGTAGATGCAGGTATTGAAGTGGGTATTGTTATCGGTGGTGGTAACATTATTCGCGGTGTGACAGCAGCTCAAGATGGTATTATCCGTCGTACTGCTGGAGATTATATGGGTATGTTGGCTACGGTTATCAATGCGGTAGCTATGCAAGAAGCTTGTGAGCATGCGGGTATGAAAGTACGTGTTCAAACGGCTATCAAAATGGAACAAATTGCAGAAGCTTATATTCAGCGTCGTGCAGTGCGTCATCTTGAGAAAAATCGCGTTGTGATTTTTGCAGCGGGAACAGGTAATCCATTTTTTACAACGGATACCGCAGCAACACTTCGCGCGGTTGAGATTAATGCAGAATGCATTATCAAAGCGACAAAGGTGGATGGTGTTTATGACAAAGACCCAAATAAGTATAGCGATGCGGTTAAATATGATACGCTTTCTTATGATCAAGCCTTACAAGATGAGATTAAAGTGATGGATGATACGTCTATTGCCTTAGCTAAAGATAACTCTTTGCCTATTATTGTGTGTGATATGTTTAAGGGTGGAAACCTTTTGGACATTGTTGAAGGAAATATGAAGAACTGTTCGATCGTTAAATAAAAGAGCTCATAAGTCACTGAGAAATAGCAGTCACTTCTGAAGAAAATTACTAAAAAAAAGGAATCCATAAGATGAGATTAGAAGAATTAACAGCAAAAGCACTTGAAGTGACAGGTGTCGATCGTTATCAATTAGCAATCGCGGTAGCAAAACGTTCTGACGCACTACAAAATGGTGATACAAGTAAGTTAAATGTTGACCCAAAAGCTTATAAACCTGCGGATCTAGCTCTAATGGAGATTGCCGAAGGCGTTATCTCTATCAAAGGTTTTAGAGTAGAATCGAACTAAGTATAAATAACGAAGGGAAGTAGTGTGAAACAGATCATTGATGCCCTTCAACTTATAGACGACCTTGATGAAGCAAAAGCTTTTTTTGCTTCTACCGTTCAACCTTCCCCTCTTGTACAGCAAGCACTTTTATTTTCAGAACAAGCGCACGCCGGTCAGACACGAAAAAGTGGTGAACCCTATATTATCCACCCTATTTTAGTTGCGTGTATTGTATCAAGTATCAGTCAAGATGAGGCCATGGTAATAGCTGCATTACTTCATGATGTTGTTGAAGATACCAATTTTAGTATTACAGATGTCAAAGATAAATTTGGTGATGATGTGGCTCATCTGGTTGAGGGATTGACCAAGATTGTGCAGATGAGAGATTCTGAATTAATCGCTTCAGACTCTGATGAAAAGTTAATTGCCTCGGCACTTTCATTTAGAAAAATGTTACTCGCTTCCATTCAAGATGTTCGTGTATTGGTTGTAAAGTTATGTGATAGACTGCACAATATGCTTACGCTTGAGGCACTTTCTACGTCCAAACAAGAGCGTATTTCAGAAGAGACTATGGTTGTGTATGCACCTATTGCACACAGACTTGGAATATCATCACTGAAAAACCTGTTAGAAGATTTGAGTTTTAAGTATATCTTTCCTGAAGATGCTCATCGCATAAATAGCTATTTACATGATAATTTTCATCAGATCCAAGAGAACCTTAATGATTTTATTTCTAAGGTGACAAACACCATGATAAGAAATGGTTTTTGTGAGGATGATTTTGAGATTAAATCCCGGGTTAAACATGCCTATTCTATTTATCTGAAAATGCAAAGAAAAGGTATAAGTATTGATGAAGTACTTGATCTTTTGGCAATTCGTATCTTAGTAAAAAAACCACTTTCATGTTATAAGGTCTTAGGCCTAATGCATCTTGATTTTAAACCGCTTTCTTCGCGTTTTAAAGATTATCTTGCGATTGCTAAGGATAATGGCTATCAAACATTGCATACTACCGTGTTTGACAATACTTCGATCTTTGAAGTTCAGATTCGTACCTTTGAAATGCATGAAACAGCTGAACTTGGTGTAGCAGCGCATTGGAAGTATAAGGGCGGCGAGTCAAATGTTAACAGTGTTAATCTTGAGTGGATGCAAAACCTTCAACTTCAGGGTGAAAATATTGAAGAGTTTTATGAATTAGTAAAAAATGATCTTTATAGTGAAGACATCTTGGTCTTTTCACCAAATGGTGATCCTTTTACTCTGCCAAGAGGGGCGGTTGCTCTTGATTTTGCCTATGCAATTCACTCTCAAGTTGGAAACAGTGCAACAGGGTGCCTGATAAACAAGACGAAGGCAACACTTCTAACTGAGCTTAAAAATGGTGACCTTGTACGTATTGATACGGCAGATGAAGAGATTACGCGGTGTTCTTGGATTGATACAGTAAAGACTTCTAGGGCTAAAAGTAATATGCGTCTTACCTGTAAACAGCGACTTAATCATATTAATACCTTAACCGGGATCAATATCTTTGCTAATGTCCTAAAATTAAATCAACCACGCATTGTAGAGTGGCTTGATAATAATGGTCTAATTGAGTCAATTTACCGGGTTGCTATAGACAGCGAATACCTCAAAGTCCTTGTTCGGGCTTATCTTGAAGAAATAGAAAAAAACTCACGATTTAATGGTTTTTTAAAACGTAACAAGTTCAAATTAAAAGAGTATAACTTTGGCTCAGTTGAAATGTCATCAAACCGTTCTATATCTGATATGGTCTTTGATTACTGTTGTCATCCCAAAGCCGGTGATGAGATCATCGCCTTTAGAATTGGTGGAAAAGCACATCTACATCATAAACTTTGTCAGCATGCATATGATCTGATTGAAGAAGAGACACCCATGTTAAGTGTACATTGGAGTACCCAAAAGGTTTTTCATTATCATTTAATTGTTAGTTTACAAAATGCGAAAGGGGCGCTTGCCAACTTTTTACAATATCTAGCAAAGATGGATATTGACCTTATGAGTATTGAACTGGGGAAAGAAAAAAAATCTCATGTTCACTTTTGTGAGATAGAGATGCAATCACTTGAAGCAGATTTGGTTAAAATACGAAAAAAGATAGATTCTAAACATAAAATTATACAGCTCATCCGTACAGATGACGCCTATAGATAGAGATTAAAGGACACAATTTGGTAGAAACAGCACTGAAAGAGATTGCTAGAGGTACAGCAGAAATTATTGATATGGAAGCAATTACTAAAAAAGTAAAGAAATTTTATGAAGATGGTACACGTTATACGGTGAAAGCTGGATTTGATCCAACTGCGCCTGACTTACATTTAGGACATACCGTGCTGCTTCAAAAACTGGCTGTTTTTCAGAAATATGGTGCAAATATTCAGTTTTTAATTGGTGATTTTACGGCGAAGATTGGTGATCCGACAGGAAAAAGTGAAACGCGCAAACAACTTTCAGATGAACAGATCAAAGAAAATGCTGTATCGTATCACGAACAAGTTTTTAAAATTTTAGATCCTGAAAAAACAGAAACAGTGTTTAATTCTACCTGGTTAACGCCCTTAGGTTCTGCTGGCATGTTACAATTAACGATGCAATATAATGTAGCGCGTATGTTAGAGCGTGATGATTTTGAAAAACGTTACAAGGGTGGTACACCTATTTCTATTTCAGAGTTTATTTATCCACTTCTTCAAGGATATGACAGTGTTGAACTAAAATCTGATATTGAGATTGGTGGAACAGATCAAAAGTTTAACCTTTTAATGGGACGTCATCTTCAAAGAGCCTATGAATCAGGAAAAGAACAGGCTGTTTTGATGATGCCAATTCTTGAAGGTCTTGATGGGGTTCAAAAAATGTCCAAATCATTAAATAATTATATTGGTGTAACGGATGCACCTAATGATATGTTTGGAAAGGTCTTGTCTATATCAGATGAACTGATGTGGCGTTATTTTGAACTTCTTTCAGATAAAAGTCTAGATGAAATTGCAAGTATAAAAGCAGGTGTGGATGCAGGTGAACTTCATCCTAAAAAAGTGAAAGAAGAACTTTCTATAGAGATCACCACGAGATTTCACTCTGCAGAAGCGGCTAATAATGCAAAGGCTGAGTTTGATAAGGTCCATTCTAAAAATGCACTCCCTACGGATATGCCTGAATTTGAGCTGGAAGGACCAATTTGGGTTGCAAAAGCGTTACAAGAGTGCGGCTTAGAAGTGTCAACATCACAGGCTAGAAGAGATATTAAGCAAGGTGCTGTTAAAATAGACCAAATTAAAGTAGAAGACGAACAATTGCAGTTAGAAGCAGGTGAATATGTCATGCAGGTCGGAAAAAGAAAGTTCGCTGCATTAAAGGTAAAATAATGTCATTCAAGTCAATCAAAATTGGAAAACATACCATTGAAATTCCTATCGTTCAAGGTGGAATGGGTGTTGGTATCTCTTGGTCACAACTTGCAGGTAATGTGAGTAAAGAGGGCGGTCTTGGTGTTATTTCTTCTGTTGGTACAGGGTATTACGATAAAAAAGAACACGTTAAGAAACTTGTTGCACAGCGCCCATTAGAGGTAGAAAACTTTTACTCAAAAGAAGCACTTGTTAAAATTTTTTCTGATGCAAGAGAAATATGTGGGGATAAACCAATTGCATGTAATGTATTATATGCGATTAATGATTATGGACGTGTTGTAACTGATTCATGTGAAGCAGGTGCAAATATCATTATTACAGGAGCAGGCCTTCCTACGAATATGCCAGAGTTTACAGCAGACTACCCTGATGTTGCGCTTGTGCCTATTGTTTCTTCCGCCAAGGCACTTAAGATTATCTGTAAAAGATGGCAAAAACGTTATGACCGACTTCCTGACGCGGTGATATTAGAAGGCCCAAAATCAGGTGGGCATCAAGGGTTTACTTATGATCAATGTAGTTTAGAAGAGAATCAACTTGAAAATCTTGTTAAACCTGTTGTCGAAGAAGCAGCGGCCTGGGGCGGTATGCCTGTTATTGCCGCTGGTGGTGTTTGG
>Ga0316207_10004466_pt1 | contig 12153 bp, 10 predicted proteins | sample 6weekpyrite_MG_FD_204943 | JGI IMG/M metagenome (GOLD analysis project Ga0316207, IMG submission 204943) | Microbial mat bacterial communities from mineral coupon in-situ incubated in ocean water Damariscotta River, Maine, United States -... | ecosystem: Environmental > Aquatic > Marine >... | reverse complement strand
CTGCCTAAAGACGACTACGCTGATCCTGGAAGGTAAAGCCCTGTAACGGCCCATCAATTCCTTTTGTCAGCGCAATCACTTTGAACAGCTCCCCCATTTCAGACGGCAATACGAGTTGCTTGATCTGCTGCGCCGCCTTGAGCTGTTGTTCCGCATCAAGGCTTGCGACACGTTGCTCGATGCCCATCGACAACAGGAAGTGTGCCTGTGTGGTAAACCCGGCGACCGAAAGACCACTTTCAACAGCAGCCTCGGCCAACGCTGTAAAATCCACGTGTGCGGTAATATCTTGCAAACCGACCAGGATCATTGCATCAGGGTGGCCACGGTGCCGGTAGTGGCACATAAGGGTGCCGGTATTGCGTTGTGGGTGATAAAACTCGTGTCGCGGAAACCCGTAATCGACCAGCAACACCAGTCCCGCTTCGAGCATGTCGGCCACACTGTGCAGCCATGCATCACCTGCGGCATTAACCTCCGATTCGTAACCCTCGGCAAATGGACTGTCCAACTGGGTTTCGAGCGTACGGACCCTGCTTGTCAGTGTCTCATCTGCGGGTTGTGATATCAGTTGCAGACCATCCTCCTGAACTGAAACAACTTGCTCATAGACCTCGCCATCTTCAATAACAAAACGCTGCACCGGCATGGCATCAATGAGTTCATTGCCCAATACAACACCTCGAAAACCAGAAAGGGGTAAGGCATCGAGCCATTCGACACGCGCCAGTAAATGCGGGCAATGCCTTTCAATCGTCTCGCGCTGGCGCTGGCGTAATTCTCCACTTAACTCAAGTATGTAATACCGATCCGGTAACATGCCAAGATGCTCAAGCTCAGTAAGAATCGTCGCAGCCATGATACCCGAGCCGGCACCGGCCTCGAGGACATCGGCATGGCCAAGTTCACCTAGAACCTGTGCGCACTGTACGGCCAGGCTTTGGGAAAACAGGGGGGAAACCTCAGGCGCGGTGGTGAAATCGCCCTCTTCACCAAATTTCTGTAACCCGCCACTGTAGTAACCATAGCCGGGCGTATACAGCGCACGGTGCATGAATTCTGTGAAACTGATACACCCACCAGCATCTGTAATAGCAGACTGTATCTGTGCAACCAGAGCAGCACTGTGTTCACGCGCAGCCGCATCAGGTTCTGGCAGTGATGATAATTTGGGATCTGTATTGGCAGAAATCATTATTTAATAGTATGCGTGGTTACAAGGTTTAGGTTACAGTGGAACGAATGCACGTACCAGTAGCAAACAGGAAATATCGTGGACGCGGAACAGAATACACTCTCACTTGCTGGCAAGGTTGTCCTTGTCACGGGCGCCTCACACCGTATTGGGGCAACGATTGTACGCCTGCTACATGCCGAAGGCATGAATGTGATCCTACACTACCGGCATTCACGTGAGGCTGCCCAGGCCATCCAGCAGGAGCTGAATGCGATCCGTGATGAATCCGTTATTCTTATCCAGGCCGACCTGCATGAAACGGCCAAGATCAATGAAATGGTGCGTGAAGCCGTGAAGGGCTGGGGGCGCATTGACGCGATTATCAACAATGCCTCAAGCTTTTACCCTACCCCGATTGGCAAGATAGATGAACGCGTCTGGGATGACCTGATTGGCAGCAACCTGAAAGCACCGTTATTCCTGTGCCAGGCCGCCGCGCCCTACCTGAAGCAACAACAGGGGAATATCGTTAACATCGTCGATATCCATGCCGATCGGCCACTCAAGGAACATACCGTTTACAGCATTGCCAAGGCCGGCCTGGTCATGCTCACCAAATCCATGGCACGCGAACTCGGCCCTGATGTGCGTGTTAATGCCGTTGCACCCGGTGCAATACTCTGGCCTGAAAATGATATCGATGATGTGACGAAAAAACGGATTCTTTCCGGCACGGTTCTAAAACGTCAAGGCTCACCGGATGACATCGCTCGCGCGGTACGCTTCTTAATCAAAGAGGCAAATTACATGAGTGGCCAGATTCTGACTGTTGATGGCGGCCGCACCCTCAGTAATTAAACGACCACAAAGCTGGCAGTACTAAATCCTGCGCTGGAAATCATAATCGAGCTGCGAATCCGGTAGCTGGACATAATTTCCCTGCATGTAATTAATGCCACATGCCCATAGTACAGCCAGGCTATCCGCATCTTCAACAAAACTCGCAATTGCGAAAATATTTCGCTCCAGCGCATGATTCGCGATACGCGATACGGTTTCACGGTTTTCGTTGTTTGTACCCAGGTCGGTCATATATGCACCGTCAATCTTGATATAATCGATGGGTAACTGGCCAAGCATTTGATCCGAATCCAGCTGGGTGCCGAAATGCTCCAATGCAAAACCACAACCAAGCTGCTTAACCTGATTTGCAAATTCCGTGACCTTGGCAAGATGCTGCTTGGCGGTCGTTTCAGTCACCTGCAAGACCAGCCTTTTACCCGGCACCCCGTTCTTCGCAAGGTTGTCCTGCAGCCAATTGATAAACCGGGTATCATTAATGGTCTGTATATCAAGTTTGATAAAAAAGATTGTCGCAACACCTGCCTCAACACGCTCTTTTAACACCGACAATATATATTCAAGCACCCAATAATCGATACGCACCAATAGATTATATTTCTCTGCGACGGGCATAAACCGACTGGGTAAGACTTCTTTACCCGCACTGTCTCGAAGCCTTAATAAGACATCATATTTTTCTTCGCTTTCTGTCGACAGGTGGGCAATGGGTTGATACACGGTAAAAAAGCCTATACCTGAATCACTCTTGCTTAAGGCACCTAATAGCAACTTCTCGCAGTCAGAATCAAAATCACCTTCTCCGCCCGTTGTTGCAGATGATACTTCCCCAGCCTGTCCTTCATCAGGATGTTCCTGTTCCGCGTCATCGGTAAACAGGCGAATTGCATTACCTTGCACTTGCCGCACAACCTCACAGGCACGCTCTGCCTTGTTCATGACATCTGCAACACTCTGCGTAAATTTATCTATCCTTGCTATCCCGATACTGCAGGTGGTTTTCAATGCATGTTCGTGCACATCGATAGATGCTTTTTTTACTGCTACGCGAATTTGCTCGGCTTTATTTAGCACTGTTTCATCTTGCTCACACTCAAACAAAATGCCGATCATCTGCTCTGATATATAAGCCGATATCGCATCACCGGGAAGCTGCATGTCAATAATATGCGCGAGTCCGGCAATAAATAAATCCCAACTATCCGCACCTGTTTCTTCACGAAGTGCCATAAAGTTATCGATATCCACTACCAGCACTGCATATTGGAAACCACCTGACTGGCTATGCTGAACAGCTTTGTCGAGTTGGTTATAAAAATATTGCCGGTTAAACAGTCCTGTTACTGGCTCTTTCTCACTCAGGTATTGCACGCGTTTCGAAATCGGGCGCATACGACTGATGCGGTTTCTCACAACCCTTAACAAACGATTAGGTTTGACGGGTTTTTGCACAAATTCATCCGCGCCCATCATGTACACTTCTGCCTGCAATTCCGGATCAGTTTCTGCTGACAGGAAAATAATCGGTGTACTGGCATGTTCACCGCATTGTCGTATCATCTTGGCCAGTTCAAGGCCGTTGACCTCTGGCATATGCATGTCGAGAATAATCAGGTCAAAATGTTTACCCGATAACTTTTCAATCACCTGGATTGGATTTGAAATTGCAACCACATTCATCGCAGCATCATTTAAAACAGCGGTCACATATGAAAGTGTATCCTTGTCATCATCCACGATCAGGATCCGGTAACCGATCTGTTTCTGGTTATCGACGAGCTCCCGAATACGAATTGCCATTTGATCGATATCAACGGGCTTGGGGAAGTAGCCTTCACCACCTGCCCGCACAGCCTTTAACCGCGCGGCAAGATCGCCACGTGCAGAGGTAAACAAAACAGGAATGTTCTTTGCCACCCCCTGTTTAAGTCGTGCCGCATATTTCAGACCGGCTTCACTGCCTTCGGGCAACATGATATCCATAACAATGACATTCGGTCTGGACACGGCAATTGCGTCTTCCATTTCCTTAAGATCGGCAAAGGTCTGTACCCGGAATCCTTTATTTTCCAGCAAGGTCTCAAACAAGTTTCGCTGCGATGCTTCATCATCGAGTACATAAACAAAGGATTCTCGCGCATCATCGAGATCCTGTTTTGACTTAGAGATAACATCCGATACGCGACGAGCAACACGTGTATCTCGAGTATATAAACCAAACTGGCGGTTTAAGCCCTCAAGCCCAATCCGGATTGCCTCACGCTGTTCACTATTGGGTTGATTACCTGATTCAACAATCGCTCTACACTGAATATCAAGTGAACGCGCCACCTCACCCACTTCAACCAAACCAAAACTTCCAGCCGTACCGGCAATGCCATGTACCATGCTATGAAATAATTCAAATGCCTTGTCGTTCCATACACTCAGGGTAACTTTGCGCCACAGGTTATCGATTGTTGCCAGTTTATCCGGCAACTCCCGTAGATATGACTCGGCAAGTATTTCCAGCTTCTTACTCATAACGGATATAACACGCCTTGGTTATTCAACAAGGTATTCGTAGATAAACTGTAGCTTAGGGTAGCGGGATTTTCAGCCCACGCTATCAGGGGTACGTGGATACAACAATTTGGAGTATGAAAAGGGTGATGGTTGTGTGGTTTTAAACTGCTCGAATATACCTGTGAGTCACAAGGCTGTTATCAACTTTCATCAACATCTGTACCGATATTGTCTTCAGTACCGCCGAGTAAGTTCTGGATATTCGAACGGTGACGCCAGATCAGTAACACGCTCACCACAACGCCCATAATGATCCAGTCTTGATCGGCGGTGACCCACCAAATGTAAACAGGTGTCAGCATGGCAGTAATCAGCGCCGCAAGAGAAGAAATACGAAACACCTTGGCAATCACTAACCAGGTTGCGACGAGCGCAAGCCCAACCATCCAGTTCAATGTCGCAAACACGCCAAAGGCCGTCGCGACCCCCTTACCACCCTTAAATTGAAAGAAGACTGGATATAAGTGACCAATAAATGCAGCAAACCCGGCAGCTGCCACCACCAGGCTATCGAACCCCAGTAAGCGTGCAGCAAGAACGGCAATGATACCTTTCAAAATATCGCCAAACAGGACAATCGCAGCGGCCTTCTTGCCACCAAATCGCAACACATTCGTTGCCCCAGGGTTATTCGAACCCAATGTGCGTGGATCAGGCAAGCGCATCAGCTTGCAAACAATAATCGCACTGGAGAGGGAACCAAGAAGATAGCCAGCAAGTATTATGCTGTAGTCTAGAATTTGCATGCCGCTATTGAAAACGTTGCGGCGACGAAAGGCAAGCCTGTGCTGGAACAATTATGCTAAAGTGCGCGCTAATTGAAACAAAATTGTTGCACCAGCATGGACATCATCTTTCTAAATAACCTGAAAATCGACACCATCATCGGGATCTTTGACTGGGAACGCCGCATAAAGCAGACCGTTGTGATCGACCTCGAAATGGGTGCCGATATCCGCAAGGCGGCTGCCAGTGACCACATTGATGACACCCTCAACTACAAAGCCGTCGCCAAACGCCTTATCCAGTTTGTCGGTGATGCGCAATACCAGCTTGTCGAAACTCTGGCCGAAAAGATTGCCGAGATCATCCTGACCGAGTTCGATGTCCCGTGGGTGAAGGTTGTGCTCAACAAGCAAGGCGCTGTACGCGGTGCACGCGATGTGGGCATTATTATCGAACGCGGTTCAAAGGATTAAACATGTCGCGTGTATATCTCAGTCTTGGCAGTAACATTGAAGCGCACCACAACATTCGCTCAGCGATCCATGTGTTACGTGAACTCTACCCCGATATACTCGTCTCTACCGTGTACGAAAGCGAAGCAGTTGGTTTCCAGGGTGACAACTTTCTTAACCTCGTGGTGGCGTTCGACACCGAGCAAAGCCTACAGGGCCTGCATGACACCTTAAACGAAATTGAAGAAGTCCATGGTCGTCTGCGTGGTGCTGAAAAGTTTATGGCACGAACGCTCGATATCGACTTGTTGCTGTACGACGACCTTATCCACGATGAAGAAGGCCTGCATTTGCCGCGCCGTGAGATCGAGGAATATGCCTTCGTTCTGTTACCCCTGACCGAACTTGCACCAGACATGCCATACCCCCTTACCGGCGAAACATTCAGTGAAATGTGGGAACGCTTTGAAAAGGGTGATCAGGAATTGTGGGCGGTCGATCTGGACTTCTAATTTTTTCTGATTGACCTTTTTAATCTATTTTTATAGTTATTTATTCTATCTACTTATTTTTTTACGACAACCATTTCAGAAGCACCGAAGGTGCTTCATCAAGTACTTCCTCACTACAAGGTACCTGGTTTCTAACCGGGCTTCCGCGCCCGAACGACGGGTCTATTTTCTTTGCTTGTCCAAAGAAAATAGACGAAAAGATGCCCTGACGAGATGGGCCATCTCGTAGGGTACTCATAATGAAGCTCGAAGAGCTTCTATGAGCTTCCACCTGCTTCTCACAGGACCACTTCGCGTTCCATTGTGAGTACCTTAACCCTTGTCCCAAGGGTTCAAGGCAACTCGCTCATTTCGCATCACTTAGTTTGCGAAATGTAGCTCGAACAAGGGATTTGCTTTTACTGGATTGCCCTGTGCCCCTCGGCGGCGTCTAAGGGGTTTGAAACCCCATTACGCCTTAGCCGAGAGGTGCAGGAAACCCGGGAAATTCATGCACAGCTGTTTGAGACTATTTGTAGGCGCAAGCCGTTAAGCAAATAGTTGAGTTCTGTGCATGCCGGGATTTTTCAAACCACGAGGGAACTCGCGTTAGCGAGCAAGGCGTTGGGCGTGCTTTCTTTGGATACTTTCTTTGCACGCCAAAGAAAGTATCTCGCCTGCGGTGCGAAAACCGCAATCTCGTACAAAAACAGCATGATTGAAAAGTTTTACCCTCACAAAAGCTGCAAAACACTATGGAGAAACCAACTCCTCCAACGACCACCTCGGCCTGGCCTTAAACCCTTCACCTCCACGTTCCCCCGCTATCAGGCGCAGGTAACCTGCATAGGCAATCATGGCACCGTTGTCGGTACAAAATTCCATACGCGGATAGAACACCTCGGCCTGCTCATCTTTAGCGAGCTTTTTCATACGGGCACGCAACGCCTTGTTGGCACTTACACCACCAGCCAGCACGAGGCGTTTCACGCCCGTTTCCTGTAGGGCACGTTTACACTTGATGGCCAATGTATCGAGTACCGCATCCTGAAAGGCACGTGCGATATCGGCCTTGTTCTGCGCCGAATCACCCAGTTCCTGCCAGGTGTTCAAGGCAAAGGTCTTCAGGCCACTGAAGCTGAATTCGAGCCCGGGTCGGTTCACCATTGGCCGCGGAAATGTGAGCCGCTTCGGATCGCCCTGTGTCGCGAGCGCTTCAATCTCCGGCCCACCGGGGTAACCCAGATCGAGTAATTTTGCTGTCTTATCAAAGGCTTCGCCAACTGCATCATCGAGCGTATCGCCGAGGATCTCGTACTGCCCAACCCCTTCAACCTTGACCAGCATGGTATGACCGCCTGAGACGAGCAAGGCGATAAATGGAAAGGCGGGAGGTGTTTCCTCGAGCATCGGCGCCAGCAGGTGGCCCTCCATATGATGGACACCGACATGTGGCACCTTCAGTGCCCAGGCCAGGCTGCGGCCTACTGCAGCCCCGACCAGCAGTGCCCCGACCAGTCCCGGCCCCTCGGTATAGGCAACCCCTTCGATATCGGTACGTGACAGGCCGGCTTTGCGAATAACCTCGTCCATCAGTGGCACAATCTTGCGCACATGGTCACGTGAGGCCAGTTCGGGCACAACCCCACCGTAATCGGCGTGCAGGGCAACCTGGCTGTGCAAGGCATGCGCAAGCAGCCCCTGTTCGCTGTCATAGACGGCTACGCCGGTTTCATCACAGGATGTCTCGATACCGATAATTCGCATTAAACTGCCCGATTCTGGTAAAAATGGTCACTTGGGCGGCATTTTAGCAGTGGCCGTCACCAATATGGCAAATAGTTTCGCGGGATCTTTGCATTTTCTGGCATAAGTCATTAAGATCTCGCCCCCTTGGAAGTCTAACTTCCTGAACTCGAGTTTAATTATTAATTTTTAACAGGTTATTTAAATGCCATCAGTTAAAGTCAGAGATAACGAGCCGTTCGACGTTGCACTGCGTCGCTTCAAGCGCTCTTGTGAAAAAGCCGGTGTACTGGCAGAAATTCGTCGTCGCGAATTCTATGAAAAGCCAACATCGATTCGCAAGCGTAAAGCCGCTGCTGCTGTAAAGCGCAACGCGAAGAAGGTCTCTCGCCAGATCCAGCACCGCGTACGCCTCTACTAATACAGTCTTTCTACTGTCGCCCGTGCTAAACGGGAACAGATCAGCAAGGGGTATCACGTGAGCGATCTCAAAGCCCAGATCACCGAGGCCATGAAAACGGCCATGCGCGAAAAAGAAAAGTCACGCCTGGGCGTGATTCGTCTGATCACGGCTGCCATGAAGCAAATCGAAGTCGATGAACGCATCGAACTCGACGATGCCCGCGTCCTTGCCATCCTCGACAAGATGCTCAAGCAGCGCCGTGAGAGTATCAAGCAGTACGAAGCCGCCGATCGCCAGGAACTGGCCGACCAGGAAGCCTACGAAATAACCATCATCCAGGAATTCATGCCTGCCCAGCTAGATGATTCCGAAATTGATGCGATTATCGATGAAGCCGTCGCCGCAACCGGTGCCAGCTCCATGAAAGACATGGGCAAGGTCATGGGCATGATTAAACCCAAACTGGCCGGACGCGCCGACATGGGCGCAGTAAGTGGCAAGATCAAAGCTAAACTAGGCTAACGCCTCTACACTATTCGCCATACCCTGCACTTACCGTTTACGATTTATCCTTTTGTCGCTCCTGTGACAAATAACACTTTAAATTAGGCTGACGACAGCCCCAACTCGGCTTACACTATGAAGATGGGCGGGAGAATTCCACAGTCATTCATTGACGAGTTATTGGTGCGTGTTGATGTTGTTGATATCATCGATAGCCGTGTCACCTTGAAGAAAAAGGGCAAGGACTACATGGCCTGCTGCCCCTTTCACGGTGAAAAAACCCCATCTTTTAGTGTCAGCCGTGAAAAACAGTTCTATTACTGCTTCGGTTGCGGTGCCTCGGGCAGCGCACTGAGTTTCCTTATGGATTACGAACACCTCGGTTTTGTCGAAGCCATCGAAGCGCTGGCAGCTCAGGCTGGGTTAGAAGTTCCCCGTGAGGAAGGTCATGACGACCGGCCGCGCGTCAATTATGACCCGCTGTATAAACAAATGGACGCCGCCTCAAATTTCTACCGGGAACAGTTACGCCATCACCGGCAGGCACAACGCGCCATCGATTACCTGAAAGGCAGAGGCCTGTCGGGCGAGATCGTCACCGCGTTCGGCATCGGTTTTGCGCCGTCTGGCTGGGACAACCTGATTAAACATGTCGGTGATGATCCAGCAAAGCAGCAGGCCCTGACCACGACCGGCATGGTGATCGAGAAAGACGACAACAAGCGTTATGACCGTTTCCGTGATCGCATCATGATCCCGATCCTCGATAAACGCGGACGCTGTATTGCCTTCGGTGGCCGTGTCCTTGGCAGTGATGACCAGGGTGCCAAGTACCTGAACTCCCCGGAAACACCGATCTTCCATAAAGGACGTGAACTCTACGGGCTTTACCAGGTCCGCAAGGCACTGCGAGATATTCCACGCCTGCTGGTCGTCGAAGGCTATATGGATGTCATCGCCCTGGCCCAGTTCGGGGTCCGCTATGCGGTTGCCACGCTTGGCACCGCAACCACCACAGAGCACCTTGAACAGCTGTTTCGTACTACAGACGAAGTGGTTTTCTGCTTTGATGGCGACCGTGCGGGTCGCGCTGCAGCCGAACGCGCCATGAAAAATGCCCTGCCCGTTATACGCGAAGGCCGGGAGGCTAAATTCCTGTTCCTGCCCGATGGAGAGGATCCGGACAGCTTGATCCGTAATGAAGGCCAGGCCAATTTCGAGGCAAGGGTCAAAAATGCGATCCCGTTATCACAATTTCTACTTGAGAATTTACAGCAAGGCGCCGATATACAAAGCGTTGATGGCCGTGCGCGGCTGGTTGAGCTGGCAAGACCACTGTTCACAAAGCTCAGTTCTGGCGTTTACCGTGACCTGATCACTGATCAGCTAGCAAAACTTGCCCAGATGGATTCGACGAGACTCGAGGGTCATTTGTACGACACTCAAGCATCGGCGTCGATCTCACCATCTGCATCGCCAGCACGTCGAGCGACGCATGTTGCGGCGAAGCGTACTGATAACAGCAAGATACTCGGGCGCCTTATCAAGAGCCTGCTACATAAACCGGCGCTGGCGAGCGGTGTTGAAGAACCAGAAAGTCTGCTTGAAACCGCTGAACCTGGTGTCGAAATACTGGTCAAATTACTGCAGTTATTAAAGGCACGGCCAGAACTGAATACAGCGGCCATTGTCGAGCACTGGCGCGAGCAGCCCGCGATTAGCGCGAGGATGGCAGAGCTGGCCGGTACGCCGCCCGAATTGATGGACGAAGAAGCCCTGGGTATTGAGTTCCAGGATATGCTGATCAGCTTGCAGCAACTGGCTAAAAAGCGACAATTACAGGAAAAACTCGCTGAGATCGCTAATAAACCGCATAACGAGTTAAGCGATGAAGAAAAGGATCTATTTAGAAATCAGTCCCTTGCAGGATCTGCACCTAAACAGCCCTAAATTCGGACTGTGTAAACGGTCAATAGTTGAGCTATAATTAACGGTTTTAGCGGGCCCGCACCGTAAGCGGCCTGTATCGAGTCTGTTTTTCAGAGGCACATGAATGGATAAGGAAACACAACAGTCACAGCTCAAGGCGCTGATCGCCAAGGGCAAAGAGCAAGGCTACCTGACCTATGCCGAGGTCAATGATCACCTCCCGAATGAAATCGTCGATCCCGAACAGATCGAAGATATCGTTGGCATGATCAATGACATGGGCATCAAGGTGCATGAAACTGCACCTGACCAGGACACCCTGGTCTTGACTGAAGGTGGTGACTCCACCGATGACGATGCAACCGAGGAAGCGGCTGCACGTCTGGCATCAACCGTTGAAGCCGAGTTTGGTCGTACCACTGACCCGGTTCGTATGTACATGCGTGAAATGGGCGCAGTAGGCTTGTTGTCACGTGAAGGTGAAATCCGTATCGCCAAACGCATTGAAGCCGGCATGAACCAGATGCTCAGTGCCATGGCGACTTACAGTGAAACGATTTCCACACTGCTTGAACAATACGATCGTGTTGAACGTGAAGAAGCCCGTTTGACCGATGTCATCACCGGTTTCATTGACCCCAATGCACCCGATATTATTCCGCGTCCCGCACAGCCTTCAGACAAAACGGATGATGATGACGACGATGAGGAAGAAGTCGATACTGGTCCTGATCCGGAAGAAGCGCTTGAGCGTTTTACGGCCATGCGCAAGCTCTACAAACGTTACCTGAATGCCGTCACTAAGCACGGCGGTACAGATGAAAAATGTACCAAGATGCGCGAGCAACTTTCCGACATGTTCATGGAACTGAAGTTGACCCAGAAGCAGATCGATCGCCTCGTCAATGACCTACGTAACATGGTCGACCGAATCCGTACCCAGGAAAAGGTTCTCATGAGCATCTGTGTCACCAAGGCACGTATGCCACGTAAGGAATTCATTGTCAGCTTCCCGGATAATGAAACCGATCCGGCATGGCTGCAAAAGCACATTGATGCGGGCAAGCCCTACTCAAGCGTACTTGAAATACACCAGGATGAATTCAAGCGTGCCCAGAACAAACTGATCGCCATGGAGCAGGAATGCAACATGACCGTCAGCCAAATCAAGGAAATCAATCGCAAGATGTCGATTGGTGAAGCCAAGGCACGTCGTGCCAAGAAAGAAATGGTGGAAGCCAACCTGCGACTGGTTATCTCGATCGCCAAGAAATACACCAACCGTGGTCTGCAATTCCT
>Ga0316207_10004465_pt1 | contig 12158 bp, 9 predicted proteins | sample 6weekpyrite_MG_FD_204943 | JGI IMG/M metagenome (GOLD analysis project Ga0316207, IMG submission 204943) | Microbial mat bacterial communities from mineral coupon in-situ incubated in ocean water Damariscotta River, Maine, United States -... | ecosystem: Environmental > Aquatic > Marine >... | reverse complement strand
CGTTTAGAGACATGCCCCATCCAGAACACCGAACGCATCTCTGCGCCAAATTCGGTGTCGCGCACGATGTGGCACATGGTTGTGAAGTTCATCGGCTCGTCCAGCGCCCCTGCCCGCGCACATATCGCAGTGCGGCCTTCGCCATCGGTCCATTGAGGCAGGTAATCGGTCGGTTCAACAAACTGGATTCGCAATTTGTGCAAGGTGGGATCATCGCCCAGATATTCATGCACAAGATGGCTCGCCCCAATAATCTCGCCGGGTCGTTTGTTCTCCCAATCCATCCACACATGCGCCTTGGGGTGCCAGCGGACATAATGCTCGGTGGTCTGCATGTAATCGGCAAACCACCAACGGACCATTTCGGCCTTCACGCCGGGCATACGCGTGAGCGCGCGGACGCGATATACGCCGTTCGCCTGACGCTCGGTGCCGGTTTCAAAACTTGTATAGCCCTCGTCCAGAACGCCCGAAATGTCTCGCGAGGAGGCGAACGGATTCCACCCGAATATCGCAAATGCGACCGCAATTACGCCTGCGCCAAGGATGAGTTTTTTGTTCATTTGCCTGTTCCTGATCGATCAACCGCTTGCGTGATAGAAGTCGTAAATCTTGCGCGCCACCGTCTCGCTGACGCCGGGGGCTCGCTGTAAGTCTTCGAGCGCTGCTGCGCGCACTTTGCTGGCCGTACCAAAATGGAGAAGCAAGGCGCGTTTGCGTGCCGGACCAATGCCGGGGATTTCATCTAGCGGGCTGGCAGTGATCGCCTTGCTGCGTTTCGCCCGATGCGCACCGATTGCAAAGCGATGAACCTCATCGCGCAGCCGCTGGGCATAGAACAGCACGGGTGAATTGGTCGGTAGCGTCTTTTCGCGGCCATCGGGGAAGTGGAACACCTCGCGCCCTTCACGCCCGTGATGCGGGCCCTTGGCAATGCCGATAACAGGCAGGTCTTCGATGCCCAGCTCGCCCAGTACTTCCATCACGCTCGACAATTGGCCCTTGCCGCCATCGACTAACACCAGATCGGGCCAGATACCCTCTCGTTCCCGGTCTGGATCATCCTTCATCGCGCGGGTAAAGCGCCGCTCCATCACTTCGCGCATCATGGCGAAATCGTCATTGGTTTGCGCGGATTTGATGTTGAACTTGCGGTATTGCGACTTTTCAAAGCCTTCGGGGCTGGCAACCACCATCGCGCCCACCGCCTTTGCGCCTTGGATATGGCTGTTGTCGTAAACCTCGATCCGCTGGGGCGGTTCGCCCAGTTCAAGGAATTCGGCCAGTTCGCGGTTGATCTTGGCCTTGGTGCCGGTTTCGGCAAGCCGCCTTTCGAGCGCTTCGACGGCATTGCGGCTCGCCTGTGCGAGCAATTTACGCCTGTCGCCGCGTTGCGGGACCGACAGCGTAACCTTGCGCTGGGCAACCTCTGTCAAAGCCGCTTCGATCAATTCGGTTTCAGGCAATACGCGGTCAACCAGCACGACGGGCGGCGGCGGCACTTCTTCGTAGAATTGCAGCATGACGTTGGAGAGCACCTGATCTTCTTCGACGTCCTTTGTGTGGCTGGGGAAGAAGGCGCGGTGGCCCCAGTTTTGACCGCCGCGAATGAAGAATGCCTGCACCCCGATCTGCCCGCCCTTGGCCGCAAGTGCGAACACATCGGCATCGCCAACGCCGCTTGCATTGATGGCTTGCGACCCCTGGATAAAGGTCGCAGCGCGCAGCCTGTCCCGCAAAATTGCAGCGGTTTCAAAATCCAGATCTTCGGCCGCCTTGGCCATCTGTTTTTCAAGGTCTGCCTGCACCTTGGAAGATTTGCCCGCGAGGAAGTCCTTCGCCTGATCAACCAGCGCTTCGTAATCATCTTCGCTGATCCGGTCCACACAGGGCGCTGAGCAACGCTTGATTTGATACAGCAGGCAGGGTCGGTCGCGGTTGCTGAAGAAGCTGTCGGTGCACGATCTTAAAAGGAACAGTTTCTGCAACGCGTTAAGCGTAGTGTTCACGCTGCCCGCGCTGGCGAAAGGTCCGTAATAATTGCCCTTTGCCCGCCTTGCGCCGCGATGTTTGTGAATCCGCGGATAAGCGTGATCTGCGCGCAAAAGGATAAAGGGAAAGCTCTTGTCATCGCGAAGCAGCACATTGAACGCCGGGCGAAAGCGTTTGATCAATTGCGCTTCCAATAAAAGCGCCTCGGCCTCTGAATTGGTGGTGATGATTTCCATGCTGCGGCACTGCGAAACCATGCGCTGAAGCCGGCCCGATAGCTGCGCGATTTGGGTGTAATTGGCCACCCGCGCCTTTAGACTGCGGGCCTTTCCCACATAGAGCACATCGCCGCGCGCATCGCACATGCGATAGACGCCGGGCACCGGCTTTAACGTCTTCACCACTTCGCGAATGGCCGTGACCCCGGCTTCGAGATTTGGCTGCGCACGCGCAACGGTATTGGCGGCACGCTCTTCGTTGAAGCGTTCCGCACCGCGCGGGTTGTGAGGAGTGCCAGCCGGGGTTTTTGCCATCTGCTTTCAATAGGGATGCTCAATGCCGATTGGCAATCCGCACGCGCGCCCCTATCGCCAAATGCAAAGGGAAATGCGTGGAACATTATGACGTCATAATTCTGGGTGGCGGCGCGGCCGGGTTGATGTGCGCAAGCCGCGCAGGCCAACGCGGGCTGCGTGTAGTCGTGCTCGAAAAGGGCGAGAAACCGGGCAAGAAAATCCTGATTTCAGGCGGCGGGCGCTGCAATTTTACCAATATAGATACAGGCCCTGCCAACTTCCTTTCGGCCAATGAGCACTTTGCCAAATCGGCGCTTGCCCGCTTTACCCCGCGCGATTTTCTGGCGCTGGTCGAAAAGCACGGAATCGATTGGCACGAAAAAACACTCGGTCAGCTGTTTTGTGACGGTTCGGCCAAACAGATCGTCGAAATGCTGCTGGCTGAATGCCCCGAGAATGTCGATCTGGTCTGCGGTGCGGATGTCGATGCGGTGGTGAATGAAGACGGCACCTTTGCCGTCTCTGCCAGAGGGCGCCATTTTGCAGCGCCTTCGCTGGTGATCGCCACAGGCGGCCCCTCGATACCCAAAATGGGGGCAAGCGGATATGCCTATGATCTTGCCCGCCAGTTCGGATTGAAAGTGGTTGAGCCGCGCCCTGCCCTTGTCCCGCTGACACTGGGCGGCGAGGATGTGCTGTTCCGTGAGCTTTCAGGCGTTGCCGCGCCCGTTCGTGCGCGTGCCGGAACGGGCAAAAACATGGCCAGCTTTGAAGAGGCGGCGCTGTTCACGCACAAGGGGTTATCAGGGCCTGCGATCCTGCAAATCTCGTCCTATTGGCGGCATGGTGAGGATGTGGGCATTGCGTTCCTGCCAGCCGAACAGCCCGATTGGCTGATTGATATCAAACGCAAGAACCCGCGGATGAGCCTGCGAGGAGCCTTGCGCGATCGCTTGCCCGATCGTCTCGCCGATGCATTGGCCGAACGGATCGGCATTGACCGCGAATTTGGCAATGTGCCCGATAAGGTGTTGCAGGCCGCCGCTGCAAAACTCGCCGATTGGCGCTTTTTGCCAACAGGCACCGAAGGTTTTGCCAAGGCAGAGGTCACAATCGGCGGCATCTCGACCGCAGAGCTTTCCAGCAAGACGATGGAGGCCAAGAAAGTTCCTGGCCTTTATGCGATTGGCGAGGCGGTTGATGTGACCGGTTGGCTGGGTGGATACAATTTCCAATGGGCATGGGCGAGCGGCGTTGCCTGCGGGGATAGTATCGCGCCCAGCGCGCAATAATATTTCACGCCCATTAGTGGAAACAGCACGATTTACGCGTGCGTCAGGTTGTATCGCCCTGTTTTCCTGCTTACGTCGATTATCAGAGCCCGAAAACGGGCCGAAGCTGTCGAGCCCCGACAGTGCCATGGGAGAGAACCTTGCGACAATTGCAAGGCATGGATTCCTCGTTCGTCGCGCTGGAATCGAAGAATTCACCGATGCATATCGGCAGCGTTCTGATCTACAATCCGGAAACGGCACCGGGCGGTTTTGTCCGCTTTAAGGATATCCTCCAGTTCTTCGATGCGCGCCTGCAATTGTCCAAGACAATGCGCCAGCGTCTGGTTCGAGTGCCCTTTGATCTCGACTATCCCTATTGGATCGAAGACCCCGATTTTGATCTGGAGTATCATGTGCGCCATGTCGCGCTGCCAAAGCCGGGTGACTGGCGCCAGTTGTGCATCCAGTCTGCGCGCATCCATGCCCGCCCGCTTGATCTGGAGCGCCCGCCTTGGGAAGTGACCGTTGTCGAAGGGCTGGATAACGTAAAAGGCTATCCGCCCGGCTGCTTTGCCATCGTCAGCAAGGTCCACCATTCCGCGATCGATGGGATGAGCGGGATCGACATGATGGAAGCGACCCACACGCTCGATCCCAATGCACCCCCACCCAACAAGCCCGACGAATGGAAGGCAGAAAAAGTGCCCGGCCCGGTTGAGCTGTTGGGCAAATCCTATTTCAACGCGCTGCTCAATCCGGTGAAGCAGGCAAAGGTCGCCGCCCAATCGCTGCCCGGCGTTGCCAATGCGATCAAAGGTCTGATCGCGCGCGAATTCAAACTGTCGAGCGATATGGTGCCCCCGCGCACCCGCTTTAACCGCACCATTTCCGCCCATCGCGTGGTCGAAGGGCGCACGTTCGATTTGAAAGAACTCAAATCAATCCGCGCGCTTTTGCCCGACGCGAAGGTCAACGATGTTGCGATTGCGGTGATCGGCGGCGCGTTGCACAAATATCTGACCGCCAAGGATGACCTTCCCAAAGGCACGATGACAGCAATGGCGCCCATTTCGGTTCGCTCCGAAGGCGAAAAGGGCGATATGGGCAATCAGGTTTCTGCCATGGTCGCCCCGCTCGGCACGCATATCGCCGATCCGAAAGAACGCCTCGAATATGTCTATAACCAGACGAGCAATTCCAAAGCGATGACCAACGCAATCGGCGCGCGCACCATGACAGAGGCAAGCAAGGTGAACCCTGCTCTCTACATGGCATTGGGCGCACAATTGTTCAGCCGGGTCAGCCTTGCGCATCGGGTGATGCCGTTCAACACGGTCGTCACCAATGTGCCCGGACCGCCGATCCATATCTATTCCACCGGTGCCCGGATGGAGAGCATGGCGCTCTCGCTAATCTGTCTGACGGACGGTTTGGGCCTTGCCCATGTGGTCCAGTCCTATGTGGGCGAGGCCTATATCAGCTTCACCGCATGCCGCGACATCATGCCCGATCCGGAATTTTACGCGCAGTGCCTGCAGGACAGCTTTGACGAGCTTCTGGCAGCTGCAAGAGCGCAAGGGTCGGGCCAAGCAGCGGCAAAGCCTGCTGCAAAGAAACCGGCGGCGAAGAAGCCTGCTGCAAAGAAACAGCCGGCCAAGAAGGCCGCAGCTAAAAAACCGCCCAAGAAACCGGCGGCCAGAAAAACCAAAAAGACAACCCCGAGGGAGAGTAAATAGTGGCGAGCATCGCAGTAGAGACAGGAACAGATATGCCTCAAGCGAACAGATCTTCGATGCGCGGACCACGGCGGATATTCACGCTGGCCGAAGGGCGCGCCATGTTCGAACTGGGCGCGTTCTTTGCGACCCGCCCACTGCTTGGCACCCTGCCCAAAGGCGATGGCCATTCGGTCCTGTGCCTGCCCGGATTTATGGCGACCAACAGTTCTACTGCGCCGATGCGCGGACTGCTCAAACAGTTGGAATATGATGCGCATGGCTGGGATTCAGGACGCAATCTGCGGGTCGATAATGCGCTGGTTGAACGGCTCGAAGCGCAGCTTACCAACCTGCACAGCGAAAGCGGCCGCAAGGTTTCGCTGATCGGGTGGAGCCTTGGCGGCGTGATCGCGCGCGAACTGGCGAAACTGCACCCTGAAAAAGTGCGCCTTGTGATGAGCCTTGGCAGCCCGATCACCAATGATCGCAACGTATCCAATGCGCGGCGCTTGTTTGAAATGCTCAACGGCGGCGACCCCGAAGCGATGGATGGGGGACGTTTCCTCTCGCTCGACGAAGCGCCGCCTGTGCCCACCACCTCGATCCTGACCAAGACCGATGGCGTCGTCCATTGGCGCGGCAGCGTTCAGGAAGACACGCATGATGAGTGCGAAAACATCCTTGTCCACGCCAGCCATTGCGGCCTTGGCGTGAACCCGAGTGTGATGGTGGCAATGGCGGACCGATTGGCGCTCGACGAAGGCACATGGACGCCGTTCAAGGCCAAAGCCTCACACCGCTGGATGTTCCCCAAATTCACACCCTAAACGGTGCGCCTACGCGTCTGGCACGCGCTTAGAACAGCTTGCGGATATCCACGCCGAGATAACGCCCGACCGGATCGATCAGAAACGGTTGGTAAGTTGTTGGCGTGATGCCGTTTTCATCGCGGATGGTGCGCCGTGCGTTGAAGATATTGTCGGTCCGAAGTGAAATGCGGCTGTTCTTGAACGCACCGTCATTGTCGCCCAGCAACCGGCCAAGATCGGCAAAGACCCGCAGGTTAATGGTCGCCAGATCATCGAAAAAAATGTCGCTCGATCCGGGTAATCCTGATCCCTGCAAGCGCGCATCGCCAGTGTAACGCACCGACAGGCGCGCACCGGCACCTGAACCGAAAATCCCCGCTTCAAGCCGCGTTGTGTTGCGCGGCAGGCCAAACGCGCCCGTCCCCTGCCCATCCAATTGATCTAGCGGAGCAAGACCCGGTGCGATCAGGATCTGGTTTTCCAGCTCGATCATGTGGTTGATCGATACGAAATAGCGAAACCCCTGGAAATTTCGCCGCTGCAACGGGTTGAAACCGGGCGGCGGCCCGCCTGACGACTGCCCTGCATTCCCGCGCGATGCCGATTGTCCGCGCTGGGCCGGATCAATGCTGCAAATCCGCGTGCGGGCCTGCTCGAGCCGCTCAGGGTCAATCGTGCCGTCTTCGCCGCGCACACGCTCCAACATGCGCTGGATACGCTCAGGCGGAAGATCCGGAATGATCGCGCTGACATCTTCGCCGTTCTGCGCAGCCTCGACCAGCCGTGTGAGCACTTGCAGCCCGTCTTCGGCGCAAATCCGCTCGCGCAATTGCATGAATGCGGCGCGGCGTTCGGGGTTTGGTGGGCCGCCAGCGCCGAAACCACGCCGTCCTTGGCCGCGCCGACCTTCACCGCCCCCGCCCCCACCGCGTCCACCGCGCGGCGCTGACGCTGCTCCGCCTGCGGGCCTGCCGCGGCCGCCACCGGACGCGCCTGTTTCTTGCGGATTGCCTCCCCCGATAGTGCCGCGAAAGAAGAACCCGATATTGAGCCGTTCGGCCCTTGTCTCGGCGAAAGTCACAGCGCGCCGGTCTATCGCCACCAGCGTGCCAGCGGCATCGCGGGTGATGCGATCGGGGAAGGCTGCTTCGATTTCAGGGGTGATCTGCGGAAACCCGCTGGTCACATCGTCGGATCGGTTGCGCACGTATTCCACGTTGATGCGCGCATTATTCCAGAACGGCAGACGCCAGTTGGCGCCAAATTTCCAGTCACGCTGCGTTTCGGCAAGAAGATCAGGATTGCCGCCCGAGGTCAGGCTAACCAACACGGTTTCGCCATTGGTGAAATCGAAAATCGGCACATTGAGCAATTCGACCTGCGGATTGCCCAGCGCGGTGAGGCCGGGTGCAACTTCGCGTTCGATATAGGTCGCTGACAGGTTCAAACTGTCAAACGGCGACCAGTTCAGACCCAGCGTGTAATCACCCAGCGTCCCGAAATCCGATAGGTGTTGCAATCCGATTTGCGTGTTCAGCGTGATACTGCCCAGTGCATCGGCAAAGCCTGCACGGCGGCTGGTGATCGGGATGACCAGATTGGCCCCGGTGGAAAAATCACCGCGAGTCAGATCGGCAGGCAGTGACCCGCGCGTGTCGGCGCTTTCCAGATTGGTCCAGTTATAGCCCACATCAAAGGTCGCCAGCAGCTCTCCGCCCGGCAATTGCGCCAAAGGCCCGCGCAAAGTCGTCAGCGTCGATGCGCTCAGACTGCGGGTTGAGGCAGTGTCGAAACCAGCATCGGCATTTTGCGGCAATGCGCCATCGAGCGTCAAAGTCCCTGCCAAGGCGTCTGTCTGAAGCCCGCTTGTGTCAAAACGCCGGTCGATTGCCTGCTCGCTTTCAAACAGGCTGGCGTTGAATGTGCTGGTGAGGCGGAAGGCATTGACCGCACGGGTCAGCGAACCAGAGGTCGAAAGCGTGTCACTCGCCAGTCGCACTTCAAGCGGGGTCTGTTCGCCAAAGGTGCGAAACGCGCTGTTGCCGCTTGCATCGGTTAGCAGCACCGAATTGAGCCCTTGCAGGCTGCGCTGGTCGCTGCGCGCGTAGTTGACATTGGCCGATAGCGACGTGCCGCTTTCGATCAGCGCCTTGGCCCAGCTGACATTCGCTTCAAGACCCCTTCCATCAGGCGCGAGCGAGCGGAAAGGGGCTTGATCGGGATCGGTGGCGATATCGCTGATAGAGCCCGGCGTCTGGATGATATCGCGTTCATCCTCGCTAAACAGCGAGGTGTCCGATGCCTCAAGGCTCACATTGATGCGCGCACCATCGGCGATCTGGAGAAAACCCAGCTCTTGTTCGCGCCGGTAAAATCCGCCGCTCGATGGGCCTTCAAACTCCAGTTCAACCTCGGCGTTGCGGTAATTGTCTTTGAGAATGAGGTTCATCACCCGCCGATCAGGCGGAAAGCCAAATCGTTGCGCCACCTCTTCGGGAAACACCTCGACGCGTTCGAGCGCCTCGGGTGGATAGTTGGAAAATTCGCGGAATGATCCGACGCGCAGCCCGTTAATCAGGATGATCGGGCGACCGCCACCGCGCCCGCGCGCGGAGCCTGTCTGGTTGGATATCTGGGTGACCAGATCGGCAATCGAGGCCACACCCTCGGCGGCGATTTCTTCGGTTCCCAGTTCAAGCAGCGGCGCCTGTTCTACATCGAGCTGCCCGCGCAACCGTTCACCTTCAACGATAATCGCGCCAGCACTGTTGCCGCTATCTTCGGTGTTGGCATTGCTATTGGTCGTCCGGTCATTCGCGCTTGAATCCTGCGCAATCACGGGCTGTGCGGCGATTGCGGCACCGCAAACGCCTGCCATCAAGGCAATACGGGGGAAGGGAATTCGGGTCATGCAAAGCCCTTTCAAGGCTTATGGCTGCGCGTGCAAGCACCTGATTTGTATCGGCTTGCACCACAATATGCGCAAATTGTCCGGTGTGGGATCGGTGCGACGGCCCAATCCAGAGTGACAGCCCTCTAACGCAGTGCCCTTCCCTTTTGGTGCTTCCATCGCTAAACGGCGCGCGCACATCGATAAACACGAGCGATGAAACACTTGTCATCGCAAGGCAATTTGAAGGAATTACATGGCCAAGGAAGAACTTCTCGAAATGCGCGGGCGCGTCGTCGAGCTGCTGCCCAATGCGATGTTCCGGGTAGAGCTTGAAAACGGCCATGAGGTGCTGGGTCATACCGCGGGCAAGATGCGCAAGAATCGCATCCGTGTTCTGGTGGGTGACGAGGTGTTGTGCGAGCTGACGCCGTATGACCTTACCAAAGCACGCATCACCTATCGCTTTATGCCGGGGCGCGGTGGTCCCGGCCCGCAATAAAGCCTTAAGGCCCGTAATTTGGGCTCTTTCCATCTGACACTGGCATCTGCATCGCCCCGGCGGCGCGATCTGCTCGCGCGTCTGGGTGTCGAGCCTGACGCGGTTACACCAGCCGATATCGACGAAACGCCATCGAAGGATGAGCGTCCACGCGACTATGCGCTGCGGATGGGGCGCGAAAAGGCGCAGGCGGTTAAGGCAACAGGCTATGTGCTGGCAGGCGATACTGTGGTTGCCGCTGGCCGCCGGATTTTGCCCAAGGCCGAGGATGAGACGCAAGCGCGTGCCTGCCTCGAACTGCTGTCAGGACGGCGGCATGTCGTGCTTTCCAGCGTCATTCTGCTCGCGCCCGATGGCACGATGCGCGAACGGCTCAATGAAAATGTGGTGCGGTTCAAGAACCTCTCCCAAGAAGAGATCGACAGCTATATCGCCAGCGGTGAATGGCGCGGCAAGGCGGGCGGCTATGCCATTCAGGGCGCGGCCGAGGGCCTCGTCCAATGGATCAAGGGCAGCCATTCAGGCGTGATGGGCCTTCCGCTTTATGAAACACGCGCGCTGCTGAAATCGGCAGGGTTTGCCATTGGCTGATACGGGCTTCGATGGCTGGTATGTCGAAGAGGGTATCGGCGAAGCCCGCGCGCTTATGACAGTGGGCGGCCAGGTTCTTGCCTCCAAGCTGCAATGGCCCGGCGAATTTTTCAGCGGCCAACTGGTCGAAGCACGGCTGATCTCCAAACAGGCGGGCAAGCGTCGCGGTACCGTCACCACCGACAAAGGCGCGCAGATACTCGTCGATCACCTGCCCGCCCAAGTGACCGAGGGGCAAACCGTCACCATCGCCATCACGCGCGCCTCCATCGCAGAAAAAGGGCGGCACAAACTCGCCCAAGGCAGGGTTGTGCAATCTGGCTCTGACGAGGGTGAATGGCTCGCAGGCGCAAGCAAAGTTCCCGAATTCGCCAGCGGATGCTGGGAAGATATCTGGCAGGCTGCCTCGACCGGCGTCGTCGAATTTGCCGGCGGATCGCTAACATTCAGCGTCACGCCAGCGATGACGCTAATCGATGTCGATGGCGAAGGCGCACCGCGCGAGCTCGCCTTGGCCGCAGTCCCCGCGATTGCGAAGTGGCTGCTGCTTTTCGATCTGGGCGGCAATATCGGGATCGACTTCCCGACTTTGCAGGCCAAGGCCGATCGCCGTGCAGTCGATGACGCGTTGGAACAGGCGCTTATCGACTGGCCGCATGAACGCACAGCGATGAACGGGTTTGGCTTTGTCCAGATCGTCGCAAGGTTCGAGGGCCCCTCGCTCCTCCACCGATTTGCCACCTCGCGCACAGGCATGTGCGCGCGATACGCGATGAGGCTGGCTGAACGCACAACAGGCGCTGGCGTCACTCTTGTGACGGTGCACCCCGCCCTTAAAGCCAAGATCAATCCTGCATGGCTCGACGAATTGCGCCGCCGGACGGGCCGCGAAGTGCGGATTGAGAGCGATCCGGGGCTTGCGCTGGAAGCGCCGAGTGCTCAGGTGGTAAGCGCATGACCAAGCCCGCCAAACCCTGCCCGATATGCAAACGCACGCGCGCTGAAGAGTTCGCGCCCTTTTGTTCACAGCGTTGCAAAGACCGCGATCTGGCACAGTGGTTTGGCGATGGATATGCGGTGCCGGGCGAGCGCGTGAACCCCGAGGAGATCGCGCAGCGCGATTGGGATAAGCTCGATTAGGTGGGTTTCGCCTGTAAAACCGGCTTTTCCCTCTTGCCAAGGCGCGTTCGCTTCGCCATAGCGCCGCTCTCATTTGCTCGCCGGAGCCGTTAACAGCTCCGTCGCCGCAGCGAATGCCCGGGTAGCTCAGGGGTAGAGCAGCGGATTGAAAATCCGCGTGTCGGTGGTTCGATTCCGCCCCCGGGCACCATTCGCTGAACAGGGAAACCAGACGCATGTCCCGCCGCACCAAAATCTACGAAGGCAAGGCCAAGGTCCTTTACGAAGGTCCCGAACCCGGCACGATCATCCAGTATTTCAAAGATGATGCGACCGCCTTCAACGCCGAGAAAAAAGGCACGATCAACGGCAAGGGTGTGATCAACAATCGCATCTCCGAGCATGTCTTCACCCGCCTTTCGCATATCGGCATCCCCACCCACTTCATCCGCCGCCTCAATATGCGCGAGCAATTGGTCCGGCAGGTTGAAATCATCCCGATCGAAGTGGTGGTGCGCAATGTGGCTGCAGGCTCGATCTGCAAGCGCCTCGGCCTTGAAGAAGGCGAGCCGCTGCCGCACACGCTGATCGAATATTACTATAAAGATGATGCGCTGGGCGACCCGCTGATTGCAGAAGAACACATCGCCTGCTTCAACTGGGCCAGCCACGAAGAAATGCATGACATTTCCTCAATGGCGATCCGCATCAACGATTTCCTGTGTGGTATGTTTGCAGGAATTGATAT
>Ga0316207_10004464_pt1 | contig 12160 bp, 10 predicted proteins | sample 6weekpyrite_MG_FD_204943 | JGI IMG/M metagenome (GOLD analysis project Ga0316207, IMG submission 204943) | Microbial mat bacterial communities from mineral coupon in-situ incubated in ocean water Damariscotta River, Maine, United States -... | ecosystem: Environmental > Aquatic > Marine >... | reverse complement strand
TGCAAAACGACTTGAAATATGATCCGTTGCAACGCCTATTCCACTGCTCATAAGCAAACTGAGATCAAGCGCGGTTAATTGCCAGTTTGTAGTTTTATCTTCCAGTAGCAATGACCAGTCAACCTGCCAGCTACCGTTTGCCCAGTTCATCTGTCCTAACACAATCGCGTCAACCGAATAACGCTTACTCGCCTGCTTAACAGGCTCCCAGAACTTGCCCCACACATCAATAAAAGAAACCTGCCTCTGGTCTGTAGCGTCAAACTCAGGCCAGACAATGGGTAAGCCCCGCTTACGGGCCTCACTGATGACGGCATCTTTAATCAATGAACGATCAGATTTTTTGAGTAAATAGCGATTTTTGCCATCTTTTACCGCCAGCCAGATGAGCACATCAGGTCTCTGGTATCCCCAGATAGGCAGGCTATTTTTTCTTAGTAGCTGCTTTATCTTGCCGTCATCAAATTGAATCCATAACTTATATTTGGGCTCGACCAGTGTCCTGGTCTGTTTCATATGAGCCTCGACTTCCTCCTGGGTCATGGCTTGATAACGGTATTGCCTGACCATCCGGGTCGCCTGGTTTAAATTCATCTGTGTTGGCGCCAGACTAGTGCCTGAAACGCGTACTGACACTTCTATTAAAGCCTGCTCAAAAGCCGCCCGCCGAATCTGGGCTTCCTGGCTAACAACCGGCAGGCTCACTTCGTACATGCGATTAATGGTCGAAGCCTGGGCATTGATAGACAATAACATCAGGCAGATGGTGCTAAATAAAAGTATCTTACCGTTCATTTTCTTTTGTAATAATTCCGCTCAGTAATATCTTCAGGGCCAGCCTGACTAAACTGAGGCAACCCCAATGATCGCCAGGAAACCCTGGCTAAATTTATAATTCTGGCTCGGTATTCAGGCCTGTTTTCTTAGCTGCCAGTCGTAATAACATTAATAGACACAAAAAACTGGCTGCGAAGTAATTATCATGGCGATCTTAACGTCATTTCATAAAACATTCGAGCCAAGAAGATGTACAATACCACATCTTTTAATCATGTTGCTTATCAGGTTCTCAATGTCTCCAACTGACTCAAAAAAATCATCCAGCCAGTCCCTTAGTTATCGCGATGCAGGTGTCGATATAGATGCCGGTGCAGAGCTAGTTGAACAGATCAAACCCCATGTCGCGCGTACTATGCGTCCAGAAGTCATGGGTGGGCTAGGTGGTTTTGGTGCTTTATTTGAAATTCCCCTGGATCGCTATACCAGACCTGTTTTAGTCTCGGGCACCGATGGCGTAGGTACCAAGCTAAAGCTTGCCATGCAAATGAACCAGCACGATACGATTGGCATTGACCTGGTCGCCATGTGCGTAAATGATATTCTAGTGCTGGGTGCAGAGCCACTCTACTTCCTTGATTATTACGCCACCGGAAAGCTGGACAATGCGGTTGCAGCTGATGTCATTAAGGGAATTGCTGAAGGCTGCCACCAGGCTGGAGCAGCGCTAACCGGTGGAGAAACCGCTGAAATGCCCGGCATGTATAGCGAAGGCGATTATGACCTGGCAGGTTTCTGTGTTGGCATTGTAGAAAAAGACCAGATTATCGACAGTAGCAAAGTCCAGGCCGGTAATGTTCTCATTGGAGTTGCCTCATCCGGGCCCCACTCAAACGGTTATTCACTTATTCGTAAAGTTTTAGAGGTGAGCCAGGCTGATCTTAGCCAGACCTGCGGTACTCAAACATTAGGTGAGGCATTGCTTGCTCCCACCCGCATTTATGTAAAAAGCATCCATGCTCTGCTTGAGAAAATTGATGTCAATGCAATGTCTCATATTACGGGTGGTGGATTATTAGAAAACCTGCCGCGTGTTATGCCTGAGAACACCCGTGCTCAAGTTAGCGCTGCTAGCTGGGAGCTGCCTGAGGTATTTAAGTGGCTTCAGGAACAGGGCAATATTGATATGCAGGAAATGTATCGCACTTTCAACTGCGGTATAGGCATGGTACTGGTTGTTAATGCTGAAGACGCTGACAGCGCCATTGAGTTACTCAACGAATCAGGTGAGGCGGCCTTTAAACTGGGCGAAATCACCAGTGCCGTTGGTGCCCCTGATGTGGTTGTAGAACCATAAGGCCGGATAGACTAAAACACTACTGAGCTTTAGATGAATACTCCCAGGCTAAACATTGTCGTGCTGATATCAGGCAGCGGCAGTAATTTACAGGCAATTATTGATGCCATTTCCGCAGGCAGCTTACATGCAAATATCTCTGCGGTTATTAGTAATCGCCCCGACGTTAAAGGTCTCGAACGCGCCAGGTTAGCGGGCATTCCCGCTAAAACCCTTGATCATACCCAGTTTGCTAGCCGCGAGTCCTTTGACCAGGCACTGATGCAGCTAATTGACCAGTACCAGCCTGACTTAATTGTGCTGGCTGGATTTATGCGAATATTAACGGATGAATTTGTGCAGCATTACACGGGCCGCATGCTCAATATTCACCCATCACTGCTGCCGCAGTTCAGGGGGCTGAATACTCATCAACGCGCTCTCCAGGCCGGTGTAAAGCAGCACGGTGTCAGTATCCATTATGTCAGCAATGAACTCGATGGCGGCCCGCTGGTCTTACAGGCAGTTATTGATGTTTTAACTGACGATAACGAACAGAGCCTGCAACAGAAAATACATCAGCAGGAACATATAATTTACCCGATGGTTATTGAATGGGTTGCGCAACACCGCCTGGAAGTCATTAACCAGCAGGTTCACCTGGATAAGAAACCACTGGATACCCCGGCAAAATGGATCAACAATCAACTTATAACCTGAACCGACACTTCAAGCCCGCTTTACTCGTATTTGCGCATATTATTTTTATTCTTAGCCATGCGTTTGTAGCAGACAGCTTTGCATCTAACAGCTTTAATTTTCCACCTGCACACCAAAGCACTTACAGTATTGAGAAATTTGGTACTTATATAGGGAATATGCATAACGAGCTGAAACAACAGGGCGAACAGCTCAGCTATATTTCCACAACCAAAGCGCAGGGCTTTGCTGCATTATTTGTAAAAAACGATTTTATAGAAACAAGCATTCTGAACTGGCCTGAGCAAGATTTAAAAACCGCTCCCCAGCAACAGAGCTACCATTTATTTCGTGGAGAGAAGCATAAAAAAAACCAGAACATTTCTTTTGACTGGAGCAATAATAAAGCCCTGAAGATCAGTGGCAGCTATAAAAACCGTAAATACAACTTAAGCTCAGAGCAGGCTGTCTGGGGGCGTCAACTACTCCCCCTGCTGATGAGCCAGAAATTACTCTCAGCAAAACCTGACAGCACCCAGACCTTTCACATTACTGATAAAGGCAGCTTACAGAAATACATCTATACTCTGGAAGGCACAGAAAGCATTTACCTTTCAGGGAAAGCATACCCTGCACTAAAGTATAAAATTAAAAAACAGGCAAGTGAGAGCTGGTCCTATACCTGGCTATCCAGCGAACATTACTATCTTCCACTTAAAATAGAACAGTATAAAGATGGTGAGCTTAACGTGAATATGCAAATGACACACTTTAACAGGGTAGCGCTTGATACAACACTGGCCAATACACAATTAGAAGACGACGAGTATGAGTGAAACCTACGACGAAGATGATAACTGGATCAGTAAAACACAGCGCAAACACGATTGCGATGTGATGCAGGAGCTGGGTGAAAAGATGATCACCCTGAATCAAGAAGAACTGTCCAAAATTAATATGGATGATGAGTTGCGCCGCGCAATAGAAGAAGCTCAGCGCATGAAATCACATGGCGCACTAAAAAGACAGAAACAATATATTGGTAAAATTATTCGTAACCTGGAAGATGAAACCCTGGAACCTCAACTGAACCGTATCCTGCATAAACATGATATTCACAACGCTGAGTTTAAGCGCATGGAAAAATGGCGCGATACCATACTTGAAAATGGTGACCAGGGCATTAATGCCTTCATGGAAGAGTATCCAGATGCTGACCGACACCACTTACGCCAGCTTGTGCGTAATGCAAAAAAAGAAAAGTTAAATAACAAACCACCCGTTGCTTATCGACAAATTTTTAAATATATTCGCGAAATAGCTGACCAGGCATTTGATAACAATGAAAATGGAGAATAGGCCAACTATACTCATCTGGTAAATCACTCATTTCGACAGGGCAAACATATGGACTTTACCAGCATTCATAATTATTACGAGCATATGGTTACCGATTACCTGCAGACAGAGCTTATTCCAACTATGGACAATCCCTCTGCAGACTTTATTCTGGATATTGCCTGTTACGCACTCAGCAAATTACCCGCCCGCTATATGCGTCATGAAATCGACATGGCTTTTTATATGTCTACGGATGAACGAGAACAGATGCAGAATGAAGTTAAGGAAGCCGTCGATAATGCCTATGTGTATATTCAGGCACATTTTAATCGGGATGACTAAACCTTAAAAAGATTTAACATTAACACTACAGGGACGATATCTGTAAGCCCTGACTTAAAACATCACAGTAATTTTTTTATTTTTAATTCGCTCCATAAGCTGTTTGCTTAGTACAGTGATAGTGAAAAATCACTAAAATACAGAAAACATTTTGAATACACTTTTGTGCGTCCCTGAAAGAGCCAAGCACAGGAACATATAATAAATGAATGCAAAAGTTTATGCAGTACGCCCGCTGCGTACTGCATATTTAAGCTGTTGCATTTTTTTGCGTATATCTGCGTTCATTTGCGGTTTTTTTATCCTGATAAACCTCTAAACACACGCTAGCATTTTTAAGCGGCGGCCTCTGACTTAGCACCGCGCTTAAATACCAGCTCATCAGCTTCAACATCCACGTCTATAACATCCCCCGGCATAAAGTCCCCCTGCAATAACTGCTGTGCCAGTGTGTTTTCCAGACTTTGCTGGATCGCTCTTTTCAGTGGCCTTGCACCATAAACCGGATCAAAACCTGCTTCACCAAGCTTATCCAGTGCCGCTTCACTTAACTGAAGATCCATATCTTTATCCTGTAATCTATGACGCAGGTATTCAATCTGAATAGCTGTAATAGATCGGATCTGCTCTCGACCCAGTGGGTGGAAGACCACCGATTCATCAACACGATTAATAAATTCTGGCCTGAAGTGCTGACCAACAATTTCCATAACCGCAGATTTCATACCTTCAAAGTCACCTTTCTCAGAGTACTCCTGGATTTGTTGTGATCCCAGGTTTGATGTCATAACGATAACCGTATTCCTGAAGTCAACCGTGCGCCCCTGCCCATCGGTTAATCGCCCATCGTCTAACACCTGAAGCAACACATTGAAAACATCCGGATGCGCTTTTTCAACTTCATCCATCAGAATCACCGAATAAGGCTTACGACGAACTGCTTCAGTTAAATAGCCTCCTTCTTCATAACCAACATAACCCGGAGGTGCCCCAATTAAACGCGCCACTGAATGTTTTTCCATAAACTCTGACATATCAATACGTACCATTGACTCTTCTGTATCAAACAGAAACCTGGCCAGTGCCTTGGTTAGTTCAGTTTTACCGACACCGGTTGGCCCTAAAAACAGGAACGATCCATTCGGTCGATTTGGATCTGACAGACCAGCTCTTGAGCGGCGAATTGCATTTGAAATTGAAGCTACGGCCTCACCCTGCCCAACAACCTGCTTGCTTATTTCATCTTCCATACGTAATAGTTTATCTTTTTCACCTTCCATCATTTTAGCAACAGGGATGCCAGTGGAACGAGACACAACTTCGGCGATTTCTTCTTCTGTAACCCGGTTACGCAGCAATGTCATTTCCTGCATCTCCGCCTGAGCCGCCATATCCAGCTGCTTTTCTAATTCAGGAATACGTCCATACTGAAGTTCTGACATTCGAGTGAGGTCATTTGCACGGCGAGCAGTTTCCAGCTCAAGTCGCGCCTGTTCCAGTTTTTCTTTTATGCTGGCGCTACCATGCAAGGCCGCTTTTTCTGAAACCCAGACTTCTTCGAACTCCTGGTATTCCTGCTCAAGCGAATCGATTTCACCCTGCAACTTTAACAGACGTTCTTTCGATGCTTTATCATCTTCTTTGGTTAAGGCTTCACGTTCAATTTTTAACTGAATTAAACGACGTTCGAGCCTGTCCATAACTTCTGGTTTAGAGTCGATTTCCATTCGGATACGACTGGCTGCTTCATCAATCAAATCAATCGCTTTATCCGGCAACTGACGATCGGTTACATAACGATGCGATAAGGTTGCCGCAGAAACAATTGCAGGGTCAGTAATATCTACACCGTGATGTACTTCATAACGTTCTTTTAAGCCACGTAAAATAGCAATGGTATCTTCAACGGTTGGTTCATCCACCAGAACTTTCTGAAACCTGCGCTCCAGTGCAGCATCTTTCTCAATATATTTACGATACTCATCAAGGGTCGTAGCACCCACACAATGAAGCTCACCACGCGCAAGTGCGGGCTTTAACATATTACCTGCATCCATCGCGCCTTCAGATTTACCCGCACCAACCATGGTATGAATTTCATCGATAAATAAAATAATCTGGCCTTCCTGCTTAGATAAATCATTAAGCACGGCTTTTAACCTTTCTTCAAACTCACCGCGAAATTTTGCACCCGCAATTAATGCACCTAAGTCTAATGAAAGTAATCGTTTATTTTTCAAGCCATCGGGCACTTCACCATTAACAATGCGTTGGGCAAGTCCTTCGACGATGGCTGTTTTACCCACACCCGGCTCACCAATTAACACCGGATTATTTTTTGTGCGGCGCTGTAGAACCTGTACGGTTCGACGAATTTCCTCATCGCGACCAATAACTGGATCCAGTTTTCCCTGCTCTGCTCTCTCGGTTAAATCGATAGTGTATTTTTCAAGGGCCTGACGTTGGTCTTCCGCATTAGGGTCATTTACATTTTGACCACCACGTACTTTATCGATTGAATCTTCAAGGGATTTTTTATCTGCACCAAACTCACGTAACATATCGCCAATGCGTGACTTTTCTTCTACACAGGCAAGCACAAACAGTTCGCTGGATATATAATCATCTTTGCGTTTTTGTGCGAGCTTATCCGCAACATTTAATAAACGCCCAAGGTCATTTGATAAATGTACATCACCTGCATTACCTTCTATTTGGGGCAGGCGTTCCAGCTCTTCGCCCAGTTTTGAGCGCAGGCCATTGACATTAATATCACTCATTGTCAGCAGGTGACGAACTGAACCGCCGTCCTGATCCAGCAATGCCAGCATCAGATGCACAGGCTCTATAAACTGGTGATCACGCCCTACCGCTAATGACTGCGCTTCGGACAGCGCCATTTGAAATTTACTGGTTAGTCGATCCATTCTCATGGTATTCGCCTCATTTAAATTCTATTAGCTATGAGATATGGGTTTTTGTACTGAATTCAAGCCCGACGGGATTAAATTAGCTAGAAGCGGATTAATACTTGATATAAAACAATTATTTAGCTTTATCTTTTACTTTATCGCTCAATGAAAAGGACAGTTCATTATTACTGTCAAAGTGCTGTAAGAGACCCTGGGGCAACATCGGCTTTCCTAGCAGATATCCCTGTGCTATATCGCAGTGATTTTGCTCAAGGAACTCCCAGTGTGCCATGGTAGAGACGCCTTCGGCCACAACTTTTAAGCCCATTTTGTGTGCCATTGCAATAACCGCAGCGGATATTTCCATATCGTCCTTGTCATAAGGTATTTCTGATATAAAGGCTTTATCTATTTTTAAAGTATCAATCGGTAAACGTTTTAGATAATTGAGTGATGAATAGCCTGTACCAAAATCATCAATGGTGACAGAGATACCCAGTGCTTTAATTTTATCCAGCAAGGCAACCGCATGATCTATCTGTTCCATTAAGGTGGTTTCAGTTATTTCCAGTTCAAGGTTGAGGGCTTTAAAACCTGTTTCCTCTAAAATATTTTGAATCGTTTCTATGAGGTGCGGATCACGAAACTGCCGCGTTGATAAATTTACCGCCAGCCTCAGATCATAAATTCCCTGCTGCTCTAATGCTTTAACTTCTTTGCAGGCAGCACGTAACACCCACTTACCCAGTTTTACCATTAAGCCCGCGGTTTCTGCAATTGGAATAAAATAGTCTGGCGATAGCTCACCTTTCTCTGGATGGGTCCACCTGACCAGGGCTTCCACACCTGCAAGTTTCATGTGCCCCACTGAACACTGCGGTTGAAATTTTATATATAAGTCATCATTTTCAATGGCCTTACGTAAATCGTTTTCAATGGTCAGGTGATCTACAATTTGTTCGTTCATTTCCTCGGTGAAAAACTGATAATTATTACGCCCGGATGACTTGGCTTTATACATGGCCATGTCTGCATTTTTTAATAAAATATCTGCATTCAAACTATCAGCTGGCGCCAGGGTTATACCAATACTGGGGGTAATTAAAATATCATTCTTTAACAGGCGCACAGGGTGCGACATGGTCTCAACTATTTTTCGTGCTACCGATGATGCACCCGACATACCATCTATGCCGGTTAATAATATAACAAATTCATCGCCCCCCATTCGCGCCACAGTATCCTGGTGGCGTACACACTGGCGCAATGACTCGGCAACTTTCATTAACAATGCGTCACCCACATCATGCCCCATCGAATCATTAATACGTTTAAATTCATCCAGGTCGAGATAGAGCAATGCCGCTGTACTTTCTGTACGCTGTAAGCCTTTTAATACCTGCTCCAGCCTGTCTCGAAACAATACACGGTTGGCCAGCCCAGTCAGGCTATCAACATAAGCCAGCTCTTCCATTCTTAAATGCGCTTCTTTTAACTGGGACACATCTTCAAAAACTGTAACGAAATGGGTAATCTGATTATTTTCACTGGTAATCGAAGACACCGACATCAGCACCCAGATACACTCTCCATCTTTTTTACGCAGCTGCAACTCGCCCTGCCATTCATGACCCGAATTAATATTCGCCCACATATCAGAAATAACTTCCATATCGAGGTCATCGGGACGAAAAATACGCGCATTCTGATTGATTAAATCTGAGTTTTCATAGGCGGTAACGCTACACAGTTTTGGGTTCACATATTCAATATTTGCATCCTGGTCTGTAATCATAACCATGGAGCCGCTTTGCTCTACCGCCGAAGAAAGCATTTTCAATTGCAACTGCTGGTTACGGATATCGGTCATATCCTTGATGCCTTCAACCAGGCCATCAAAGTTATTACGCATGTCAAACATCGGAGCTGACTCAAGCTGAATCAAAACCAGGTTGCCACTTTTATGCAAGACATCTATTTCATATATACCGGACACGCCTCCTTTTCGATCTGCAATCTGTTTTTTATAAATTGTCGCGACTTTGTCATTCATAAAATCAAAAACAGATCTGCCCAGCATATCTTCGGTACTGTAACCCAGCATATCGGCCAGCGCCTGGTTTACAAATCGAATATTATTGTAACGATCTATCACCCAGATACCTTCATTCAGGCTCTCAACGATTCGCTTATAGGTATTTTCGCTGGCTGCCAGATCACGCATAACTGTAAACACGTGACTCGCCCAGCCTTTATCATCACGTTTTATGACAGATGCAACGACTTCTACTTCGCACCATGCAGCTTCTTTTGTCTTTATACGAAAATTGCAGGTTAGTTTTTTTAAATCACCCGAGTAAAGTTTATTAAACAGACTAATAACTCTTGCGTGATCGTTGGGGTGTATTTGTTGCCCCCACCAGCTTTGGAAAATTTCAGCGGCAGGTATTTCGTCGGGTTCATAGCCAAGTATTCTGGCCCAGGTATTTGAGAAATTGAGTTTGGGGGTAGGCGGCAGGCAATAATCACACAGGCCTACGCCGCATAAACTTAGCGCCAGCGCATTCGACTGATGAGTATCAAGATTAAGAACCTGCGACATAACTTTCTAATTTATTGAAATCAATTCTTTATTATAATAGATGATTATTACAGAACATGTCGCAGAAAGTTGCGCTTTATGACTGTTTTTTATAGGTTTTTCGTTTAAACAGATCGCTCCGTCTACTCACCAGCCGATCAAGAAAGAGCAATCCATCGAGGTGATCAATTTCATGTTGTATTGCCCTGGCTTCAAAACCAGTGGCCTCTATTTCATTTTGTTGTCCGCTTTCATCCATGTACTTTACCCTGATTTTTTCCGCACGGATAACATTTCCCGTAAAGTCCGGTACCGACAGACAGCCTTCCCGGCCCATATCCATACCTTCCCACTTTATTATTTCAGGGTTTATCATAATCATATGACCGTGGTTTTCTACAGGCTTTTTCATTTTAGAAACATCAACAATCACCACCTGCTTAAACACATTTACCTGTGGAGCTGCAATGCCTACAGCGCCCGGTCCTGCCAGACGAGTTTGCTCCAGATCGTGAATAAATGTCAGAATTTGCTGATCAATTTCCTCAACAACTTCTGAAACCTGCTTCAAGCGTTGATCAGGGTAAGTAAGAATCTCCATACTCTAAAACTATCCCCGTAGTGTATTAATTTCATCTAGGTTAATTTCTATATCACTATCAAGCGATTCTACTGCTTTGCGAAGCGGCTCAATACCTTTAGTCGCTACCCCTTCAAGGTTCATTACATATATAGGGTTTTCTTCACTTCCACCCAAATCAGTTTCCAGATCGATAATATTCAGGCCCGCCTGAGCTAAAGCGGATGTAACCTGGGCAACAATACCCGGTCGATCGGTACCATAAACAGTCACCTGCACATCGGGATCGACAGCGGGTAACTTTTCTGCGGCATCCTCATCGAGGTGCAAATGCAATTCAAGTCGCGCACAGACATCAGCAAGTGCATCCTTTAAACTGGTTTCTGCCTGGTGGGATACACGCAACATAATGGCAAAGTTTGAGCCCAGTCGCATCATGGATGCCTGCGCCAGAATACAACCCTGGTCAAATAATGCCTGGGTCACCTCGGCAACAATACCGGGTTTATCTGCACCCACCAGGGTTAATACTGACCATTTCATTTTTTTCTCCAGAGATGTTTATTTTTATTTAGCTGAGCGCTCACTAAACCAGATTAAACTGGCCTGCCGACCTGTTGTACCATCTCTGCGAAAAGAATAAAAGCGATCTGCATCCGTGTAAGTACAATATTTGCCACCATAGACCGCTTCGATTCCCAGTCGTTTCAGGCGTAGGCGAGCCAGTTGATAAATATCGGCTAAATAGTGTCCTGGTCGATTTTCTTTAAATGCACGATCACATTGAGCCAGGTCATCAATAAATACCTGGCGCACATCTTCCCCCACTTCAAATGCCTGTGGGCCAATAGCAGGCCCTAACCACACCAGTAAGTTCTCTGGTTTTTCCTCGAGTGATCTGATACTCGCCTCTATCCCCCCCCCTGCCAGGCCACGCCAACCCGCATGGGCGGCACTCACTTTATTACCCTCCCGGTTGCAAATTAATACCGGCAGGCAATCTGCGGTCATCACCGCACAAACCCTGTTTTTTTCAAAGCTAAAGCTGGCATCAGCGCAAGCTGTTAAGCTGGACGAGGCATCCACTACCTCATTGCCATGCACCTGTTCAAGCCAGAGAGGTTCCTGGGGGAGCTGTAACTGTTGCTTCAGAAGCTGCCGGTTTTCTTCGACATATGCCGGCTTATCTTCTACATGCAGCGCCAGGTTTAAGCAGGCATAGCGACCTTCGCTAACACCTGCACCCTGATGAAGATTACGGGTGGTCGATACCGCATGTATATTTTCAGGCGCAGGCCAGTCCGCTGCTATTACGTCAATGCGTCCCTCACTGTGCATTCCTGTCTTATTCCCTGTACTCATCAGCAAACTCACCCAGCCCAAAATCATCCAGGTCATAATCATCGTCGGCAACAGACTGCTCAACATCCTCTTCAAGAACCTGAATCAGATGTTTCATATCTTCGGGCACAGGTGCCTGCCATTCCATGTGCTTGCCCGTGCTCGGGTGTATTAGGCCAAGTTTACGTGCATGCAGCGCCTGGCGATTAAATGTCCTGAGCAAATCCCGTAGTTCATCACTGGCGCCAGCG
>Ga0316207_10004462_pt1 | contig 12161 bp, 13 predicted proteins | sample 6weekpyrite_MG_FD_204943 | JGI IMG/M metagenome (GOLD analysis project Ga0316207, IMG submission 204943) | Microbial mat bacterial communities from mineral coupon in-situ incubated in ocean water Damariscotta River, Maine, United States -... | ecosystem: Environmental > Aquatic > Marine >... | reverse complement strand
ACTGGGAAGACTCTTTCCGTTATGCGATTGGTGCGAACTACAGGCTGAATGATCAAATGTTACTACGCTTTGGTTTAGCATTGGATGAAACACCTGTGCCTTCAGCAGAAGATCGTACAGCACGTATTCCGGGTGATGAGCGTACCTGGTTTAGTCTAGGGCTTGGTTATGAAATCGATGCGGAAACATCAATCGATATCGGTTATAGTCACCTGACTGTGGATGACGCTGAAATTAATAATACCGTTCCTAATTCAGGACAGATTTTAGTAGGTGAATACAGCGCAGATGTTGATATTTTAAGCGTTCAAGGAAACTTTAAGTTTTAAATATTCAAATATCACTTGAAATAAAAAAGGGGCGTTTGCCCCTTTTTTATTTCGTGCGTATTTCCCATAAAAGATTGTTTTTCTGATCAATTAACTGATATTGAATTAACCAGTTTTTTGCGTCTTCTGCATCCTGTTCAAACCATGCCTTGCTTGAGCCCAGCCTAAATGTATAACCCCATTCGTCCATGTCTTTAAGCATACGTTCACGACCAAATGATTTTATTTTGTCGCTTAGCAGGATAGATAAATAACAAACGCCATTTTCTTCATCGTAATCTCCACCGGCATTAGTATGTAAATTTTTTCTTCTGTCTGGGGACATGCATATATAGTGACAAGATTCATGAAGTGCAGAATGTACTGGTGTGTCATTTCGAATATATAAATTATTTTCAATAATTCCGGCTTCAGGTTCGCCGAACCAGCTTCCGGGGATTTTCTCGGCATCATCCACAAGATGAACTTTTATATTGAATTGACCGAGTAGCTGCTCTAACTCGGTCAGTTCAATACCTGCGCAACTTAAAACACTCATTTATTTAAGAGTTGGAAAGTTGTTTGATTAAGGCTTGTAGCGCAATTGCTCGATGGCTGATTTTATTTTTCTCTTCAAGGCTTAGCTCAGCCGCAGAACAGTTTTTATTTTCTAGCCAGAATAAAGGATCGTAACCAAAGCCACCGCTACCACGTGGCTCTGCGAGTATTTTGCCTTCAAGTGCTCCCTGTGCAATGATTGGGGTCGGGTCATCAGCAGACTTCATGTATACCATAACGCATTGATAGCGTGCAGTACGCTCATTATCTTCAGTGCCCTTAAGGTCACTTAGTAGTTTGATGTTATTTTTTTCGTCAGTAGCGTCTTCGCCAGAAAAGCGTGCAGAATAAATTCCGGGTGCCTTGTTAAGCACATCAACTTCAATGCCGGAATCATCAGCTATTGAGGGTAAGCCGGTATGCTTGCATGCATTGCGTGCTTTTTTTATGGCATTTTCGACAAAGCTTAAACCATCTTCAACGGCTTCAGGCACGTCGAATTCATTTTGAGACACAACTTCAAAGCCATTTGCGTGAAGCAGCTTATTTATTTCCTTAACCTTTCCCGCATTGCCAGAAGCAAGAACAATTTTACTCATGAATTAAGTGCCTCATCTTGTTTTATCATTAATTCTGCGATGCCTTTTTTAGCAAGTTCAAGCATAGCGTTTAGTTCATCCATTCTGAACGCGTGGCCTTCGGCCGTGCCCTGAATTTCAATAAATGCTTCGGCATCATTCATCACAACATTCATATCTGTTTCAGCATTGGAGTCCTCATCATAATCAAGGTCGAGTACGGGCGTGCCTTTATAAATACCAACGGAAACAGAAGCGACTTTTCCAAACAGAGGATTCTTTTTAATCATCCTGTTATCAAGCATATGCTGGATGGCATCTGATAGGGCAACGTAAGCGCCTGTAATTGATGCGGTGCGTGTACCACCATCAGCTTGAATCACATCACAATCTATTGAAATACAGTTTTCACCTAAGGCTTCCAGGTCAATGGCAGCACGTAAAGAACGGCCTATCAGTCGCTGGATTTCCATGGTGCGCCCACCCTGCTTACCACGCGCTGCTTCACGGCCAAGTCGGTTACCTGTAGAGCGAGGTAACATACCATATTCTGCCGTGACCCAACCGGAGCCTTTCCCACGTAGCCAGCCAGGTACTTTCTTTTCGACAGAAGCAGTGCAAATGACTTTGGTATTACCGAATTCAATAAGAACAGAGCCCTCTGCATGCATTGTGTAGTTGCGTGTAATTTTAACGTCTCGCATTTGATCGGGCGTGCGTTTGCTGGGTCTCATGGTTGCTCCATAAAAATTAAGAACAGGAATTATACCGGTTTTGATGTGGCAAAGTCATAATCAAGGGCAGGCGTGATACACTGCAAAAAACGCCAAAATTCTAATAAGACAGGTGAAATATGACAAATAGTATGACTGGATTTTCCAGATGTAGCAGTGAGCAAGCAACTGGTTCGCTAGTGTGGGAGCTACGCACAGTGAATCATCGCTATTTAGATGTGATCGTAAAGTTGCCTGAAGAATTGAGAGGTTTAGAAGTATCGGTAAGGCAGCAGCTTGCATCACACGTTAAACGGGGCAAGGTGGAGTGTAATTTAAGATATAAAGCAGCAGAGCAGGCACAAACAGAATTAATTATAAATGAAGACTATGCAACAGCCATTTTGAAAGCTTGCCAGAAAATTAGTAAACCATTACATCAGCCAAGCGAGTTGAATGTGATTGAAGTATTGAAATGGCCGGGCGTACTTAAAGAGCCTGAAATTGATGTGACACCGGTTATGGAAGATGCTCTAACGCTTTTCGAACAGGCCTTGAATGAAATGTGTGAGTCGAAGTTAAGTGAAGGTCAGCGCTTACAGAAAATGATTGAAGATCGATGTGATGCAATGAAACTCATTGTGGCGAATGAGCGAAAGCGTCGTCCTGAAGTGTTAAAACAAACGCGTGAAAAATTACTGGCACGTTTAAAAGAACTTGATGTTGATCATAATCGTGAACGATTTGAACAGGAATTAGCGTATGTCGCGCAAAAAATGGATGTGGACGAAGAGCTTGATCGTATAGAAAGTCATTTTGTAGAAATAGAAAAAATATTTAAACGAGATGAGCCTATTGGTCGAAGACTAGATTTTATTATGCAGGAGTTTAATCGAGAAGCGAATACGCTAGGATCAAAATCAACGGATATTGAAACAACCCAGGCTTCTGTAGAGTTAAAAGTATTAATTGAACAGATGCGTGAGCAGGTGCAAAATATAGAATAGTGTCCGAGATGGGTGTTACAGGCGCGCTAATGGATACGTTTAAATATAGTTCAAAATTACGAGTGATTGATTCGTTGCTGTCTTTAATGTTGCCAAAGTTATAATTTTTATCGTTTGTTTTGTGTTTGTATGACGGAAGCAGCTATCGCTTAAAATAGTTTCTGTGGTTGTTTTAAATTTTTGATTTAAATTATTGTTATGAGTATAAGATTATTGCGTAATAAAATGTGAAAGTTGATCTAGCAGCATGTCTTGTTTGGCTTCGAAACGTATTTATTACATTATTTATTTTCTTCGAAGTCGAAAACTGGGCCGTCCATGGCATAGTGAAACCCGGAAACAAGAGTGGGAAAGCGCCAGTTAGTGGCGCCTTCGAGAAGTAACAGGGTTACTACTCCCCAAATGCCATAGCTCCATTCTAAAAGCAGGAAACAGATAATACACAATCCTGAAATAAAACGAGTGAGCCTTTCTGACATTCTTTGTGCCTGTTTCCAGGTTGTTTTTAATTACTATGATTTTTTAATTTCAAGTAATTCAATTTCAAAAATTAACACCTGGTTAGGTCCAATACTCGAACCGGCACCACGTTCACCGTAAGCGAGTTCAGCAGGAATAAACAGTTGCCACTTGGCACCAACTTTCATCAGTTGTAGTGCTTCTGTCCAGCCTTTAATTACACCATTAACCGGGAAGGTTGCTGGAGAGTTTCGCTTATAAGAGCTGTCGAACACTTTGCCATTAATTAATGTGCCGCTGTAGTGAGTGACTACCGTGTCAGTTGCTTTAGGGGTGGCGCCTGTGCCTTCTTTTATGATTTTATACTGTAGGCCACTTTCTGTGGTTTTCACGCCTTCTTTAGTTTTGTTTTCTGCCAGATATTTTTTGCCTTCTGCACCATTTGAATTTGCCACTTCAGCCTGTTTCGCTTGCTGCTGTTCCACAATGGATTTCTGGAATTCCTGCATCACTGTTTGCATTTGTTCTGTGGTTAGCTGAGATTCTTTGCCCTCGATGCTATCCTTAAAGCCCATAATAATCGCATCCTGGTTAACCAGATCCTTGATGCGAGACATCTGAGAGCCCATTTGTACACCGATACTGTAACTGGCTTTATTGGTCTGGTTATCCAGCTTTACCGCTTCATCTTGTACTGTTGCCTGTTGATTGCAAGCGCTTAATAATGTCGCTAAGCCCATGCCTGCAATAAGCTTTGGGGTTGTTTTTAACATGGTGTGTCCCTTGGTGAACTTAAAAAGTAAAGTTCGCACGTTAGCAAGACCATCCATTGGGTTCAAGCGCTGCATGATGAACTTTGAAAAATATGCGAGGTCTGTTATGAGATTAACAATTAGAGGAAGAGATTTAGCGATATGGCTCGGTTACCCGTAATTGGTTTTTTAGTGTTTTTGTTTATGCAGCCAGTGTTAGCAGAGTTACCTCTGCAGCTGAATGGAGAAAAGCTGCCATCGTTGGCTCCAATGGTGAAAGAAGTGGCACCGGCTGTGGTTAATATTTCCACGCGAAGCACGATTAACGTGCAGCAAAACCCATTACTGAATGATCCTTTTTTCAGGCACTTCTTTCAGCAAAAGCCCAATCAGCAACGCAGGCGGTCACAAAGTCTGGGCTCTGGTGTTGTGGTGGACGCACAAAAAGGCCTGATTATCAGTAATCACCATGTGGTTGGTAAGGCTGATGAAATAACCGTGACCTTAAAAGATGGTCGTGAGTTGAAAGCGACATTGCTGGGTTCAGATCCGGAAGCAGATGTTGCTCTGCTACAGGTACCAGCGGTGGCATTGAGCCAGATTAAGTTTGCCGAATCAGATCAACTGGAAGTGGGCGACTTTGTAGTGGCTATTGGAAATCCTTTTGGTCTTGGGCAAACAGTGACCTCGGGCATTGTTAGCGCATTAGGCAGGAGTGGCCTAGGTATTGAAGGCTATGAAGACTTTATACAAACCGATGCTTCTATTAACCCGGGAAATTCCGGTGGTGCGCTGGTGAATTTGCGAGGTGAGCTGGTGGGGATGAATACCGCCATTCTTTCACCTGGCGGTAGTGGTGGTAATGTTGGTATCGGCTTTGCCATACCCTCAAATATGGTTAAACAAATTATTGCTCATCTGGAAACCCATGGGGAAGTGAAGCGTGGTGTGCTGGGGGTTGTTACTCAGGACCTAACACCGGATCTAGCGCAGGCTTTTTCTATAAAAGCGAATAAGGGTGCGGTTGTAGCGCGTGTGTTTGCAGATTCTGCTGCTGCAGAAGCTGGTATGAAGGCAGGTGACGTGGTGATTAGTGTCAATGATCGAAAAGTTAGGAACTCTGCTGATATGCGCAACCGTGTTGGTTTATTGCGTATTGGTGACAAGTTGAAAATGCGCATCATACGAGACGGTAAGCCTCTCGTATTAACCGCAGTGATTGCCGAGCCTGAATTAACCTCAATCGCCGGTGAAAAATTATCGCCCAAGTTATCCGGTGCTTTACTGGCCCAGGTACAGAGCAGCAGCAACCCGGAACAAAGTCGTGTAGTGGTTGCAGAAATTGTTCAGGGGAGCCCTGCATGGTATGCCCGTTTACAGAAAGGCGATGTGATTTTGTCGATTAACCGTCAGCCGGTTAAGAGTTTGCAGTCACTTAAGAAGCTGGTGGCTAATCAGCGACAAATACTGTTGAGCTTGCAGCGAGGCGATCGCGCGATGTTTGTGCTGTTGAAATAATTCACAAGCGCACCGGCTAAAATACACCGGGATGGTATTTAGCCCGGTGTGTTTTTATCTACCCAGCGATGGCCTTCACTGAGGCCTTCTTTCTTCCAGAAAGGTGCTCGAGATTTAAGCTCTTCCATCAGATAACGACAGGCTTCAAAGGCTTCTTTACGGTGAGCAGACCACACAACAGTGAGCACAATGGGCTCATTGGGGTGGATTTCACCGACACGATGAATAATCAGGCAGTCGAGCAGGTCCCAGCGATCTTTCGCTTCATCGCAAATTTTATCGAGGTAGCTCTCTGTCATGCCGGGGTAATGCTCCAGTGTCATTGACGTCACTTCATCACCCTGGTTGAAATCGCGCATGGTGCCCACGAAACTGGCGGTTGCGCCGTATTTACCATCTTCAAGTTGATCCTGCTGGTATTGCCGGGTTTCTTTCCAGGGATCAAACGCTACGCTTCGTACTTCACTTGGCATAACTGCCCCCTGTGACCGGTGGGAAAAAGGCGACTTCATCACCGTCGCTCACCGCTGCCTGCGGCTCGACATACTCCATATTAATGGCACAGAGTGTGTTATCAGGCATGCTCATACCATCGGTGGCCTCATCCCAGGCCGATTGCACATTGCTGGCTGATGTTAGTGAGGCTTCCCCTTTACCCACTTGCTCTCGCAATCGGGCGAAAAATTTGACTGTAATGCTCATTCGTAAAACCGCTTACCTTTTGTTACGCTACACGCCCCGTAAATTGCCAAACACACAGGCGCAAATAATGACTGACAAGTTAACCCATTTTAACGCATCTGGCGAAGCTCATATGGTTGATGTGAGTGAAAAAAACATTACCAGGCGACAGGCAATCGCTGAAGGTGACATTATGATGTTGCCGGAAACCCTGGATTTAATTCAGCAGGGCAATCATAAAAAAGGTGATGTGCTTGGAATTGCCCGTGTGGCGGGCATTATGGCGGCAAAGAGAACATCGGATCTAATACCCCTGTGCCATCCTTTAGCCCTGACCCATGTGGATATTGAATTGAGTTGCGACGAATCGATGCCCGGTGTGCATTGCCAGGTGACGGTTGAATGTAAGGGTAATACGGGTGTGGAAATGGAAGCACTAACCGCCGTGCAGGTGGCTTTACTGACTATTTACGATATGTGCAAAGCCGTCGATCGTGGCATGCATATGGAACGTATCGGCCTGCTTAAAAAATCCGGCGGAAAATCCGGCGACTGGTCAAAGCGAGACTAACGACCACAGAACAGGTCGTGTAAGGACGGCGCAGACAAAACTTTAAATAAGTAATGGAATAAATTGACTCCAGGTGGCATCTGACTAAGAGCGCCCCGATTTATCAGGGCGTGGTTAGTAACCACATAACAGGAGTCAAAAATGATTAAAACGATTCGACAGCTTATCTTTCCTTTGGGCCTGCTGATTTTAGGCCTGTGTTCTATTGCATTTACATCCACTTCCCAGGCAGCTAAAGAGGCCGGTCATGGCCATGATTACCGTACCTTCCATCAAAATGGGCAAATTGACTATGGCGAAATTGGCGATTCTTACACCTCTGACCTGGTGATGTATCTTGCCGGTAACCAGTTCATGGTGATGGAAGAACTCATCCAGGACTTTATGTCCAAACATAAAGATATCAAAACAGTTTACGTAGAAACGATTCCACCGGGACAAATTCTTAAGGGGCAGATTCTTAAGCAGGGTAAAATTGACGGTAAGAAAACCGCTCAAAATCCAGACCTGTATGCCAGTGTAAATTTAAAGCATTTAAAAAAGTTGAAAGCTAAAAAGAAAATGAAAGATTACATGGTGTATACGCATAATAAATTAGAATTGATGGTGGCCAAGGGTAATCCTAAAAAGATTATGGGTGCAAAAGACCTGGGTCGTGATGATTTAGTGCAATCACATCCCAATCCCTTAACAGAAGGCATTTTTAAATTCTACGGTTCACAAATGCTGAAAGATTTAGGTTTGCATGAAAAAGTAACTGCGAATAAAAAATGTAAAGAGTGCTGGGCAATAGAAAACAAAACCTGGTTTACGGCGCGCCATCATCGCGAAACACCACACCGCATAGAAAATAACAAGGCCGATGTGGGTATTGTCTGGACGACAGAGGTGAAGCATGCGCAGGCTGAAAATCGTGCAATTGAAGGGGTGTCCATTGCAGCACCGTTTAATATGTCACACAAGGTGGGTTATGCCATCGGCGTATTAAACAATGCACGTAATAAATCTAATGCCCAGGCCTACCTGGATTATTTAACAACCGAGAAGGCCCAGGATATTTATGCTAAATATGGTTTTGCTAAAGCATCACCAAAAGAGCTGGCATTAAAAGCCATTCCATAAAAGGAATGTGAGGTTTGAGGTTTTCAGTGGCTGGTTGCGAATGCACCGGCCACTGAAATATAAAACTTACCCCTGTTTTAACAGCTGCTGTAAATCAATGACTGCAGCATTAGCCCGTGAAATATAATTTGCCATCACTAATGAGTGATTTGCAAATACGCCAAATCCGCCACCGTTCAAAATAACTGGACTCCATACTGTATCCTGTGTGGCTTCAAGTTCACGAATGATTTGTTGTACGCTCACCTGTGCGTTTTTCTTATTTAAAATATCCTGAAAGTCTGTTTCGATGGCGCGTAGAAAAATACTCAATGCCCAGGCGCTGCCACGAGCTTCGTAAAACACATTGTCAATTTCAAACCAGGGCGTTTTAACTTCCACAATCTTGCCCGTAGGTGTGGATTGTTGCGCGTTGGCATCACCGGCCAAATCGGTATTGATTCGAGCCTGTCCAACACTGGCGCTTAAGCGCTGTGACAAACTGCCCAGGCGTTTGTTAACCAGCCCTAGCCATTCACTTAAGTTGTCTGCACGAGCATAAAACTGTGCGTCCTGTGTGTTGTCATCAGATAGGCGTGTTAAGAATGAATAAAGGCCCTGGGTGGCTTTATGGTATTCAGATTCGGCAGGTGGCAACATCCAGGAGGTGGAATCAATTCTAAACTGGTTTTCCACGGTGACCATGTCTTTATCTTCAATGGACTGAGATTGAGAGCGGGTTATATCATTACGCAATGCCAGCGTCAGGTCGCGAATTTGTGACAATGTGCCAAACTCCCAGCTAGGAATGTTGTCCATAAAGACACTGGGTGGTAACACGTCGTTGCTTAAATAGCCGCCACGTTTTTCAAGCAGGGTTTCTGAAACTTTAATTAAGGCAGCCGTAGTGATATAACCGGTGGCTAAATCTTCGTTTCGCTCATTTGCGAGCTGGGCGGCAAATTGAACGGGGTCAAAACGATCAGGTTCAGTATTCCAGAGAAAACTCAAGATGAGCTGGAATAAAATAATGACAACAATGACGGCTGGAATAATGCGCGATAACACATGGTCGGATGTCTGTCCGGATGCAGGCTTGAGACGTAATAATTCCCGCGTGTTGTCATAGGCATCAAAAAAGATATCGAGCAGTTTCATGTCATTTCCTATGGTTGAAGATCAATGCTTTTAGGTTACTGTCTGAATCGCTAAAACGATAACCCATTGTAACTGTTCGGAGAACAGAATGAAATTTATAAAAATAGGCTTGTATGCCGTTGCAGCACTTATTCTATTGGTGGTTGCCGCTGCAATTTTCTTTGTTGCTACGTTTGATGCAAATGAATATAAACCACAAATTACACAGCAGGTGAAGCAGCATACCGGGCGAGACTTTGCCCTGGGTGATATCAAGCCATCTGTTTTTCCCTGGTTAGGCATAGAACTGCAAACCATGAGCCTTAGTAATGCGGCCGGCTTTGCTGAATCGCCTATGCTGGAAATTGAACAGGTCGATGTGCGTGTGGAGCTGCTGCCCCTTCTTAAGCAGGAAATTCGAGTAGATACCTTGCGCATACACGGTCTGGATGTTGTTTTACAAAAAAATGTCCAGGGCAAAACAAACTGGGACGACATACTGGAAAAGCAACAAGCTACATCCGATACCAGTACAGCTGCTGATACGGGGATTGAAAAATCTGAAGTCGAAACGGCGCAAGATACTGCTTTGCCTTTATTTAAAGTGAATGGCCTGGAAATAACCGATGCAAAAGCCCTTTGGGATGATGCTCAGTTAAAACAGAAAATTACCTTGCATGAACTAAATCTTATTACGGGTGCTATTCAGCTAGGAAAACCAGTTCCCCTGGAAATTTCGGCCAGGTTGGAAACGACTAAACCTTCAGCTAAGGTTCAATTAGATTCTGATGTTGAAATTACATTTAACATGGAGTCACAGGAGTTGGATTTAAATCAACTGTCAATGGATGTGAAAGCTAATCTAGCTGAGTTAGATGTTGATGAATTGAAGTTACATTTGGAAAGCGATGTCCAGGCGAAGTTAGAGCAGCAGACTTTTTCTATACCCTCGTTACACATAAACGTTGATGCAAAAGGGAAAGCGATACCGGGTGGCGCAATTGATGCGAAAGTTTCAACAGATGCACATCTTAACTTAATAACGCAGGTTTTAAATGTTAATAAATTTTCCCTAATAACTTTAGGTGTAGCATTAAATGGTCAGTTGGATGTAGAAAAATTAATGGATGCACCATTTGTAAAAGGGCGAATTGATGTCGATGAGTTCAATCCATCTGCATTGTTGTCACAGATAGATGTCAGCTTGCCAGAAATGAAAAATAAACAGGCGGTAAAATCAATTGCATTAGGGTTTGATCTGGAAGCAACAACTGAATCTCTATTACTTGATCAGCTCAAGTTAAAACTGGACGAATCCAGCTTGACCGGTTCACTGAGTGTTAATGATTTTGAACAGCCTGAAATTAAATACAATTTAGCGTTGGATAAAATCAATGTGGATGATTACCTTCCGCCACCGGTTAAGGAGGATGTATCCACAACAAGTCAAACTGCAGCACCAGCTGCGGCAGGAAACACAACGACATCGGAAGACATTGCAGTTGAATTACCTGTAGAGATGTTGCGCACACTTAATCTTGCAGGTGTGTTTACAGCTCAGACAATACAGGGATTTGATCAAACTATTTCACAATTGTTAATTGAGACTAAAGCAGAAAAAGGATTGATCAAAGTTCCCAAAATAAATGCACAGTTACTGGAAGGCAGTGTCTTCTCGAGCGCATCACTGGATGTTCGTCCTGTGGTACCTTTGTATAACTTTCACCTCAATGCTAAAGGTATAAAAGCCGATTCATTTGTGAATCCTGTATTGCAGGAATTATTGGGTGAAACTGCTGTGAGCATTACAGGTGCGAGTCATTTGACTGCAACCGTGAATACTTCAGGTAAAACGGTGAAACAGCTAATGGTGAATAGTCACGGTAATGTATCGTTTAATGCAGATAAAGCGATTTTGAGCGGAGTAGATGCCGAGTACTTTGTACGCAAAGCCCTGGCCGCTTATTTAGAAGAGAAAAAAGTGCCGGTTAAAGATGAATGGAGAGGCGAATATAAGCCAAAAGAAACAACCGCCATTAAAACATTGCGTGCGACGGCAACCATCCGGAAAGGTGTAGTGCAAAATAAGGATCTTCTGCTAGATGCGCCACGCTTTAACGTGACCGGAGCGGGAACAATAAACCTGCCCAAGGAGACACTTAATTATCGAACTGTAGTCGATGTGCAACCGCAGCGAACTAAAACAACCATGGAAAAAATGTTAGATGTGCCTTTGGCGGTGATCGTGAAAGGTTCGTTTTCACAGCCACAAATTGTGATGGATAAAAAAGCCTGGTCGAAACAGGTCGGCAAGGCTTTAACCGGCGAAGCAGCAGCAAAAGCTAAACGCAAAGTTGAGCAGGCTAAAAAAGAGGCGAAATTAAAAGCTGAGCAGGCTAAAAAGGAAGCGCAATTAAAACTGGAGAAAGCCAAACAGGCAAAGAAAGCGGAACTGGAAAGGAAGAAGAAAGAGGAAGAAGAAAAGCTGAAAGAGAAACTGAAAGATAAATTTAAAGGTTTATTTAATTAAGCATGAATAAAAATAGTTTCTCAGAAAGATTGCTTGGCTGGTATGACACGCATGGTCGAAAAGACTTGCCATGGCAAAAAAATAGAACGGCCTATCGTGTTTGGGTGTCTGAAATTATGTTACAGCAAACACAGGTTAAAACGGTGATTCCATATTTTAATAAATTTATGGCGTCTTTTCCGGGCGTTCTAGATTTAGCAAATGCCCATGAAGATGATGTTTTACATCACTGGTCTGGGCTTGGTTAT
>Ga0316207_10004461_pt1 | contig 12162 bp, 6 predicted proteins | sample 6weekpyrite_MG_FD_204943 | JGI IMG/M metagenome (GOLD analysis project Ga0316207, IMG submission 204943) | Microbial mat bacterial communities from mineral coupon in-situ incubated in ocean water Damariscotta River, Maine, United States -... | ecosystem: Environmental > Aquatic > Marine >... | reverse complement strand
TTTTATTAAGTAACTTGCGTGATTTTTTTTTATTTTAAATAGGGGTATTTATATTAAAAACAGCTAACTACGTTAAACCCCTAATTTATTTGTTGTAAAAAAATTGTTTTAAAGGTATCAACAAAGGTATTGTTAATATTCAAAAAGAATATAAAATCGTGAAGGGAAATTTCTCTTAAAATTAATTTAATTATGATGTTTGATGATACAGTTCCTTAGATCTTGTTTGTTTAAGGGTTTATTAATTAAATCATTCATGCCCGCTTTTTTGCATTCATCGACTACTTCACTAAGTTCTGAGGCCGTAAGTGCTATAATAGGTGTCGTTGTATCGAACTTTCTAATTTTTAGGGTTGCCTGCATACCATCTAGAACGGGCATATTAATATCCATTAGTACCAAATCAAAAGTATGGTTTTTAAGTATTTGAACAGCTTCAAATCCATTTTCAACTATAGTACAATCACAACCAATGTTTTTTAACAAGTTTTTAGTGACTAATTGATTAATCTTATTGTCCTCTGCAACAAGTATTTTTGCAGATATGTTATCTGTGTCTTCTTGATGCTGAGAATCATTTTCTAGATCGTTTAGATTATCTGCAATCTCTAGGTCTAAATCAAAATAGAACATAGACCCTACGCCTTTTTTGCTTTCGAAATGGATCTGACTACCCATCACCTGAATCAAGTTTCTAACAATCGAAAGGCCTAAACCAGTTCCCTGTTTATTATCATATACACTACCTACTTGCGAAAACTCTTCAAAAATGTAATCTTTTTGATCTTCTGGCACTCCCATACCCGTATCTTCCACTTCATATCTAATTCGAACGGTTTCGGAATCAATAGCTAATAATTTGATTCTGAGCCAAATTTTTCCTTTATCGGTGAATTTGATAGCGTTCCCAATTAGGTTGATAAGGACTTCAGATATCCTTAACGCATCCATATTGACTAATTTAGGAATACTGTGATTATGTTCTAGGGTTAATTTATTTTCTTTTTTATTTGCTTGATATTCAAATGATTGAATGATATTTTGCGATAAAGAGAATAGGTCAGTTGGCGTTTTGATAAGTTCTTTTTCTTCAGAATCAATTTTACTAACTTTTAGAACCTTATTAACTAAATCGAGCAAGTAGTCAGCAGAAAACTTCAAAGAATTAAGTAGGTTCTTATCTTTTTCAGATTTAGTATCATTTTCTAATAGGATTGAAGAGATTCCAACTACACCATATAAAGGAGTTCGGAGTTCATGGCTAATTGTAGAGATAAATTGTGATTTAATTTTATTCAGTTGTTCTGCTTGGGATTTAGCTTCATAGAGTTCGGCATTTTTTATTTCTAAAATTTCACTGATTCTTTTCTTGGATCGATATCCTCGATAATAAAAAAAGACCATTCCTCCCAATAATAACAGAGCTGCCGTGGAAATAAAAATGATGGTTTTATTGTTTTTGTCAATATCTAGCAATAATGCTTTTTCTCTTTTAGCAACTTCTAATTCTTCTTCATATTGATCTACTTGAAATCTGATTTTTGTAGTCTCATCACTTTTGGATCGTGCATTTTCAAATACTTTACGGTCGTTTTTATTCAGTTGTTTTAGATCAGAAGCGGCTCTGTCATATGCCCCTATATCCTCATACATTTTGGATCGGTATTGATAAAAATAGCTTTTTCCTTTCAGCCAATATTTATCTTCTGTTTCAAGAAGTTTAAATGTTTTTTCAAAATTTTCTTCAGCCTTTTTTATGTCACCAAGATGCGCATAATGTCTTGCCTTAACTAAATATAAAGAGCTTTTGCCTAACTGAATATTATCAGGGACTATCTGAGCAATACTATCCGCCTCTTTAATGTAAATAGCTGCATCTTCGAATCTATTTAGATCCAGATATGTCCAAATTAAATTGTTCAGAGGGATAAGAAAATTGTTGCCTGGAACTTTACCTCTTGCAAGATCTACTCCTTTTTTGTAATAAATTAAAGCATTTTCATAATCCTCATTATCATCATAATAAATATTACCTAGGCCCTGAAGTATATAGGGTTGCATAATTTTGGATTTTGTTTTTTCACTGTATTCTAATGCTTTTAGGGAATGAATTTTTGCATTTTCATAATCAATAAGCTCATATTGAATCGTTCCCATTAAAAAATAGGCGTGTGATAAATAATGATCGTGATTAAGTTCATGAGCATAAGTAACTGCTTTGAATACAAGTTCCAAAGCTTTATACATATCGTTGTTTGTTCGCAACCTTTCAGAATTCCTTATTAGAATATCTAGACTATCAATTCTCTGAAAAGGCAATTTTTCTTGTGAAAAAGAAACAAGAGAAAAAAGAAAGATAAATATGTAAACTGTAATTTTTTTCAATGCAAACAATTTTTGTCAAATGGATCGGTTAATTTAAGTAATCGAATATTCCATTTTATATTCTAATCCACAGTATGTTGTTATAGATTTGAGTAGGCTTCAATAGCTAAATTGTTTTTAAGAGTGTTATAATTTAATAAAATTATGGCGTTAATTAGTAATGTTAAAGGAGAAAAACACCTAGTCTTCTAATCTTATGATCTTTGTAAACGAAGATATTTACGTTTTTTTTGATAATTTTAATCAGATGTAATAAGGATGTTTCTGGGCTTTAGTAAGTGAGAATTATATACATTTTTTTTAATAATTATTGATTATTTAAGTTTCGATGAATCACATTTTTGAGGTCGTTTTTGTTTAGTGGTTTATTAATCAGGTCATTCATGCCTGCTATTTTACAATCATTTTCTACTTCACTTAATTCTGAAGCGGTCAGCGCAACAATAGGAGTAGTTTTGTCAAACTCTCGAATTTTTAATGTTGCCTGCATTCCGTCTAAAACGGGCATATTTATATCCATGAGGACTAAATCAAAAGTTTCTTTCTTTAAAACTTCAATAGCTTCAAATCCGTTTTCAGCGATGGTACAATCACAACCAATGTTTTTTAACAAGTTTTTAGTTACTAATTGATTGACTTTATTGTCTTCTGCAACTAATATTTTAGCCGAAAGATTATTTGTGATCGTTATATTTTCTAACCCGTTTTTTATATTATTTTGATTCTCTTCAATCTCAAGGTCTAGATCAAAATAGAATATAGATCCAACGTCCTTTTTACTTTCGAAATGAATCTCACTGCCCATTACTAGAACTAAATTTTTAACAATTGAAAGTCCTAAACCTGTTCCTTGTTTACTATCATACATATTGCCCAGTTGAGAAAATTCCTCAAAAATATATTCTTTTTGATCTTCGGACACTCCTATACCTGTGTCTTCAACTTCACATCTAATTCGAACAGTTTTAGAATCGGTAGATAGCAGTTTGACTCGTAACCATATTTTTCCTTTATCGGTAAATTTGATAGCATTTCCGATTAAGTTTATTAAAACTTCAGATATTCTTAATGCGTCTAAATTGAGTAGTTTAGAAATATCATGATTATATTCCAGAATTAGTTTATTTTCCTTTTTTTGTGCTTGGTACTCAAAAGATTGTATGATATTCTGGGATAGATAGAATAGATCTGTTGGCGTTTTAATAAGTTCTTTTTCTTCAGAATCAATTTTACTTACTTTCAGAACTTTGTTTACTAAATCAAGTAGGTAATCTGCGGAAAACTTTAATGAATTAAGCAATTTTTTGTCTTTATCAGATTTGGAATCATTTTCTAATAAAATAGAAGAAATTCCTACCACACCATATAAAGGAGTTCTTAATTCGTGACTAATTGTGGAGATAAATTGAGACTTTACCTTGCTTAATTTTTCTGCTTTTTGATTAGCTTCTGATAACTCGTTATTTTTTAATTTTAGGGTTTCACTAATCCTTTTTTTAGATTTATATGCTTTGTAATAAAAGAAAACTAGAATCATCAAAAGAATAAGACCAGTGATCGTTATGTAAATAATTTTTTTATTCTTTTTATCAATACTTTGAAAGAGTTCATTTTCTCTTTTATTGGCTTCAATTTTGGCTTCGTATTCATTTAACTTAAATCTAGATTTTGCCATCTGCTCATGCTTGGATTTTGCAAAATCATAAACTTTACGTTCATTCTCTAATAAACTGTTCTTGTCAGCTAATGCCAGCGGGTAATTTTTAATTTTTTCATACATTTCAGATCTGTATTCATAAAAATAGCTTTTCCCTTTTAACCAATAACTTTGTTCATCTAGTTTTTTAAGTGCTTTTTCAAAATATTTTTCGGCACTATCGATAGCCATATAATGCGCATGTTTCCTTGCTTTTAATAGATGATAAGATGATTGATTAGCTTCAGAACCACTAGGAGAGAAAATTAAACTATCAATTTCTTTTAAATATGGAGTAGTGTTATCAAATTCATTGAGATCCATATATGTCCAGGTTACATTGATGATGAGAGTTTCATAACTGGTCATGTTTACTTTTTCAGGATCTTTTTCTATGTTGTTTTTGAAAATTTTTACAGATTCTAGATAATACCTTAGTGCACTTTTATAATCTTTTTTGTCATCATAATATACATTAGCAAGGTTATTTAAGATTTTTGGTATTAATTCTTCTTTTTTGGATTTTTTGGAATATTCTAAAGCTTTATGTAGATTTTCTTTTGCCGATTTGTAATCAATTACGTTATAATAAATGTTACCCATTAAAAAGTAACAGGTAGATAAATAGTATGGATCCTCTAATTCATGAGACCCTTTTGTAGCTTCTGATGCATACTCTAAAGCTAAATACATTTTTCCATTCTTTGATGCTTGTTGCGATTTTCTCATCAAAGTATCTACATGAGCATATTTTTTAACGGAAATAGAATCCTGACTAAAAGCTGATAAATAAACAAGGGAAAAAACAATGATGTGTTTAAGTTTTCTCAATATAAAAACAGGTTTTATTAATGCGCTACATTAAATAAGGTTATACACTACTCGATATCTTTATTTAGAATACCCTGTCTTAATGATAATTTGAGTGAAAGCGATATTAATTGTTTTTAAGAGTGTCATAATTTAATGAAATTATGGGATTTATTAGCTATTTAAATTAAGAAAACTCTTATTGATACATTCTAGCTAGTAAGAAAAACGATGAGATTTACAATTTTTTCTAGTTATAATTGAGTGTTGTAATTGTATGTCAATTTGATTTTTTGTGTACTCTCAATGGAGTTTTGTAGAATATGTAAAGACATTTATATAAATTTTAGTACCATTGTTTAAATATATTAATTGTTCATAATAGTGTTTAATACATCTATAAACTATATAAAGAAACATCCTAAACGATTCGTTATTATTGGAGTATTACTGATTTGGTATTATTTTTCCTTGCCAAAACCATTATTTGATGATCCCACAGCTACGGTAATCGAAACCAAAGCAGGGGAATTACTTGGAGCCAAAATTGCGATAGATGGACAATGGAGGTTTCCAGAGACAGATAGTGTTTCCGATAAATTTAAACATTGTATTCTTGCGTTCGAAGATCAACAGTTCTATAGACATTTTGGTTTTAATCCTGTTTCGATGGTTGAAGCACTAAGTGAAAACATAAAAGCAGGAAAAGTTGTCAGAGGAGGAAGTACGATAACACAACAGGTTATACGCCTGGCTAGAAAAGGTAAGAAACGAACTTATTTTGAAAAAGTAATTGAATTAATTCAAGCAACTAGGTTGGAGCTTGGCTCTTCTAAAGAAGAAATTTTAAAATACTATGCTTCTCATGCTCCCTTTGGTGGAAATGTAGTTGGGATTGATATGGCATCCTGGCGATACTTTGGATTGCCTGCACATCAGTTATCTTGGTCAGAAACTGCAACTTTAGCGGTTTTACCTAATGCCCCTTCCTTGATTTATCCTGGAAAAAACCAAATTAAATTATTGAAAAAAAGAAATCGATTACTAAAAACATTGCTACAACAAAATACTATTGATTCCATAACCTATGAATTATCGATAAGTGAATCATTACCCCAAAAACCATATAAACTCCCAAGAACAGCACCTCATTTGTTAGACCAGTTGTCTAAGAGTAATAATGGAAAAAGATTGCAGACTACTATCGATTTATCACTTCAGCAACAAGTAAATCAACTTGTAAAAAGACATTATGAGGTTTTACGACAAAATGAAGTTCATAATATGGCAGTTTTGGTATTGGATGTTAATACGAGACAAGTTCTTAGTTATGTTGGTAATACCCCAACGGATAAATCACATCAAAAAGATGTAGATATTATACGAGCGGGTAGAAGTACAGGAAGTACACTGAAACCTTTATTGTTCGCTGCAATGATGGATAAGGGAGAGTTATTACCAGAACAATTGGTTTCAGATATTCCTACTGTAATAGCCGGTTATACTCCTAGAAACTATGATGAAACTTTTAGCGGAGCTGTTCCTGCAAACAGGGCTTTAGCGAGGTCATTAAATATACCTGCGGTCAGGTTGTTACAGCAATATGGATTACAGCGCTTTCGGGATGAATTAAACGCTTTCCAAATTAAGAATTTAAGCTATAGCGCTGATCATTATGGGTTGTCACTTATTGTTGGTGGGGCAGAAGGGAATTTGTGGGATTTATGCAAAACCTATGCAGGCTTTGCAGGGACATTAAAGCATTATGAAAATACATCTAGTGAATATTATACAAATGAATTTGCCAACCCTATTATGTTAACAGATGATGAGGTTGATTTTGGAGATAAAGTAAAACAAAAACCAGTTTTCGGTGCTGGGAGTATTTGGTTAACCTTCGAAGCAATGAAAAAAGTAAATCGTCCATCTGGAGATGAAGCTTGGGAGTTCTATGATTCGTCCAGAGAAATTGGTTGGAAAACGGGGACTAGTTTTGGTAATAGAGACGCTTGGGCTATTGGTGCGAGTAAAGATTACGTAATAGGGGTTTGGGTAGGTAATGCAGACGGAGAAGGAAGACCGGAACTTACAGGATTAAACTCGGCAGCACCTGTTTTGTTTGATGTGGTAAATGTATTACCTAATTCTAAATGGTTTCCAATACCCTATGATGACTTAGTTAGAGTAGAAGTTTGTGCAAAAAGCGGTTTTTTGGCTGGTAAAGAATGCCCTGCCAAAGAAATGTATATTCCAATAGCGGGAACTAAGATGAAACCTTGTCCATATCATCAATTGGTTCATTTAGATGCTACAAGAAAATATAGAGTTAATTCTTCTTGCGAATCCGTGGATGTAATGACCCATGAATCTTGGTTTGTATTACCTCCGTTACAAGAATATTATTTTAAAACAAGAAATGCGGATTATCAATCTTTGCCTGAGTATCGATCAGATTGTACCAAAGAATTAGTCGGTCGTATGGATTTTATTTTTCCAAAAGGAAATAGTAGTGTTTATCTACCAAAGGGATTCGATGGAGAAATCAATGAGGTAGTATTAAAAATAGCACATACTCAACCCGAAACAAGAGTGTTTTGGTATATAGATGATGTATTTGTCGGTGTTACAAAACAGTTCCATGAAATGCCTGTGAAACCAGATTTAGGACTTCATACTATTACGGTTTTGGATGAAAAAGGAAATGAACTAAAGAGAAATATTGAAGTAAAGAAATAAGACTCAATTGCGTGTTGGTTTTTGAAGAGTTAGAACATTAATATTTATTAATTAGTCATTTATGACTAATTAAATAGGTTTTAATATTAAAATTATTTTATATTTGTGTAAAATGATAAAATTGGAAACCAAGCAAAAAATAATTGATAAAGCCCTTAAGACTTTTAATAAATCGGGATATGGCGCAGTAAACCTGTTCGAATTGGCGAAGTCTTTGGATATGAGCAGAGGGAATATGACTTATCATTTTAAAGATAAGGAGGCTTTGTTACTGGAGTTAACAAATCAGTTATGGGATAAATTGACGAATGTAAGAGTTGAAAAAAGCATTCCTTCTTTTCAGAATTTACATAATGAAGCACAGTTATATTATAGACTGCAAAAAGAGTACTCGTTTATTTTTCACGATAATCAGATGTTGAAACACGCATTAATTGCGCCTAGAATGAAATCACTTTGTGCTAAAATGATTAAAGAAATAGAAACGGCAATAGCATTTTCTATTCAACTGGGAAATATGAGGGATGAATCAGTTCCTGGTGTATATAAAAATTTAGCATTAACGACCTGGATGTCCATGTTTTTTTGGTCTTCTCAACAAATAATTAGAGGTAATAAAACAAATGAAGATGGAGAAAAAGTCATCTGGAGTCTCTTGTTGCCTCATCTTACAGAAAAAGGTTTAGCATCCTTTAAAAAATTCTTTGGAGAGGATTATCTGTTAAAAATGGGAGAAGCTTTTGATCATAATATGGATTCTTATTTAACCTTTTAATTTATTGTTATGGGCAGTTTACGCATTCCGGATTACAATTCACTTCCAGAGTATTTTTATCACTGGATAAAAGAGAAACCGGACTTCCCATTTCTAAAACAACCTAAAGGAAATTCTTGGAAAACCCTTACGTATCACGATGCTTATATTGAAGCCTCAAAAATGACCAATGCTCTACGAGAATTGGGGTTGGAAAAAGGAGATCATATAGCAATATATTCTAAGAACTGTTACCATTGGATACTTGCTGACTTGGCTATTATGATTGGAGGTTTCGTGTCAGTTCCTTTATATTATAATCTTTCAGCGAAGCAATTGGGACAAGTTTTGGAACAATCGGATGCGAAAGTTGTTTTTGTGGGAAAATTAGATAACTGGTCTGGACATGCGGATCAGATCAAAGCTACAACTCAGATTATCAGTTTTCCTCATTATGAAGGAAATGCTAAAGTCACTCAAGGTTTGTTTTGGGATGATATGATCTCAGAAAATGAACCACTGGAAAAAGGATATACTCCAGATCCAGAAGAATTATGGACCATTTTATTTACGTCGGGTACAACTGGTACTCCAAAAGGAGTAATGCATGCACATAAAACACCAGTAAATATTATTAAAAATGATGACCTGAATGATTGGATGGGAGCTGCAAATAATCTAAGTCCTAAATTACTGTCTTATCTGCCATTAAATCATGTAGGAGAGAAAATAGGTATTTACACCAGTGCTTTAACGTTAGGAGGAACTATTTCTTTTGCCGAAAGTATTGAAACATTTGCTAAAAATTTACAAGAGACTCAACCAACAATTTTTTTCGCAGCGCCTAGAATATGGACAAAGTTTTATTTAGGTGTAGCTAATAAGATACCACTTAAGAAGCAAAAAATACTATTCAAAATCCCGATAATTTCTGGATTAATAAAAAAGAAAATACGATACGGTCTTGGTTTAGCTAATGCAAAAGTAGTAGTAACTGGATCAGCAATTACGCCAACATATCTTAAAGAATGGTATGTGAATCTAGGGATTTATCTCATAGAAGCATACGGAATGACAGAAGTTTGTGGATCTATTACAAATACACCAATGCGAGATGCTCCGACAGATTCTGTTGGTAAACCTGTACCTGGTTGTGAAGTAAAGATAGATCCGAAGACGAAGGAGGTTTTAATGAAATCTCTATTTATGATGAAAGGATACTATAAGGACCCAGAATTGACAGCAAGAGTTTTAAAAAATGATTGGCTGCATAGTGGAGACAAAGGAAGTATTGATGAAAATGGGTTTTTAAGAATCATAGGGAGAGTTTCTGATGCTTTTAAAACTAGTAAAGGAAAATACATTACTCCAAATCCAATGGAGGAGAAAATAGAAAAAAATGTATTGGTTGAACAAGTCTGTGTTGCAGGACTGGGTTTGCCTCAGCCTATTGCAGTTATTAACCTCTCCCAAGTTGGATTAACTACAGAAAAAGAAAAAGTTGAAGTGTCTTTGAACGATACACTTGTATCTCTCAATGATAATCTGGCAAATTATGAACGCGTATCTACGATAATTGTTGATAGAAATATCTGGAATACAGAGAATGGCTTGTTAACACCAACGCTTAAAATAAGAAGAGGAGAAATAGATAATAAATTCAGTAATAATTTTCTGGAATGGCATGACGATGAAAAAAAGATCATATGGATATAAGTAAAACAGTACTGATATCTGGAGGTTCTAGTGGAATAGGTTTTACTATATCCAGGTATTTTGCAAGTGCAGGATATAAATTACTTTGGGTTTCCCTTTTAAAAGAAGAAATAACCTCTTCTAAGATAAAATTACAGAATGAAATTCCGGATTGTGAAATTAATTCTATAGTACAAGATCTTTCTTTATCAAATGCCGCACAGAACGTCTATGATTGGGTACAAGAAAATCACTGGAATGTAGATGTATTAATAAATAATGCGGGTTTTGGGACTTATGGATTTATAAATGATATCGATTCGAAACGAGAATTAAATATGATTGGCGTAAACATCGTTAGTCTATACAAAATGACTCGATTTTTTTTAAAAGATATGATAACCTTAAATGAAGGAACAATTATAAATGTAAGCTCTAACAGTTCGTTTCAGCCTACACCAAAACTTAGTACATATGGAGCTACAAAGTCTTTTGTGAATCATTTTACAAGAAGTGTTAGTGAAGAACTTAAAATGCAAAAATCCAATGTAAAAGTAATTTGCGTATGTCCTTCTGCAATAAAGGATACTAACTTTAAAAAAGCAGGAAAGATGGAAAAAGTAAAAACTTTTAATGGGATAGCAGCTACTACCGCAGAAGAAGTCGCCAAGGATGTATGGAATGGATTTGTAAAAGGAAAAAGCTTTATCATAAGTGGATGGAAAATGCGAATGTTATATCGAATTTCTTGGATGATTCCATATAAGATTCAACAGTTTTTGGTAAGAAAAGAAATTAAAGAAGTGCATTAAATGAGGGCATTAAAATCAAATATTAATACAGCAAGTGCTTCCTTTAAGGAAAATAAACAAGCTATGCTTAAGCTAGTAAAAAAACTAGATGAGCATTTCGAAGAAAGTCGTTTTCAAGGAAAGGAAAAATCTATAAGCAGAGCCAGAAACAGAAATAAGTTGCTGGCAAGAGAACGTATCGAATTACTTTTAGATAGAGATAGTCCATTTCTAGAGCTTTTACCGTTAGCGGGAATGCAAAAAAAAGACGGATTCGGAACTGGAGGCACAAGTGTATCTGGAATTGGATTAGTGGAGGGAAAACTGTGCATGATCAATTCTAATGTTGGTACGCGCAAAGGTGGATCCGTGGATTATGCTACTGTTTTTAAAGGTTTTAGAATAGGGCAGATTAGTAGAGAATGTAAGCTTCCTTCCATAAATCTGGTAGAAAGTGGAGGAGCTAATCTTCCGGACCAAGCTAAGATCTTTAATTATGGAGGTGAAGGATTTCGAGAAATCACTAGAAGATCAGAAATGGGAATTCCAACAATATCGGTAGTTTTTGGTAATGCTACTGCAGGAGGAGCCTATGTTCCAGGGATGTCTGACTATGCGATCTTTCAGAAAAAATCAGCCAAAGTATTTCTAGCAGGCCCTCCATTGGTAAAGATGGCAACTAATGAAGAAGCAACAGATGAGGAGTTAGGTGGAGCAGAAATGCATAGCAGAATATCAGGTGTTTCTGATTATCTGGCAGAAGATGAACTCGATGCTATTCGAATAGCAAGAGAGATTATGGCTTTTATTCCTGAGTCAAAACCACATTTTATACCAGAACCATCTATAAAAGAGCCACTTTTTTCTGCAGATGAAATTTTAGGAGTAGTACCCGTAGATACAAAAACACCTTTCGATATTAGAGAACTCATCATGCGAATAACAGATGGCTCTGAATTTTCAGAATTCAAATCAGAGTATGGAAATACGATGATATGTGGATGGACTAAAATACACGGATATCCCGTTGGAATTCTTGGAAACAATGGTGTTATTTTCTCAGAGTCTGCCAATAAAGCTGCTCAATTCATACAATTATCTAATCAGAAGAATATTCCACTGTTATTCTTGCAAAATACCACTGGTTATATGGTAGGTAAAGCATATGAAGAAGGCGGTATAATAAAAAATGGAGCTAAACTTATTAATGCGGTTTCTAATAGTAAAGTACCTTCTATTACATTAATGATAGGTTCTTCATTTGGAGCTGGGAATTATGGGATGAACGGTAGGTC
>Ga0316207_10004460_pt1 | contig 12163 bp, 12 predicted proteins | sample 6weekpyrite_MG_FD_204943 | JGI IMG/M metagenome (GOLD analysis project Ga0316207, IMG submission 204943) | Microbial mat bacterial communities from mineral coupon in-situ incubated in ocean water Damariscotta River, Maine, United States -... | ecosystem: Environmental > Aquatic > Marine >... | reverse complement strand
CATTGTTTGATCAAAGTTTACAAGGTGTACATCGCACCGATGTACCGGCGTTTAGTTTTCAGGGGCATCCGGAAGCCAGTCCGGGACCACATGATGTCGCGCCATTGTTTGATCACTTTATTGATTTAATGCAGGAACATAAAAGCTAATTACTATGGCAAAAAGAACAGACATTAACAGTATTTTAATCCTTGGTGCCGGCCCAATTGTGATTGGTCAGGCGTGTGAGTTTGATTATTCCGGTGCACAAGCTTGCAAGGCGTTAAAGGAAGAGGGTTATCGCGTCATATTGGTAAACTCAAATCCCGCCACGATTATGACGGATCCTGAAATGGCAGATTCGACATATATCGAACCGATTCGCTGGCAGACCGTTGCAGAAATTATTAAAAAAGAAAAACCGGACGCAATACTCCCGACAATGGGTGGACAAACAGCACTGAACTGCGCGCTTGATCTACACCGTGAAGGCGTTTTGAAAGAATTTAATGTTGAGATGATCGGTGCTGATCGAGAAGCGATTGATAAAGCAGAAGATCGTGACAAATTCCGTAGTGCGATGTTGAAAATTGGTTTGGACATGCCAAAAGCGGCTGTTGCACATAGCATGGAAGAAGCTTTCCAGGTTCAGTCACAGGTAGGTTATCCAACCATTATTCGCCCGTCATTCACGATGGGCGGCTCTGGCGGTGGCATTGCCTATAATAAAGAAGAGTTTGTTGAGATTTGCGAACGCGGTTTAGATCTTTCACCAACCAATGAACTATTGATTGAAGAATCTATTGTTGGTTGGAAAGAATATGAAATGGAAGTGGTGCGTGATCATAAAGATAACTGCATCATTATTTGTTCTATCGAAAATTTCGATCCTATGGGTGTGCATACCGGCGACTCTATTACTGTTGCGCCGGCACAAACGTTGACGGATAAAGAATATCAAATTATGCGTGATGCTTCGTTAGCGGTGTTACGTGAAATTGGTGTTGATACCGGTGGCTCAAACGTACAATTTGCGCTTAATCCCAAAAATGGTCGCATGATCATTATTGAAATGAATCCCCGCGTTTCGCGTTCTTCGGCCCTGGCATCAAAAGCAACCGGTTTCCCGATTGCTAAAATTGCAGCAAAACTCGCAGTGGGTTATACGCTGGATGAATTACAAAATGATATTACCGGTGGTGCGACACCGGCATCATTTGAACCAACGATTGATTATGTTGTAACAAAGATTCCACGTTTTACTTTTGAAAAGTTTAAGAAAGCCGATAATCGTTTAACCACTCAAATGAAGTCTGTGGGTGAAGTGATGGCGATGGGGCGTACGCAACAAGAGTCATTACAAAAAGCATTACGCGGATTAGAAATTGGTGTTGATGGTTTTGATGAAATTATTGATTTAGAGTCTGACGATGCATTAAGTATTATCAAACAGGAAATTAAAACACCTCGTGAACATCGTCTATGGTATGTTGCGGATGGTTTTCGTGCTGGCTTAACTGTAGATGAAATTTTTGATTTATCTTTTATCGACAGATGGTTCTTAGTTCAAATTGAAGAAATCGTAAAGTTAGAACAGGAAGTGAAGCAGCAGGGCCTAAAGTCATTAGATGAGAAACGGATGCGTTTCTTAAAGCGTAAAGGTTTTGCTGATCGTCGTTTAGCTAAACTGTTAAATATTGATGAACAAGCACTACGCAAACATCGTCACGAGTTAAATGTTCGTCCGGTCTATAAACGTGTTGATACGTGCGCGGCAGAGTTCTCAACCAATACGGCATACATGTATTCAACTTATGAAGAAGAATGTGAAGCCGCACCAACTAATAAAGATAAAATAATGATCTTAGGTGGTGGCCCTAACCGTATTGGTCAGGGGATTGAGTTTGATTATTGTTGTGTACATGCTGCACTCGCGATGCGTGATGATGGTTATGAAACTATTATGGTGAACTGTAACCCTGAAACGGTTTCGACTGATTACGATACTTCTGATCGTTTATATTTTGAACCATTAACATTAGAAGATGTGATTGAACTGATTGAACTTGAAAAACCAAAAGGTGTTATCGTTCAATACGGCGGACAAACGCCACTAAAACTTGCGCGAGACCTGGAAGCTGCAGGTGCACCTATTATTGGTACGACACCGGATTCCATTGATTTAGCAGAAGATCGTGAACGCTTCCAGCAAATGATTGAAGCAAACGATTTATTACAACCGCCAAATCGTACGGCAAGCGATGAAGAAACTGCAGCGAGGCTTGCTGATGAAATTGGTTATCCACTTGTTGTCAGGCCATCCTATGTATTAGGTGGGCGTGGTATGGAGATTGTTTATAACGAAAAAGAATTACGTCGTTATATGGGCGAAGCCGTTGGTGTTTCTAATGATGCACCCGTTTTATTAGATCGTTTTTTGAATGATGCGGTTGAAGTTGATGTTGATGCCATTTGTGATGGTGAAGATGTTTTAATTGGTGGCATCATGCAGCATATTGAGCAAGCCGGAATTCACTCGGGTGATTCAGCATGTTCATTACCGCCTTATAATTTGTCTGACAGTGTATTAGACACAATGCGTGAACAAATTCGTAAAATGGCCAAAGCATTAAACGTTGTGGGTTTAATGAATACACAGTTTGCGATTCAGGGTGAAAAAGTTTATGTATTAGAAGTTAACCCGCGTGCATCACGTACGGTGCCGTTTGTATCAAAAGCGACGGGTCGCCCACTGGCAAAAGTCGCTGCGCGCTGTATGGTTGGGCAAAGTTTAAAACAACAAAACGCATTAAATGAAATCGTCCCTGATTTTTACTCGGTTAAAGAAGCGGTGTTCCCGTTTAATAAATTCCCGGGTGTTGATCCTGCTTTAGGGCCGGAGATGAAATCAACCGGTGAGGTTATGGGCGTGGGTAAAACTTTTGCTGAAGCTTTTGCAAAATCTCAGTTGGGTGCAAGTGTTGCGTTACCTGAAAAAGGCAAAGCCTTCTTAAGTGTTAAAGAAATGGATAAAGCAGGTATTGTTGATATCGCTAAAAAATTATCTGCGCTTGGCTTTGAACTGGTAGCAACCAATGGTACAGCGAAGGTAATTGAAAAAGCCGGTATTGAATGTCAATACGTCAACAAAGTATTAGAAGGGCGACCACATATCGTCGATATGATTAAGAATGAAGAAATTAGTTTAATCATTAATACAACTGAGGGTAGCCAGGCGATTGCAGATTCTGCAACAATTCGCAGTAATGCATTACAGTTTAAAGTAACGTATACAACCACTCTTGCAGGTGGTGAAGCACTTTGTTTAGCATTAGAACATAAAGACTTAAGCGAAGTGACTCGCTTACAAGATATTCATTAGGAGAAGTATAATGAGTCGACCACCTATGACATCAACAGGCGCAGAAGTTTTACGTGCTGAATTGAAAGAATTAAAAACGGTTATTCGTCCCCGTATCGTTGAGGCAATTGCCACTGCGCGTGAACATGGTGATTTAAAAGAAAATGCAGAATACCATGCTGCGCGTGAGCAACAGAGTTTTGCTGAAGGTCGTATTAAAGAGATCGAGGCGGCACTTTCAAATGCAGAAATTATTGATGTAGTAGAAATCGGTCAACGTGTTGGCGATAAAATCGTTTTTGGTGCAACGGTTGAGTTATTTGATATTGCTGAAGATACGGATGTCACATATAAGATCGTTGGTGAACTGGAAGCGGATATTAAAAAGAATTTAATATCGGTTACGTCACCGATTGCGCGGGCACTTATTGGCAAGTCTGTTGATGATGAAGTTGTTGTCAATGCGCCCGGTGGTGATCGTGAATACGAAATCACCGCGGTATCTTATAAATAAAATCTATACTTAAACGCAGAGAGCGCAAAGACGCAGAGGACGCCAAGTACTTATTTTATTGCTTAAATATTCTCTTTTTTGCGTTCTCTGCGTCTCCGCGTCCTTTGCGTTAAATAATCTACTCAAAAGAACTGCTATATGTATAAAATCAGCGAAAAAATTCTTTTAACAATATGGGTCGGTGGCATGTGGGCCATTGGTTATATTGTTGCGCCTGTTTTATTTCAAATGCTCGATAAACAGGTTGCCGGAAATGTCGCCGCTCAACTGTTTAGTATTATGAGTTATGTCGGTATATTTTCTGCGATTGCTTTAATGATTAATATTGTTGTTCAGCGTGGTTTTCATTTTCGTCATTGGCAGCTTATGACCATTTTAGCCATGCTCATTCTGGTTATCGTTGGGCAATATATATTACAGCCGATGATGGCTGAATTAAAGACGGCAGGTCTGACAGAGCTAAACCGCTCAGAATTTGCTCGTTTGCATGGAATAGCGTCGGTCTTATTTTTAACGAATAGTTTGGCCGGTTTAGTCCTGGTCGTTACCGGCTTAGGTAAAAAAACAGATTCAGATTCGGCGTTAAATTTTCGGTAGAGTAATGACGGGTTTATCTGCCTGACGATAAAAACTCGCTGTATGGCCGATACTTTGAACCAGAACAGCACCTGTTTCAGCAACAATTTTTTCTGACATCATTTTGCGTTCATCAGCACTGCCATTGAGTTTCATTTTGACGAGTTCGTGGTGATCCAAAGCAAGTTCAATTTCTGACATCACGTTTTCAGTTAAACCGGCATTACCGACTGAGACGATGGGCTTGATATGGTGGCAACTTTTGCGCAAGAAAATGATTTGTTTGTCTGTGATTTCGTTGCTCATGAAAATACCCGATAGTTGAGGAAGTCGAAGGGCGGGTAGTTTACCGCGCTTGCCCCGATAAATCACGGGCTATTCGGGGTATAATTGGCACAATTGAAGATAAAAAGTCGATGTAAATTATGGCGAGATCGAAAACAAGCAATAAGTGGTTAACGGAACATTTCAGTGATGAATATGTCAAACGGGCACAGCAAGAAGGCTATCGTTCGCGTGCCGTTTATAAACTTATTGAAATGGACGACAAAGATCGTTTGCTAAAAAAGGGCATGACGGTTGTCGATTTGGGCGCTGCCCCCGGCGGTTGGAGTGAATTATTGGCAAAACGGATTGGTGATTCTGGCCGTCTTTTTGCATTAGATATCTTGCCGATGGATGCGCTTGGAGATGTCACCTTTATTGAAGGGGATTTTACCGAGCAAGCCGTTTATGACGAATTAATGGCATCGTTAGAGGGGAAGTGGGTAGACCTTGTAATTTCGGATATGGCCCCCAATTTAAGTGGTACAAAGGCAATAGATCAGCCAAAAATGATGTATTTGGCTGAGCTTGCGCTTGAATTTGCCACAAACGTGCTAAAACCGGGAGGCACCTTTTTAACTAAGGTCTTTTCGGGTGAAGGAATAGATGAATATAAGAAGGAATTGCGCCAGCATTTTGCTAAGATTGTAGTGCGTAAACCGAAAGCTTCTCGGCCACGTTCGTCGGAAATATATTTGATGGCGAAGGGCTTTAAGAAAGGTTAAAATTAACCTCAGTTTTAAACAAATAAGTTTGTTTTTTTAAGGTAGGAATACATTGAACGATTTAGTCAAAAATATCATTTTATGGGTAGTTGTAGCCGTTATTTTGATGTCAGTTTTCAGTAACTTGACGACGAATAGCAAGACACAGGAAATCAGCTACTCGGACTTTATTAAAAGCATTAACTCAAACCAGGTAACCGAGGTTATGTTAACGGGGCGAGTGATTAATGGCACATTACAAGGTGGCTCAAAGTTCAGTACCTACAGCCCGGAAACAGATAATAAAGCCATGATTGGTGATTTATTAAAAAGTGGTGTTGTGATCAAAGCAAAACCATTAGAACAGTCTGTTTGGATGCAAATTTTTATTTCTTCATTCCCTTTCTTAATCATTATCGCGATTTGGCTTTACTTTATGCGTCAGATGCAAGGCGGTGGTGGTAAAGGTGGTGCATTGTCATTTGGTAAAAGCAAAGCGCGTTTATTAAGTGAAGATCAGATTAAAATTACGTTCAGCGATGTTGCCGGTGTTGATGAAGCGAAAGAAGAAGTGGGTGAGTTAGTTGAGTTCTTACGTGACCCGGGTAAATTCCAAAAGCTGGGCGGCAAAATTCCGCGCGGTGTTTTAATGGTCGGTTCGCCGGGTACAGGTAAAACATTATTAGCAAAGGCGATTGCCGGTGAAGCCAAAGTACCTTTCTTTACGATTTCAGGTTCTGATTTCGTAGAAATGTTTGTCGGTGTGGGTGCATCTCGTGTGCGCGATATGTTTGAGCAAGCAAAGAAACATTCTCCATGCATTATTTTTATTGATGAGATTGATGCGGTCGGTCGTCATCGTGGTGCCGGTTTAGGTGGCGGACATGATGAACGTGAGCAAACCTTAAACCAGTTACTTGTTGAAATGGATGGCTTCGAAGGTAACGAAGGTGTGATTGTTATTGCAGCAACTAACCGTCCTGATGTACTTGATCCTGCATTATTACGTCCGGGACGTTTTGATCGTCAGGTGGTAGTGCCATTGCCGGATATGTTAGGTCGTGAACAGATTTTAAAAGTCCACATGCGTAAAGTACCGGTGTCCGATAATGTCAATGCAAAAGTGATCGCACAAGGTACACCGGGTTTCTCTGGTGCAGACCTGGCAAACTTAGTTAACGAAGCGGCTTTATTTGCTGCACGTTTTAATAAACGTTTAGTTGAAATGAACGAGTTTGATCAAGCTAAAGATAAAATTATGATGGGCGCAGAACGTCGTTCAATGGTGATGAATGATGATGAGAAAAAACTCACAGCGTATCACGAAGCAGGACACGCAATCGTTGGTTTAAAAGTTCCTTCACATGATCCTGTTTATAAAGTCACTATTATTCCCCGTGGCCGTGCATTAGGTGTCACCATGTTTTTACCGGAAGAAGATCGTTACAGCTACTCTAAAGAACGTTTAGAGAGCCAGATCTCCAGTTTGTTTGGCGGCCGTATTGCTGAAGAACTTATTTTTGGTAAAGATAAAGTAACGACAGGTGCGTCAAACGATATTCAGCGTTCGACTGAACTTGCACATAACATGGTCACGCAGTGGGGTTTGTCAGAAAAATTAGGGCCAATGGTCTTTGGTGAAGAAGAAGGTGAAGTGTTCTTAGGTAAATCTGTAACACAACATAAAAACCTTTCTGATGAAACGGCTCATGTTATTGATGAAGAAATTCGTAATATTGTTGATCGCAACTACGCGCGTTCAGAGAAAATTCTGAAAGAAAATATTGATATTCTTCATGCCATGTCAGAAGCATTAATGAAGTATGAAACGATTGATAAAGATCAAATTGCTGATTTAATGGCCGGTAAAACGCCACAACCACCAAAAGGCTGGGATGATCATTCAAGTGATAATGATAATGACACTGCTCAGTCTTCTAAAGAAGATAAGTCATCTTCCGACAGTAAGATTGGCGGGCCAGCAGGAGAACATTAACGTTACGTTTTTGTTGTTTGTAAATAAAAGCGCCAAATGGCGCTTTTTTTATATCATTTTTTTTTGTTAGTTGAGCATTTGTTTTAAAATTTGCTTAACATTTTCGAGTTCAAAGGGTTTATCACAAACTGCCGAAATACCAATTTGTTGGACTGCGGCTAAACGACTTTCATCTTCTTCACTTGATACCATTAAAATTGGGATGCCCGATTGAGAACTCTCAGTTCTTATGAATTCAACGAGTTCACGTCCATCCATTTCAGGCATATTATAGTCGGTGACAATAAGATCAAAATATTCTTCTTTAATCTGTTCTACTGCTTTATTACCATTTTCTGCCTGCGTAATATTCTGTATGCCTAGTTTTGTTAATACCCGGCTAATGTGTCGCCTCGCGGTAAAACTATCGTCAACAACAAGCGCCTTAAGTTCCTGGTAATCGAAGTGATCTTCATCTTCATCGGGCTCTATAAAATCAACGGTATTTTTTAAAGCGGCTAATAATTGTTCTGATTGAAATGGCTTAGGTAATATTGCGATGACGCCGGATTGACGAATAGGATCGAGGTAGCGGAAATCTGTCTCACTCGAAATGAGCATAAAAGGGATATCCATAAAATCTTCATTTTCACGAATATTCTGCACAAAATCCGTACCACTTATATCTTCCATATATAATGCACTAATAATCAAATCAGGCTTGTAGTTTGCTAACTCCTTGAGTGCCATACGTGCGCTATCAAATAAGGTGATATCGGTGATTGCGAAATCTTTTAGATAATTACTGATGATATTTTGTTGAGTCGATGAGGGTTCAACAAGAAATATGGATAAATCTGAGATGTTAAAATTATTCATAGGTGATACCTTATAAATACACGTGAAAAACAAGTGATAAGATTTGATTTAACTTACGTAGTATCGGCAGTAGAATGTGACTCTTTATAGTGAATAGGATAAGAATGAAAGAAATTTTAGATTTTCCCTCAGGCGCACCGGCAAAAATAATGGGAATATTGAACGTGACTCCTGATTCTTTTTCTGATGGCGGACTCTTTGTAAAAAAAGAGGCCGCATTGAACTATGTTCAGAAAATGATTTTAGAGGGTGCGGATATTATCGATATTGGTGGAGAGTCTACTCGTCCCGGTGCAAGCGATGTTTCGGTGGATGAAGAATGTCAGCGTGTTATTCCATTAATTAACGCCATTCGTGAAATTTCAGATATCCCTGTTTCAATTGATAGCAGTAAAACAGAAGTGATGCGGCAAGCTATCCTTGCGGGAGCATCCATGATTAATGATGTTAATGCCTTGCAAGCTGATGGTGCTGTGGCATTAGCCGCTGAATTAAATGTGCCTGTTTGTATTATGCACATGCAAGGCAAACCTCGCACCATGCAACATACTCCATCGTATAAAAATGTTGTCAGTGAAGTCAAAGAATTTTTACAGCAAAGAATTAAAGCCTGTATTGATGCCGGAATGAATAAAAATAATATTAGCATTGATCCCGGTTTTGGTTTTGGCAAAGCGCTTGAACATAACCTCTCGTTATTTAAACACCTTAATGAATTTACTGAGTTGGGTGTGCCGTTGTTAGTGGGAGTCTCAAGAAAAAGCATGATCGGTGCCGTACTTAATGGTGCGCCCGCGGATCAACGTTTACATGGCAGCATTGCGCTGGCGACACTTGCCGCCTGGATGGATGCAAAGATACTTCGTGTACATGATGTTAAAGCAACCGCAGATGCTTTAAAGTTATGCATGGCGGTTAAAAATATTGACTAATAATTACTGGAATTAAAATGAAGAAAAAGTTTTTTGGTACGGATGGAATTCGAGGTGCGGTAGGAACACATCCTGTAACACCAGACTTTATGCTCAAGTTAGGCTGGGCAGTGGGTAAAGTGTTGGGGAAAGAAAAAGGCAGCAAAATTCTTATTGGCAAAGATACCCGTATTTCAGGTTATATGATTGAATCTGCCTTAGAAGCCGGTTTATCCGCTGCCGGGGTCGATATTTTATTACTTGGACCAATGCCAACACCTGCGATTGCACACTTAACCCGCACATTAAAGGCGCAAGCGGGTATCGTCATCAGCGCATCACACAATCCCTTTAGTGATAATGGTATTAAATTTTTCTCTGCCGAAGGCACAAAATTATCTGATGAGGTTGAACATGCAATTGAAGCAGAGCTAGAAAAAGAATTAGTGTGTTGCGATTCTCTCATGCTGGGTAAGGCATCACGTATTGATGATGCACCCGGTCGTTATATTGAATATTGTAAAAATACTTTTCCGGCAGACTTAAATTTAAATGATCTTAAAATAGTCGTCGATTGCGCCCATGGTGCGACTTATCATATTGCGCCGAAGGTCTTTACCGAGTTAGGTGCCGATCTTATTAGCATCGGCGATAGCCCTGACGGTATGAATATCAACGCAGGCTTTGGTTCAACTCAACCAGAAAATCTACAAAAAGAAGTGTTAGCGCATAAAGCCGACTTGGGTATTGCTTTTGACGGGGATGGTGACCGTTTAATTTTAGTTGACCACGAAGGTGAACTGGTTGATGGTGATCAGCTACTTTATATTATGGCAATGTCAAAATATGCAAAAGGGGCGTTAAAAGGAGGCGTTGTGGGCACGCACATGACAAACCTGGGTTTAGAACATGCCTTTAAAGAACATGAAATTCCCTTTAGCCGGGCGGGTGTTGGTGATCGTTACGTTATGGAGCAACTGCTGGAGAAAAACTGGCGGCTGGGGGGAGAGTCATCTGGGCATTTAATTTGTCTGGATCAAACAACAACCGGCGATGGCATTATTGCTGCGCTACAGGTCCTCGCCGCGGTGGTTGAACAAGGTAAAAGCTTAAAAGACTTAGCCGCGGGGATGAAAAAATACCCGATGTTGCTGATTAATGTTTGCGTAACTGAAAAGCCTGACTTAGATAACCAGCCTGAAATTCAAGCGGCACTGAGTGAAGCCGAAGCCGAACTGGCTGATACTGGGCGGGTATTACTACGGCCGTCAGGCACGGAGCCGTTGGTTCGGGTCATGGTAGAAGGACAAGACCAGCACCTTGTTGAGTCAGTTGCTCAAAAACTCGCCGGTGTGGTGAAAAAGGTTTCTAGCTAGAATTCATCGCATTCCTCTGAGCTAGTTTATTCCCCCTCCCTGATGGAGGGGCTCCCCCCCCCTCTAAAAGGGGAGGGAATTATTTGTTATCTAGAGATGCAGTCCCTGTTTATCTTGCTTTATCAGCGTTTCGACGTTAATATTCGCCGCTATTTTACGATACAAAAAGAACGTATTTCGACGCTGAATTTAGGGGATATTAAGCATGCGCAAGCCAATTATTGCCGGTAACTGGAAAATGAACGGTTCACGTTCAAGTATTAAAGAATTACTGGAAGGCATAAAAGCTGGAATGGGTGATGTGAAACTAGCTGAAGTTGCGGTTTGCGCTCCTGCTATTTATCTTGCTGATGTCTCAGAGCAGCTAGCCGGCTCTGCGATTGCCTGGGGTGGCCAAAACCTCAGCACAGAAGCAAAAGGCGCCTTTACGGGTGAAATTTCAGCCGATATGTTGCTCGATCTTAAATGCGAATACGTGATTGTTGGTCACTCAGAGCGTCGTACTTTATATGGCGAAACAGACGAATTAGTCGCTGAGAAATTTGAAGTCGCGCGTAAAGCGGGTTTAAAGCCGATTTTATGTATTGGTGAGTCTTTAGAAGAACGCGAATCAGGCGTGACTATTGACGTTTGTGCTCGCCAAATCAACGCGGTCATTGAAAAATCAGGTGTTGCCGCACTCGCTGATGGCGTCATTGCCTATGAGCCTATTTGGGCAATTGGAACCGGGGTAACAGCGACACCGGATCAAGCTCAGGAAACACACGCCGCCATTCGTAAAATGATTGCAGAAAAAGATGCATCAGTGGCTGAAAAAGTACGTATTCAATACGGTGGTAGCATGAATGCAGGAAATGCAAAAGAGTTGTTAGCGATGGCTGATATCGATGGCGGTTTAATCGGTGGTGCGTCATTAAAAGCAGAAGACTTTTTGGCAATCTGCACCGCGCCAGCTTAAACAAATCGAGCTTCATTAAAACACTTAAGAGTTAAAAAATTATGTTACATAATATTCTTCTTGTTGTTCACCTTCTTGTTGCCATTGGCGTTGTTGCGCTTGTGCTTATCCAGCATGGTAAGGGCGCGGATGCCGGTGCGGCCTTTGGTGGCGGTGCATCTTCTACCGTTTTTGGTAGTGAAGGTTCAGGCTCATTTTTGACCCGTGCAACAGGGATACTGGCGACAATTTTCTTTATTACCAGTTTATCGCTTGCTTATATTTCAACACAAAAAGTAAACCCAGGCAGTGTTGTTGATACCGTAACAGAACAAAAATCAGATGTGCCTGCAGCAATCGAAACGAAACCTGCAAAATCAACATCAGACGTACCAGTATCAGACTAGGTACTACCCTTTAAGCCGATGTGGTGAAATTGGTAGACGCGCCACCTTGAGGGGGTGGTGGGGAGACCCGTGCCAGTTCGAGTCTGGCCATCGGCACCAAAAATTAAAAAAGCGCAGCTCAAACAGGGTTGCGCTTTTTTTATGTCTGGCAGAACTGGCACGCGTGCAAGTTGATTTAGGCCATAGCCCAGGCCTTCACCCCTTATTCTAAGGGGCGCAC
>Ga0316207_10004459_pt1 | contig 12163 bp, 11 predicted proteins | sample 6weekpyrite_MG_FD_204943 | JGI IMG/M metagenome (GOLD analysis project Ga0316207, IMG submission 204943) | Microbial mat bacterial communities from mineral coupon in-situ incubated in ocean water Damariscotta River, Maine, United States -... | ecosystem: Environmental > Aquatic > Marine >... | reverse complement strand
CGCGGTTCGCTGTTTTAGGCTAAACCATTCATTAAAGAGGAAAGTAAATGCCTGCTGTTCGTTTGAGAGAAAATGAGCCTTTCGAAGTTGCTGTACGTCGCTTCAAACGCATCTGTGAAAAAACTGGAATCATCTCTGAAGTTCGTCGTCGTGAATTCTACGAAAAGCCTACCGCTGTGCGTAAACGCAAAGCCGCTGCTGCCGTTAAGAGACAACAGAAAAAGACCTATAGCGAAAAAATGCGCACCGTTCGCGCACCTTACTAATCACTTTTAGTAAGTACTGCCCGCGATGGATAGCACACTACAACAGCGCCTTACCGATGATATGAAAGCCGCCATGCGCAGTAAAGATGCGCATCGGCTGGGCGTCATCCGTTTGATCCGCGCCGCTATCAAGCAGCGTGAAGTCGATGAGCGCATCGAGCTGGATGACAGCCAGGTGCTCGCCATTCTCGACAAGATGAACAAGCAGCGTCGCGACTCCATCGAGCAATACACCAAGGGCGACCGCCCAGATCTCGCAGAGGTTGAACGCGCAGAGGTCGAAATCATCAAAGACTACCTGCCACCGGCACTGAGCGAAGCTGAGATTGACACTATGATCAGCGACGCCATCGCCACCAGCGGCGCCAGCTCACCCAAAGACATGGGCAAAGTGATCGGCCTGTTAAAAGGCAAACTGCAGGGCCGTGCCGACATGGGTGCAGTCAGCGGACAAATCAAAGCAAAACTTGGCGCATAAACGCCACAACGCTCGGTCACACCGCCAAATTCAAATGGCAGCGCTGACACCCACTACATAGAGACAGACAATCACGCGATACCCAAGGGGGCACACCGTGGCTGGCAAAATCCCGCAGCAATTCATCGACGAACTTCTCGCACGTGTCGATATCGTCGACCTGATCGACGCCTCCGTGCCGCTCAAAAAAGCGGGCCGCAACCACAGCGCCTGCTGTCCATTTCACGACGAAAAGACCCCATCATTCACCGTTAGCCAGGACAAACAGTTTTACCATTGCTTCGGCTGTGGCGCACACGGTACCGCGATCGGTTTTTTAATGGAATACGAGCGCCTCGATTTTCTCGATGCCGTGCGCGACCTCGCCGCACACGTCGGCATGGAAATTCCGCAAGGCAGCTACTCTGCCAGCAACACCCAAAACGATAGCAAGCCACTCTATGAGCTAATACAGCAAGTCGCCAATTTCTATCGCCAGCAACTCAAAGAACACCCCAAAGGCAGCCAGGCAATCGACTACCTCAAGGCGCGCAGCCTCAGCGGTGAAACGGCCGCAGAATTTAACATCGGCTACGCCCCGCCCGGCTGGGACACATTACAAAAGCACTTTGGTAACGACAGCACCCAACCGCTGGCCACCACTGGCATGCTGATCAAAAAAGATAGCGGCGGCCATTACGACCGCTTCCGCGAGCGCATCATGTTTCCAATTCGCGACTCACGCGGCCGCGTCATCGGCTTTGGCGGGCGCGTTTTAGGTGATGACACCCCTAAATACCTCAACTCACCCGAGACCCCACTATTTCATAAAGGGAAGGCGCTATACGGCCTGTTTGAAGCCCGCCAGGCCAATCGTAATATCCAGCGCCTGCTGATTGTCGAAGGCTACATGGACGTAGTGATGCTGGCACAACACGGCATCCGCTACGCCGTCGCGACCCTCGGCACTGCCACCACCGTTGAACATTTAGAACTGATGTTTCGCACCACCAGCGAAGTGGTCTTCTGCTTCGATGGCGACCGTGCTGGACGCGACGCCGCCAATCGCGCACTGGAAAACACACTGCCGGTGATGCAGGCTGGCAGACAGGCGCGCTTTCTATTCCTGCCCGACGGCGAAGACCCTGACTCGCTGGTACAAAAAGAGGGCAAAGAAGCACTCGAAGCGCGCATCGATGCCGCCGCGCCACTCTCCACCTACCTCTATGAACACCTCGCCAAACAGGTCGACATGAGCAGCATTGATGGCCAGGCGCGACTGGTCGAACTGGCCCGCCCCCACCTCAACAAACTACCCACGGGTGTCTTCAAACATATGATGGTAACGCGCCTGGCGGAGCTTACTCGCATGGAAGCGCGCAGTCTGAGCCGTTTACTGGGCAGCAACGAGCCCGTCACTAGCAATGCACCGCCACCACGCCATCAAGGTCAACGCAATAAAAAAGAGGGCAAGCAACCCTCACTGGTGCGCCAGGCGATTACGCTACTGCTCAACACCCCATCGCTTGGTCAACTTGAGGCAGAGCCACAGCGCTTCGCCTCACTCAATGCGCCCGGCATCACACTTTTAATCGAATTACTTGAAATGTTGAGAACCAGCCCACATCTCAATACTGGCGCAGTGCTAGAGCGCTGGCGCGAGCGTGAAGAAGGCCGCTATTTATCCAAACTAGTTCAACAGGAAAACCTGGTCGACAACGAGCATCAAGAACAGGAATTTCGCGACCTACTACAGCAGCTTTATCGTCAGCATTGCAGCCAACGGATTGAGTTTCTCTGTAACAAACCGGCATCCGAACATACCGATGCCGAGAAACTGGAATTACAGCAGCTATTTAAAGAAAAGTCGGGCATTTAATCACTAATTAACACTTGCAGCGCTAAAGGCCGTTTTTCGGGGTTCTCAGACCCTACCGAAATGATATAGAATAGCTGGCTATTTTTTGCTCACGCATCACTGTATGAAGGAAGGGCTCACGCCACATGAATCAAGCACAGCAGCAATCTCAGCTTAAAATACTGATAGCAAAAGGCAAAGAACAAGGTTACCTCACCTACCGCGAAGTGAACGATCACCTACCGAGTGACATTGTTGACCCAGAACAGATCGATGATATCGTCGGCATGATCAATGACATGGGTATCACGGTACACGAAGTTGCACCCGATACCGATAGCCTTGCGATCTCAGACTCTTCCGCTGCCAGTACCGATGACGACGCCGCCGAAGAGGCCGCCGCCGCTCTGGCCAGTGTCGACAGTGAATTTGGTCGCACCACCGACCCTGTGCGCATGTACATGCGCGAAATGGGCACAGTTGAGCTACTCACCCGCGAAGGTGAAATCAAAATCGCCAAACGCATCGAAGCTGGCCAACGCCATATGATGCAGGCACTCGCCACCTATCCACAGACCATCGAAAAACTACTCGAGATCCAGGTAAAGGTCGAATCAGAAGAGACTCGCCTGAACGACCTGTTAACCGGCTTTATCGATCCCAACGCAGTCGATGTTATCCCGCCGCCAGCACCGCCTAAAAGCAGTACTGACGATGACGACGAGGAAGAAGTGGTCGATACTGGCCCTGATCCTGAAGAAGTGCGCGAGCGTTTTGCAGAGATCAAAAAACGCTACGTTGCAACCATCACTGCCATCGAAAAAGACAATAGCGATCTGGTCACCAACCAGAAGCTGCGCAGTGACATGGCTGAACCAATCATGGAGCTTAAGCTAACCCCCAAACTCACTGACGTGCTGATCAAAAATCTGCGCAGCATGATCCAGCGCATCCGCGAGCAGGAAAAGGTCATCATGGACATCTGCGTCAGCAAGGCACACATGCCGCGCAAAGAGTTCATCACCTCATTTCCTGATAATGAGACTGACCTTAGCTGGCTGCCAAAGCAGATCGATGGTGGCCACAGCTACTCGTCCGTACTGAAAGAATTTGAAGAAGAGATTCTGCGCGCACAGGGCAAACTGGTCGCGATGCAGAATGAGTCGCACCTCTTTATTCATGAGATCAAAGACATCAACCGTAAAATTTCCATCGGCGAAGCAAAAGCACGCCGCGCCAAGAAAGAGATGGTTGAAGCGAATCTACGACTCGTTATCTCGATCGCAAAAAAATACACCAACCGCGGCCTGCAGTTCCTCGATTTAATTCAGGAAGGCAACATCGGCCTGATGAAGGCCGTCGATAAATTTGAATACCGCCGTGGTTATAAATTCTCAACCTACGCCACCTGGTGGATTCGCCAGGCGATCACACGCTCGATTGCGGATCAGGCGCGTACCATTCGTATTCCAGTGCATATGATTGAGACCATCAACAAACTCAACCGTATCTCTCGCCAGATGCTGCAGGAGATGGGCCGTGAAGCGACCCCGGAAGAGTTATCGATTCGCATGGAGATGCCGGAAGATAAGGTTCGCAAGGTACTGAAGATTGCCAAAGAACCAATCTCAATGGAAACCCCGATTGGTGATGATGAAGATTCGCACCTCGGTGATTTCATCGAAGATCCAAACGTGATGGCGCCACCCGATGCCGCTACCGTTGAAGGGCTGCGTGAAGCGACCAACTCCGTACTCGAAAGCCTCACAGCACGTGAAGCCAAAGTATTGCGGATGCGTTTTGGTATCGGCATGAACACCGATCACACCCTTGAAGAAGTGGGCAAACAGTTTGATGTCACGCGTGAGCGTATTCGCCAAATCGAAGCGAAGGCGCTGCGTAAGCTACGCCACCCAAGCCGTTCCGATCCACTGCGCAGCTTCAGCGACTAATCAATAGCCGCAACAGAAACCGGAAAGGCGAAGTTAACTACTTCGCCTTTTTACTTTAATCACAACAGAATAACAAAAATCAGGTGACGTAGCTTTTAGCAAAACGTTATACTGCACACCCAAATAAGGGCCTGTAGCTCAGTTGGTTAGAGCAGGGGACTCATAATCCCTTGGTCGTAGGTTCGAGTCCTACCGGGCCCACCAAATATTTCACACGCAGCCATGCTGGCTCAAGTGAAATTAGCCCCCAGGCTTCCCATTATCATCATTTCCTGTAGTCCAACAATACTCAACCTTGAGATTGACGGCATACCGCCGACACAACATACTCACCATAAACAAGCTGAAACAGAAAAAACAACAAATAATCGATTTTACCAATAAAATTAAAATAATTAATCAATTGGATTGATTTTTAGCAAGGAACTATAGTTACCCCACTTACACAAGCTAACCACAACAAGGAGTTCAGCCATGAGTAAATCTACCCCTCTTACTACCGCTAACGGAGCTGCCGTAGCCGATGACCAGACCAGTATTTCTGCCGGCGAACGTGGCTCACTGACCTTCGACAACTTCCGCGTCTTCGAAAAGCTGGCCCACTTTAACCGCGAACGCATTCCCGAGCGCGTAGTACACGCCCGCGGTACTGGCGCCTACGGGACCTTCACATTAAGCAAAGATCTTTCCGACCACACCATCGCCAGCTTCCTGCAGGGCGAGGGTAAAAAGACAGAGATCTTCCTGCGCTTCTCCACCGTCGGCGGTGGCCAGGACTCCAGCGACTACGCCCGCGACCCGCGTGGCTTTGCAGTGAAGTTCTATACCGAAGAGGGCAACTGGGATCTGGTCGGTAACAACACTCCGGTCTTTTTTCTGCGTGACCCGATCAAGTTCCCGGACTTTGTCCACTCGCAGAAAAAGAATCCGGCCACCAACACCCCGGATCCAGCGGCGATGTTTGAGTTCTGGGCCAACAGCCCACAATCACTGCACCAGATGACGATCCTGATGTCAGATCGCGGCATCCCCTACTCATACCGCCATATGCACGGCTTCGGCTCGCACACCTTGAGCATGTGGAATGACAAAGGCGAGCGTGTCTGGGTGAAGTGGCACTTCAAGACCAACCAGGGAATCAAAAATGTCACCAACGACGAGGCGGCCACCATGCCACCGCACGGTGCACAGCAGGATCTGGTCGATTCCATCAATAATGGCGACTTCCCCAGCTGGACGGTGAAGATACAGATCATGAGCGAGGCTGAAGCGCGCGAATACCACATCAATCCCTTCGACCTGACCAAAATCTGGCCGCACGCCGATTTTCCACTGATCGAAATCGGCCAGATGGAGCTGAACCGCAACGTGGACAACTACTTTGCCGAGACCGAACAAGCGGCCTTCAGCCCCGGTAATCTGGTACCTGGCATCGGTGCTTCGCCAGACAAGATGTTGCAGGCACGCCTGATGGCCTACCCGGATGCGCACCGCTATCGTGTCGGTGCCAACGTCAACCAGTTGCCGGTCAACTCGCCACGCTGTCCATTCCATCACTACCAACGAGACGGTGCAATGGCAGGCATGCCAGCGGCGTTCGGCGACGACAACAATCAGGGTGGTGGGGTGAACTTTTACCCTAACGACCGCACTGCGGACGGCGCACCGGCACCGGTAGCAGAGGCAGCCGAACCACCCATGCCGATCGAGGGTGACGCGTGGATCAAGGCCTACGACACCCAGGAAGACGACAACTTCACGCAGGCTGGCAACCTCTACCGCCTGATGTCGGATGACCAGAAAAACCAGCTAGCGGGCAACATCGCCGGTGCCCTGGTTCACGCCACCGACAGTGTGAAAGAACGGATGCTGGCGCAGTTCAATGCGGCAGACCCGGACTACGCCGAGCGTGTCAGCAAAGCGATGGCGTAACTAGCCTGATAAGTTCCTCCCCCTTGCCGGGCCACTCGTGGTCCGGCTTTTTTTATTCACTTAAAGCACTCAACCCGAATAAAAGCCAAGCATCTGTCACGGCTGTAAAGCACCACCCTCATCACAACGCTCTTCATTCTCGTTCGGTTCCGCAATACGGCGCACTCCAAAGATCATCTTTGGCGGCACCCCCATTTCCAGATCGACACCAGAAACACGATAGTTCGAACCGCGTTGTTTTAGAATCGCGTTTACCTTCTCCTGTTTTTTCATCGCCACGATAATCGTATCGGCGATGATCTCGTCACTGCTGAACTCCTGCGTCTTATCCATCACCTTGTCGGAGAGTTCTTTTGCTTTGTCGAAGAGTGTCATAAGCTACTTCCCCTTAGTCCAATATCATTCCTGGTTACTATACTATATAGTCTTTTGGCTATGGTTGATGTTTTGCGGTTAGCGACCCTGGGGCGATGTTCAGCTTATTGGCATTGTACGGCAGGCCTGCTCATGGGGCTCTCATCCAGCATAAAAATAGAAAATGCGACGAATAATTCCTCCACCTTCCCTTTACTATAGGAAAAACCTGCATGGCGTTTTATAACTACAATCCATTCAATCTAAATATCAACCCTGTGAAGGCAAGCATCTTGAAATTCTTAGAGATATCACAGAAGGATGGTATGTAAAGAAGAAAGCCCGTCGCTTAAAAAGCGCTCAGCGACACAATGCCGACATTCAACATCACACAAAAACAGTAGCACCTGCTCTAAATTGATAACGAATTAAAGATGCACTTCACCATTCCTGGTATAAACTTGGCTCATGACACCCAGAAAAGGATAACCACATGCCAACCATCAGCGAAGACGGAATCTACACTTACAAGGCGAAAATCACTGGCGTCTACGACGGCGACACCGTGACGGCGGATATCGATATGGGCCTCAAGATCTGGGCGCATGGTGAGAAGCTGCGTCTGTACGGCATCAACACCCCGGAACTGAGGGGTGAAGAGCGGCCGGAAGGGCTGACCTCTCGTGACTGGCTGAGAGATAAGGTCCTGGGCAAGGAGGTACTGATCCGCACGATCAGAGATAAAAAAGGGAAATACGGGCGCTATCTGGCGGAAATTTACCTCAATGACATCAACATCAACGAATTGTTGGTGACCGAAGGGCTGGCAGAACGCAAAGAGTATTGAGCGGAAGAAATGCCGACGAGAACGCGTCTCATCCGCGCGCTTCGAATAAACTGCAGCAAAAACAGACAATTTAGTGTATAATTTGCCTCCTTGATTGGAATCATCCAGCAAGTTCGTGCTCCCCCCGCTATATAGTTTGAGGGCACGACCCTCGAACACTACAGGTATTTACAATGTCATCACCCATCGATAGCTTTACGCAGCTAGCGCTTTCAGCCCCTATACTCCGCGCGCTGGACGATGTTGGCTACGAGTCACCATCGCCGATTCAGGCGGAAAGCATCCCTCATTTATTAGCAGGACACGATCTGCTTGGTCAGGCACAAACTGGTACCGGCAAGACCGCCGCATTCGCGCTGCCGCTGCTCAACAACATTGATCTTTCACAAAAGACCCCGCAACTATTAGTGCTGGCACCGACACGCGAGCTGGCGATTCAGGTGGCCGAGGCGTTCCAAAGCTACGCGCGTCATATGAAAGGCTTTCACGTACTACCTGTTTATGGTGGCCAGGGCATGGACACTCAGCTGCGCCAACTAAAGCGCGGCGTACATGTCGTGGTGGGTACACCCGGCCGCGTGATGGATCACCTGCGTCGTAAAACGATGTCACTCACCGGCCTCAAGGCGCTGGTACTGGATGAAGCCGATGAGATGCTGAAGATGGGCTTTATCGATGATGTTGAATGGATTCTGGAACAGACCCCGGACACTCGCCAGATCGCACTCTTCTCAGCCACCATGCCAGACGTGATCCGCAAGGTTGCCAACCGATATCTAAAGAACCCCAAAACGGTCAAGATCAAATCTGAATCAACCACCGTTGATACCATCGATCAAAAATACTGGCAGGTCAGCGGACTGCATAAGCTCGATGCGCTCACCCGTATTTTAGAGGTCGAAGAGTTCGATGCTGCAATCATCTTTGTACGCACCAAAAATGCGACCGCTGAACTGTCACAAAAACTGGAAGCACGCGGCTATTCCTGTGCGGCGCTGAGTGGTGATGTCACTCAGGCACTGCGTGAACGCACCGTTAATCAGCTGAAAAAGAAAGTGATCGACATCATTGTGGCCACCGACGTTGCCGCGCGCGGCCTCGATGTACCGCGCATCAGCCACGTGATCAACTACGACATTCCTTATGATACAGAGGCGTACGTGCATCGTATCGGTCGTACCGGGCGTGCCGGACGCAAAGGCACCGCGATCCTGTTTGCCGCACCGCGTGAAACCCGCATGCTGCGCGCGATTGAACGCGCTACCAATAAAAAGATCGAACGCATGCAACTGCCTTCGATTGAAGCGGTCAGCAACAAACGTGTTACCGAGTTTAAACAACAGATCCTCGATACCATCGAATCTGAAGACCTCACATTTTTCAACGAGGTGCTGATGCAGATCGAAACCGAGCAGAACATCAGCCCTAATGATGTGGCTGCCGCGCTAACCTTTATCGTACAAAAAGAGCGCCCACTGATGCCAAAAGCGCAGGCTGCACCGAGAGAGCGTAAAGAGCGTGACCGCGCAGCAAACAGCGCGGACCGTCCAGCGCGTGAAAAACGCCCGGCACCCGGCTCCCTCGGTAAAGCGCGTCGCCTGAAGAAACATCCAGACGTTGTAATGGCGCGTTATCGGATTGAAGTTGGCAAGATGCACGAAGCCTCACCGGGCGACATCGTTGGCGCAATTGCCAACGAAGCGGAGATCGATAGCCAGTACATTGGTGACATCAAACTTTATGATGATTTCAGCACCGTTGACCTGCCAGCCGACATGCCTGCCGATGTCTTTCAGACCCTTAAGAAAGCACGTGTACGCCAGCAGGCGCTGGCAATTTCGGTCACCAAAGATGGCGCATTTGGTAGCAAAGGTGGCGCAAGAAGCAGCAGTGACAAGAAACGAAGTTTTGCCAATAAAAAGGATGGCGCGCGTTCAAAAAAGCCAGGCAAAGAAAAGTTCATCAATAAAAAGGCCAGCAGCCAGGCTAAAAAGCCCAAGGGCAAAGAGAAGATCTCGCTCTCTAAATAGAGCAGTAGCATAAAAACAGGTCGTCACCCCGGCACATACAAAAGCCGGGATGACGATGCTTAATTCAGCCTAGCCACCCAGCATCTTTTCGATCGCTTCAATATCAGCCTGCGCAGTTTCCAACACACGCGGCGTCATCTTCGGCCCCAGTCGTCCCAGTGAAAATTTAGCAAATGCGGGCACCCCATCCATCGCCGGATGGCTATCCATCAATGGCGTATCAATAAAACTATAGAGCTGTGCCAGCACGACCACATCGCAATAATCAGCCTTCGGCCCCGAATCACGATACCAGTCATGCGCACCCCGCACGACATCAATCACATCCAGATCAAAATCCCAGCGGCGCAACACTTGAACACCGACTTCACTACTTAGCTTTTCAATCACCTTAGCCAGCATCGCTTCATCTTCAAGCAGCTCGGGGTATTCGGCTGCATAGTTGATAATCGGCAGCGCGCCAATGTTATGCACCAGCCCCGCCAACATCGCTCGATCTTCATCAATGCCACGGCCGTGACGCGAAATGACCGCGCACAAAGCGGCGATATGCGTACTGTGCCGCCACGCTTTGCGCATAAACGCTGTTAACACGGGCGAATCACTTTCAAAAAGCTGCTGCAATGAACAACCGACCACCAGGTCTCGCGTCACCTGCAATCCCATTCGAGAGACCGCCATCTGGCAAGTCGTAATCGCCGATTTACCGCGGTACATCGGACTGTTCGCCACCTGCAATAGACGTCCCACCAATGGCGGGTCTGCCATCACAATGCGCGCGACTTCAGATACATCTGTCCCTTTATCTTTTACCGCCGCCTGCACCTGTAGCGCCACATCAGGCAGACTTGGGATTCTTAATTTACTGGCCTTTGAATCACGCTCAATATCAGCCATTAAGCGCTCAATCAACGTTTCCTCGGTCAGTGGAATATTGGCATCAACCTTATCCGGTGGCGGCGCATCACCCAACGCCTTACTCACCTCGTCATCACTCAAACGAAAGACGACCACTCGACTGCTGGCGCGGATCGTCCACTGACAAGGCTTGGTAAAATTGAGTGGTAACTTGGCTTTTTCGCTATTCGCGCTCACCATTTCATCATCGCGGCCCGGCGCCTCCAGTGAAACATCACCAGATACCAGAAAGTACGTCCAGGGCTCATTCGCCCCATGGCGCGCAACCGTCTCCCCCGCTAGCAGCGTCTCAAAGTAACTATCCCGAGACAACCGCAACAGCTCCACCGCATCAAGCTTATCCAGCGGTAAAAAGGCACCCATTATGGCTGGATTTACCAGCTTATCCGTCTTCATTTACCGGGCCTCACACACAAAAATAAAATACCTCAACCAGGGCAATCACCTCCAGGTGGCGACCATCTAGCAACTGCCAGGAAAAAATATTGTCCAAAATCTAATATTACATCATAGAGTTAACCACCCACATTCCCTGTAGCGGCGTGTAGATACCTTTTCCCCAGCACTTAATATCACAATTTAAACCTTAAGCCACAATAAGACGACAGCCAATCACAAACAACAGCAGCGCAAACCCTTTTTTCAGCAAATTCACCGGCAATACGTGGGTCATTCGTGCGCCAAACGAGGCACACAAGACACTGCTGGCCACCACACCAAGGAATGCAGGCCAATAGAGGTAACCACTACTCCACGCCGGCAGGCCAGCGGCACCCATCCCAGCGAGCCAATAACCGCATGCACCGGCAATCGCGATCGGCAGGCCACATGCCGCAGAGGTCGCAATCGCGCAACGTGTCGCCGTATGGCACCACAATAAAAATGGCGTCGTCATCGTACCGCCACCAATACCAACAACAGCAGAAATAGCACCAATCACACTGCCCACCCCGGCCAGGCCCGCTCGGCCAGGCAACTTCCCCACTCCCTGAGGCCGCAGCCCTAGCACCATCTGCATCGCGACCAATAACGTGAATACCGCAAAAATCTTCTGTAACCAAACACTGGCAAGCTGGTCTGCCAGAAATGCGCCACACAGGGCTCCCACCATAATGCCGCCGCTCAACTGTCTCATTACTGGCCACAACACCGCGCCATGCCGGTGATGCGTGCGAATCGATGACAATGATGTCACCACAATCGTCGCCAATGAGGTTCCCAATGCGAGATGCATGATAATAGCCGCATCAAACCCTTGCGCCTCAAAGCTAAAAGCGAGCACCGGCACAATAATCAGGCCACCGCCAATGCCCAGTAACCCCGCCAATGTGCCCGCCACCGCGCCCAACAACAAATAATAGAGTAACGCCTCGATCATCGATTACCCCAACTCCTCATTGAGTGCTAAAATCCCAAGGTTCAGTATAGCGCCTTTGTAAAAAGGGATGATTCACCGCGCTAACTTTAATTTTTGAGGCAGATGGGGAGAGGCAGATGTATCCAAAGGTTGCAGCCACACATAATAAGATTATCGCTGTTCTGGGCGGAA
>Ga0316207_10004458_pt1 | contig 12164 bp, 8 predicted proteins | sample 6weekpyrite_MG_FD_204943 | JGI IMG/M metagenome (GOLD analysis project Ga0316207, IMG submission 204943) | Microbial mat bacterial communities from mineral coupon in-situ incubated in ocean water Damariscotta River, Maine, United States -... | ecosystem: Environmental > Aquatic > Marine >... | reverse complement strand
CCGCTGATCCACAACTACATGGGCCGGGTGCTGGACTTCGACCATTTCGCCATCGGCCGCGATCTGGATATCGCCAGTTGGGACAGCTATCCGCTTGGCTTCCTGTCCGACCGGCTGGACGCCACCGAGGATCACAAACAGCGCTTTCTGCGCCAGGGCGATCCCGACAATCAGGCCTTTCACCACGACCTGTACCGCAGCGTCGGGCGTGGCCGCTGGTGGGTGATGGAACAACAGCCCGGCCCGGTCAACTGGGCGCCCCACAACCCCGCCCCCCTGCCCGGCATGGCCCGCCTTTGGGCGTGGGAGGCATTTGCCCACGGCGCCGAGGCGGTATGTTATTTCCGCTGGCGCCAGGCGCCCTTCGCGCAGGAACAGATGCACGCGGGCCTGCTGCGCCCCGACGACGCGGCGGCCCCCGCGCTGGCCGAGGCCGCTCAGGTCGCGGCGGAACTGTCCGACATGCCAGACGCCGAAACCGCAACCGCACCGGTTGCACTGGTGTTCGACTATGCATCGGCCTGGGCCTGGGAAACCCAGCCGCAGGGCGCGGATTTCGATTATTTCCGCCTGTGTTTTGCCGCCTACAAGGGCTTGCGCGCGCTGGGTCTCAACATCGATATCCTGCCGCCCGATACCGCCGACCTGTCCGCCTACAGGCTGGTGCTTGCCCCGGGCCTCGCCACGATCCCGCCCGAACTCGCCACCGCCCTGCTAGGGTGCCCCGGCCTGTCCCTGCTCGGCCCCCGCAGCAATTCCAAGACTGCGGAAATGGCGATCCCGGTGCCGCTGCCGCCCAACCTGCCTGGTCTTGACGCGACCGTCACGCTGGTCGAAAGCCTGCCACCCGGCGCGGCGGTGCCACTGAACGGCGCCGGCGCATTCATCCGCTGGTTCGAGCATCTGCAAGGCGCATTCGAGCCTGTCCTGATGACAGCCGACGGCCGCCCCGCCATCGCGCGCGCGGGCAACATCCACTATCTCGCGGGCTGGCCCGATACCGCGGCGTTCAGCGCAATCCTGGCCGATCTCTGTGCGCAAGCGGGGGTCGAAACCACGGCCCTGCCCGACGGCCTGCGGATCCGCGACACGCCCAGCCATCGCTTTGTCTTCAACTACGCCCCCGAACCGCTTGCCTTTCAGGGCGTCGCGATCCCGCCCGCAGGCGTCCACCGGTCCCCTCTGTGACCCCTGGAATCACCAGTTTCGGCACAACCGGCGCCGCAGAACCGGTGCACCGCATCGTCATCGCCAACGGCGGGCTTTCCGCCGCGCTGCTAACCCTTGGCGTGGCCTTGCAGGACGTGCGCCTTGCAGGCGTTGCCCATTCGCTGACCGTCGGCAGCCCGGCACTTGCGCCCTACGAATCCGCCATGGCCACCTGCGGCACCATTATGGGCCCCATCGCCAACCGCATCGGCGGCGCCAGCGCCGTGATCGACGGCAAGACCTGTCACTTCGATGCCAATCTGAACGGCAAACACACCCTGCATGGCGGCGCGGGCGCCACCCATTCCCGGGTCTGGACCCTGACCGATCACGGCCCGCACCACGCCGAATTCGAACTGCACCTCGCCGATGGCGCGCATGGTTTTCCCGGCAACCGCACATTGACCGCGCGCTATGACATCGACGCCGCCGCCACCCTGCGCCTGACCCTGACCGCCACCACCGACGCACCGACCCTGATGAACCTGGCCAACCACAGCTACTGGCGCCTCGCGGGCGCGCCCACCTTTTCCGGTCAGCGCCTGCAGATCGCCGCCGACCACTACCTGCCCGCCAGCGCCGGGGAAGTGCTGCCAACCGGCACCATCGCGCCGGTGGAAAACACCCGGTTCGACTATCGCGCACCCCGTGCCTTGCGCGCCGGCGCCGAGGGGCTGATCGACACCAATTTCTGCCTGTCCCGAGCCCGCCGGCCGCTGCGCGAAGTGGCGCGACTGCGGGCGCAATCCGGCCTGACCCTGACCCTGTCCACCACCGAACCGGGGCTACAGGTGTTTGACGGCCATATCCTCGATCTGCCTGGCATTGCTGGCAACGACGGCGTGCCCAACCGCGCCTATGCGGGCCTGGCGCTAGAGCCGCAATTCTGGCCCGACGCGCCCAACCACCCGGATTTTCCGCCGATCCTGATGCGCCCAACCGAGCCCTGGCAGCAAATCACGACCTGGGCCTTCTCAGGACCGGTCTGACACCATCTTTGGTCCCTAAATATTCCCGCCGGAGGCATGAATCTCTTCTCGCGCGACGCGCAGCTTCAATGCCCGCCCCAGCGGCAATTTCCCCGATCAGTCCCCGACTGCGGCCCGATACCAGTCGACGATCCTGGCCCGCTCCGCCTCCTCGATCCAGGTCAGGTTCGCGGGCGGCATCGCATCCGTCAGGCCCGCCTGCAAATAGATCGCCAGCGCCTGCCGCGCGATCTGCGCCTCGGTCTCCAGCCGCACACCCTTGGGCGGCCAGTACATCCCCTCCCACACCGGCTCCGCACTATGGCACATGGAACAGCGGCCCAGAACGATATCCTGCACCTCGTCAAACCCGTCGGCCTGTGCGAACCGCGCCGCAGACCCGCTGGCGGCCTCCGCCTCGGCCCTCAGGTTAAACATCGGATTGGTCGACAGCCAGACCGCGATCAGGAACAGAATCACCGTCACCCCCCAGGTCCAGTGCGGATTGCCCTTCCGCGCGTGCAGCGAGTTGAAATAATGCCGGATCGTGACCCCCATCAGAAACACCAGACTGGCGATCAGCCAGTTGTACTGCGTCGCGAAGGACAGCGGGTAATGCGTGCTCAGCATCAGAAAGATCACCGGCAGCGTCAGATAATTGTTGTGGGTCGATCGCAGCTTGGCGATCCTGCCATATTTGGGATCGGGCGCGCGCCCGGCCTTCAGATCCGCCACCACGATGCGCTGGTTCGGCATGATGATGAAGAACACATTCGCCGTCATGATCGTCGCGGTAAAGGCGCCCAGATGCAGCATCATCGCCCGGCCGGTGAATAGCTGATTATAGCCCCAGCCCATGACCACCAGCAGCACGAACAACAGCACCATCAGCACCGTCGGCCGCTCGCCCAGCCTGGATTTGCACAGCGTATCATAGACCAGCCAGCCTATGCCCAGCGACGCCGCCGAAATCAGAATGCCCTGCCAGACCGCCAGATCCGCCTTCGCCGGGTCGATCAGATACAACTCGGCCCCCAGCCAGTAGACCAGCATCAGCATCGCGGCGCCGCTCAGCCAGGTCGCATAGCTTTCCCATTTGAACCAGACCAGATGGTCGGGCATCTGCCCCGGCGCCACCAGGTATTTCTGGATGTGATAAAACCCGCCGCCATGCACCTGCCATTCCTCGCCATCCGCGCCGCTTGCCAGGTTGCGGTCGCGGTGCAGCCCCAGATCCAGCGCGATGAAATAGAACGACGATCCGATCCAGGCGATGGCCGTGATCACATGCACCCAGCGCACCGCGAATTCCGCCCAGGCCCCCAGAATCGCAATATCGTACATGGTTCGGCTCCCGTTGGTTTTCCGGCACTATATCGCGGCACCGGTTTTCGCTCTATCCTGCAAATGCCGAGGGACTTTCAAAGATTCGCAGATAATCGCCATGTCATACGTGAAAACCATCCGGATGTTCGTGCGGGTCTACGAGTTGGGCAGCATGAGCGCGGCGGCGCGCGATCAGCGCTCTTCGCCCGCCGTCGCCTCGTCGCGCATCGCCGAGCTGGAAAAATCGCTGGGCGTGCGCCTGTTCAACCGCACCACGCGGGCGCTGCAACCGACCGAGGCGGGCAAGATTTTCTACGGCGGCGCCCGCCGCATCCTGCAAACCATCGCCGAGGCCGAGGCCGAAGTGATGGAGATTACCTCCAGCCCGAAAGGCACCGTCTTTGTCGCCGCTCCCTTAGGCATCGGGCGCCGGTTCATCGCCCCCGCCGTGCCCGATTTCAAGGATGTCTATCCGCAGATCGACATCCGCCTGCGCATGTCGGACCGGCTGATCGACGTCACCGCCGAGGGGCTGGACATGTCCTTTCACCTTGGCCTGCTTGAGGACAGCGATCTGAAGGTGCGCGTCATCGCCGAATGCCCGCGCATCCTCTGCGCCGCACCCGATTATATCGCACGGCACGGCATGCCGGTGGATGGCGAGGCGCTGCTGAACGGCGCGCATGACTGCCTGAACCTGCGCTTTCCCGGCGCGCGTGAATTCCAGTGGATGCTGCAAACCGCCGCCGGCCCCCGCAAGTTCGATGTCACCGGCCCGTTTGAATCCGACGATGGCGACGTTCTGACCGCCTGGGCGCTGGACGCGCGCGGCATCGTGATGAAACCGATATTCGAGGTCGCCCGGCATCTGGTCGCCGGCCGTCTGGTGCCGGTCGCCGAGGCGACGCCGCCGGTGCCCACCCAACTGGCCTGCCTGTCGCCGCACCGCACCGAAAACGACCCCAAATCCCGCCTGTTCATCGAATACATGGCAGCCCGGATCAGTCGCGAATTAACCGCGCAAACCGATCTCTGGATCAACTCCCGCGACACCAAAAGCCGCCCGTAGGGTGCGCATTCATTGCGCACCTTCCCGTGTGATCGCACTGGGTGTGTACGCGCGGTGCGCCGCGATTTTCTAAACAAAACAAGATAATAGCGCCAGAGTCGCGGGGCTGGTTCCTGCGCCGGCTTCACACCCCGCTAGCGCAAGATGCGCTAACTGCCGCGATAGGTCGAATAGCCAAACGGCGAGATCAGCAGCGGCACATGATAATGCGCGGTCTCGTCGCTGATCCCGAAACGGATCGGAATCTCGTCCAGAAACCGGGGGCTTTCAGGCGGCACGCCGCAGGAGTCCAGATAGGCCCCGGCGGCGAACACCAGCTCATAAGTGCCGGGCGCAAAATCGCCCGCCGGCAGGATCGGTGCGTCGGTACGGCCGTCATCATTGGTGACAGCTTCCGCCAACCTGTGGCGGCTGTTGCCCGTCACGCGATATAGCGCGATGTTCACCCCCGCCGCCGGACAGCCCCGGGCCGTGTCCAGAACATGGGTCGTCAGATAACCTTGGGTCTTGGCCATGAAAGCCTCCTGTCAGCGACTGCTCTTTGATGCACAAAACCGCCGCCAAAAGACAGCCATACCGCGCCAAGAAAGACCTTTCCGAATTTATTGAAAATCGGCGCATGATTAATCGTCTATACCTGTGCAAAGCCGATGCAAAAAGAGGATCTGCATGCAGCGTTATCCGCGTGACCTGATCGGCCATGGCGCCACCCCGCCCGACGCGGCCTGGCCCGGCGGCGCGAAGATCGCCGTGCAGTTCGTTCTGAACTACGAAGAAGGCGGTGAAAACAACGTCTTGCACGGCGATGCGGCGTCCGAGGCCTTCCTGTCCGAAATCGTCGGCGCCGCCGCCTGGCCCGGTCAGCGCCACTGGAACATGGAAAGCATCTACGAATACGGCGCCCGCGCCGGGTTCTGGCGACTGCACCGGCTGTTCACCCGCGCCAATATCCCGATCACCGTCTATGGCGTCGCCACCGCTTTGGCCCGCTCTCCCGAGCAGGTCGCCGCGATGCAGGGTGCCGATTGGGAAATCGCCAGCCACGGACTTAAGTGGATAGAATACAAGGATTATTCCGCCGAGGATGAACGCGCCGACATGGCCGAGGCAATCCGCCTGCACACTGAAGTCACCGGCAAGCGCCCGCGCGGCTGGTACACCGGGCGCTGTTCGCTCAACACGGTGCGGCTGGCGGCTGAAGAGGGCGGTTTTGACTATGTCGCCGACAGCTATGCCGACGATCTGCCCTATTGGCACCGTCAGGCGGGCCGCGATCAGCTGATCGTGCCCTACACCCTGGACGCCAACGACATGCGCTTTGCCACGCCGCAGGGGTTCAACTCGGGCGATCAGTTTTTCGCCTACCTCCGGGACAGCTTCGATACGCTTTATCAGGAAGGGGCCGAGGGCGCGCCCAGGATGATGAGCATCGGCCTCCATTGCCGCCTGATCGGCCGTCCGGGGCGCATCAAGGCGTTGGAAAAATTCATAAAATACGCCCAAGGTCACGCCGAAGTCTGGTTCGCCCGCCGCATCGATATCGCGCGGCACTGGGCGGCGACGCACCCCCCGGCGCATTATGACCGCCCCTCGGAAATGGACGCGCAAACTTTCGTGGCGGCCTATGGCGGCATCTTCGAACACTCGCCCTGGATCGCGGCCCGCGCCCATGATCTGGAACTTGGCGCCGCACATGATACCGCCACCGGGCTGCACAATGCCCTGTGTCGTGTTTTCCGCAGCGCCAGCGATGCCGAACGCCTTGGCGTTCTGACCGCCCACCCCGATCTGGCCGGCAAACTGGCCGCCGCAAAGCGCCTGACCGATGAAAGCACCTCCGAACAGTCCAGCGCCGGTCTGGACGCGCTAAGCGACGCCGAACGCGCGCGATTCACCGAGCTGAACAGCAGCTACATGAAAAAACACGGCTTTCCCTTCATCATCGCGGTGCGCGACCATGACAAGGCCAGCATTCAGGCGGCCTTTGCCGCCCGCCTCGACAATGACCGCGAGACGGAATTTGCCACGGCCTGCGCACAAGTCGAACGCATCGCGTTTCTGCGCCTCAAGGATATCCTGCCATGAGCTATGCCTTCCCCCCCGGCGGTCTGCCGCACCAGTCGGTGAACCCCGAAGGCAGCGCGATCTTCACGCCCGCCTACGCGGTGCTGCCCGCGCTCACCCAGCGCGATATCGTCACCAGCCTGCTGCCCGGCTGGCAGGGCACCCGCGCCTGGATTCTGGCCCGCCCCCTGACCGGCTTTGCCGAAACCTTCGCGCAATACGCGGTCGAGGTTGCCTCGGGCGGCGGCAGCGACACGCCCGATCCGGACCCGCAGGCGCAGGCGGTTCTGTTCGTCGCAAGCGGCCGCATGCGCCTCACGATCGATGGCCGCGCGCACCAGCTTGGCAGCGGCGGCTATGCCTATATTCCGCCCGGAACCGACTGGAGCGTCGTGAACCTGGCCGACGATCCGCTGCAATTCCATTGGATCCGCAAACGCTATCAGGCCCTGCCCGGCCTCGCGGCGCCAGAGGCTTTCGTGACTTGCGATCAGGATGTTACGCCAACCCCGATGCCCGATTGCGGCGGGGTCTGGGCCACCAGCCGCTTTGTCGACACCAGCGACATCGCGTACGACCACCACGTCAACATCGTCACCTTTCAACCCGGCGGCCGGATTCCGTTTGCCGAAACCCACGTCATGGAACATGGGCTGTACGTGCTGCAAGGTACCGCGCGCTATCTGCTGAACACCGACTGGGTCACGGTCGGCCCCGGCGATTTCATGTGGCTGCGCGCCTTCTGTCCCCAGGCCTGCATCGCCACCGGCGATCAGCCGTTCCGCTATCTGCTGTACAAGGACGTGAACCGGCATGCATCCCTGGGTCTTGGCCTGTGATCGCGCTGACCGCCCGGCCCCTGACGGCGCAGGCCTTCGCGCCCTTCGGCGATGTGCTGGACACGTCGGGCGCACCCGACAAGATCATCAACCAGGGCCTGTGTGGCCGCTTTCACGACCGCGCGCGGCTTGATTTCGGCCCCCATGGCCGCGCCGGGATCAGCCTGTTTCAGGCCGACTTGCGCAGCCTGCCGATGCAACTGGACATGGTCGAGCGTCACCCCGAGGGCAGCCAGGCCTTTCTGCCGATGAGCAACGATGCGTTTCTGGTCATCGCCGCCCCGGACGAAAACGGCAGCCCAGGAACACCGCAGGCGTTCCTGACCAGCCCGGGTCAGGGCGTCAATTATCTGCGCAATACATGGCACGGCGTTCTGACGCCCTTGGCAGGCAGCGGGTTATTCGCCGTCTTTGACCGGATCGGCGACACACCGAACCTCGAAGAGTTTTGGTTTTCCACCCCATATATGGTAGAAATCGACCACTGAGCCCCCAAAAGAAGGGGCCAACACACCAACACGAAGGGACAATTGAAATGGCCGACACAAGCATCGGGACAGCGGAACAGCTCCGCGATCCGAATTTCACACCCCCGCTGGGCAAGGCGATCCCGCTTGGCATTCAGCATGTTCTGGCGATGTTCGCCAGCAACGTCACCCCGGCAATCATCATCGCGGGCGTCGCCGGGTTCGGCTTTGGCGCGCCCAATGCCGACATTCCGGCGCTGACCTACATGATCCAGATGTCGATGTTCTTTGCCGGTTTCGCCACCCTGATCCAGACCATCGGCATGGGGCCGGTCGGCGCGCGGCTGCCGATCGTGCAGGGCACGAGTTTCGCGTTTCTGCCGGTGATGATCCCGGCGGTGATCGGCGCGGGCACGGCGGGCATGGCGGGCCTGATGACCGGCGTCGTGATCGGCGGGATTTTCCACTTCTGCATCGGCTTTTTCATCAAGGGCATCCGGTTCGCGCTGCCGCCGCTGGTGACAGGCCTGATCGTTCTGATGATCGGCCTGGCGCTGATCAAGGTCGGCATCGAATATGCCGCGGGCGGTGCCGGCGATTTCAACAAAAGCAAGCCGACCTGGGGCAGCCTGAACAACTGGAGCCAGGCCCTGGTGGTGATCGTCGTCACGCTGGGCATCAAGTTCTTCTCCAAGGGGTTCCTCAGCGCCGCCGCCGTCCTGATCGGCCTGATCGCGGGCTATATCGTGGCTTTCTTCATGGGCGACGTCAGTTTCGGCGCGATTGCCAATGCCGGCTGGTTTTCCCTGCCGCAGCCGTTCAAGTTCGGGTTCGAACTGAACTGGGCGATCATCATCGGCATGTGCCTGATGGCTTTCATCTCGGCGATCGAGACCGTCGGCGACGCCTCCGGCATCACCAAGGGCGGTGCCGGACGCGAAGCCACGGATGACGAGATCGCAGGCGCGACCTTTGCCGATGGCGCGGGCACCGCGATCGCCGGCATCTTCGGCGGCCTGCCCAATACGTCGTTCAGCCAGAACGTCGGACTGGTGGCGATGACCGGCATCATGAGCCGTCACGTCGTCACCATCGGCGCGATCTTCCTGATCATCAGCGGGATGATCCCCAAGGTCGGCGGCATCGTCAACACCGTGCCGATCACGGTGCTGGGCGGCGGCGTGATCGTCATGTTCGGCATGGTCGCGGCGGCAGGCATCGGCATGTTGTCGGATGTGACATGGAACCGCCGCAACATGGTGATCTTCGCGGTGTCGCTGTCGATCGGCCTTGGCCTGCAACAGGTGCCGGATGCGCTGAAGTTCCTCGGCGAAACAATGACGATCCTGATGACCTCGGGCCTGCTGCCCGCGGCGATCCTGTCCATCGTTCTCAATCTGGTGCTGCCCGAAGAAGACTAGGCGCCAATGTACAAAGCCGGGCGCGACCAGCGCCCGACATTCAGATCAGGCTCCCCTCGGGGGGCCTGATTGCCTCAGGGTGCGCCCCAGCCGCCGCCGCCGGGTGTCAGCATTTCAATCGCGCCGCCCGCAGGCAGATCGATCTCGTCATTGCCGTCCAGCGCCACGCGCCGCCCGTCGGGGAACAGCGCCGCCTCGGCCCCCACCGCCCCCGGCGCGCCGCCATCGACCCCGAACGGCGGAACGGTGCGATGCGAACACAGTGTGGTCACGGTGACGGGTTCCAGAAACCGCAGCACGCGCTTAACGCCATCGCCGCCGTGCCAGCGCCCCTGCCCGCCCGACCCGCGCCGGATGCCGAACGCCTCCAGCCGCACCGGAAAGCGTTTCTCCAGAATTTCAGGATCGGTCATCCGCGTGTTGGTCATGTGGGTCTGCACCGCATCACAGCCGTCAAAGCCCGGCCCCGCGCCGGTGCCGCCCGCGATGGTTTCGTAATTCTGGAAGTCCTCGTTGCCCCAGACGAAATTATTCATCGTCGCCTGGCTGCCCGCAATCACCCCCAGCGCACCGAACAGCGCATTGCACGCCGCCTGGCTGACCTCTGTATTGCCGGCGATCACCGCTGCCGGCCAGGCGGGGTTCAGCATGCTGCCTTCGGGCGCGACGATCCGCAACGGGGCCAGGCAGCCCTCGTTCAGCGGTATATCCGCCCCGACCAGCGTGCGGAACACATACAGCACCACCGCGCGGCACACCGCGAAGGGCGCGTTGTAATTGCCGGAATGCTGCGCGCTGGTGCCGGTGAAATCGATCACCGCGCTGCGCGTCGCATGGTCGACTGAGACCGCCACTTTTATGGTCTGGCCGATGTCCATCGGATAGGTAAACCGCCCGTCACGCAGCCGGTCGATCACCGCGCGCACGCAGGCTTCAGCGTTGTCCTGGACATGGCCGGTATAGGCCTGCACGACATCCAGACCATAGGCGTCGATGACCTTTAGCAACTCGCGCCGCCCGGTTTCGTTGGCCGCGACCTGTGCCTTCAGATCCGCCATGTTCTGCGGGATGTTGCGGCAGGGATAGCGCCCCGAGGCCAGCACCGCCGCTGCCTCGGCCTCCAGCAGGCGGCCCCGGTCCACCAGCCGCACATTGTCGATCAGCACGCCTTCCTCGTCGATATGGCTGCTGTCGGGCGGGGCAGATCCCGGCGTGCGGCCACCGATATCGGCGTGATGGCCGCGAGAACCCAGCCAGAACACGATTTCCTCGCCCACGAACACCGGCGTCACCACCGTGACATCGGGCAGGTGGGTGCCGCCGTTATAGGGCGAGTTCAGCATGAAGGCATCGCCGGGGCGAATGTTGCCCGCGTTCTGGGTCATCACCGTCCTGATGCTGCCCGCCATCGAGCCAAGATGCACCGGCACGTGCGGTGCGTTGGCGATCAGATCGCCTTGCCGGTCAAAAATCGCGCAGGAGAAATCCAGCCGTTCCTTGATGTTGACCGACCAGGATGTGTTTTCCAGCGTCGCGCCCATCTGATCGGCCACCGACATGAACAGGTTGTTGAACACTTCCAGCAGCACCGGATCGGCCTTTGTGCCCGCCGCCGGAGGACGGGCGGCCCCGGCCGTGCGGTCCAGGATCAGGTTGCCCTGCGCGTCGATGCCCGCGTCCCAGCCCGGTTCGACCACATTGGTGCCGGTGGCCTCGGTGATGACCGCGGGGCCTTTGATCTGCGCGCCCACCGGCAGGGTGGCGCGGGTGTACAGCGGCACGTCGCGGCGACGACCGGCAAGGGTGGCGGACACCGTGGCGACAGGCGCACCATCGCCGGTGCAGGGCATGGCGGCGGGCGCTTGCCCGGTGTCGCCGATGGCCTCGGCGCTGACCATGTCGATGAACAGCGCGCGCTGCGGCGAGGTAAAGCCGAAGCGTTGCAGATGTTGCGCCTCGAAACTTTTCTGCATGGCGCGCGGCGCGCCGAACGGCACTTCGAGCGTCTGGTAGGAACCATCGTAACGCAGATGCGCGCGCCGTTCGATGCGGATATCGGCGGCACCCTGTGCGGCCACGCTGCGGCGCGCCTCTTCGCTTAGCTCATCGGCGGCGTTCCGCGCCAGATCACGCGCATCAATCGGGCAATCGAGCTGGCGTTCGCTGATTGCGCGAATTTCGGCCAGACCCATGCCATAGGCGGACAGAACCCCGGCGAACGGGTGCAGCAGCACCCGCCGCATCCCCAGGGCATCGGCGACCAGGCAGGCGTGCTGCCCGCCCGCGCCGCCGAACGAGTTCAGCGTATAGCCGGTCACGTCATGACCGCGCTTGACGCTGATCTTCTTGATCGCGTTGGCCATGTTGTCGACCGCGATGCGCAGGAAGCCCTCGGCCAGGTCCTCGGGTGCCATGGGCGCCTCTCCGGTTGCTTGCGCGACCGTCTCGGCAAGCGCGCGCAGCAACTGCCGGGGCGCGTCGATGTCCAGCGGCTGATCGCCATTCGCGCCGAACACATGCGGGAAATGATCGGGCGACAGCTTGCCCAGCACCACGTTGCAATCGGTGACGGTCAGAGGCCCGCCCCGCCGGTAGGCGGCGGGTCCGGGGTCGGCGCCGGCACTTTCGGGGCCGACCTGAAAGCGGCCATCGCGAAAGCTGCAGATCGAGCCGCCGCCCGCCGCCACCGTGTGGATGTCCATCATCGGCGCGCGCATCCGCACCCCCGCGACCTCGGTTTCAAAGCTGCGCTCGTAGCTGCCCGCGAAATGGCTGACGTCGGTCGATGTGCCGCCCATGTC
>Ga0316207_10004457_pt1 | contig 12166 bp, 12 predicted proteins | sample 6weekpyrite_MG_FD_204943 | JGI IMG/M metagenome (GOLD analysis project Ga0316207, IMG submission 204943) | Microbial mat bacterial communities from mineral coupon in-situ incubated in ocean water Damariscotta River, Maine, United States -... | ecosystem: Environmental > Aquatic > Marine >... | reverse complement strand
GATAAAGTTCTGGCAGTTTGTTCTCAATACCTCTCAGAGAGAAGCCAACATAATGTCAGCTATCGGCAATATAGACCTAGTCACATACCCTGTAGGAGCTGTGGTAGGCTTAGGAAAGATGGTTGGTAAAGGATCAGTTGTACAGGCAGCTAGGTTGTTAGAGAATGATAAGATAGCAGCTACCCTTGGAGTCAAAGACATTATGGACTCCACTAGAGCCACTGGTTTCCAGAGGCATGAACTGGTGCAAGCTGCACTGAAGACAATGAATGCACAGAATACTGATGCAGGCAGGTCATTAGGTGGGCTTAGTGCAGAAATGCAGAGGACACTTAAAGACTTCTATTCCAATAGAAACATAGAAGAGTTACTTGCATCAAGAGGTGCTACACTTTCTCCTGATGAGATTACGGAAGCAGTTGCTAGAGTGGAGGCTGACTACGCTAATGGCACTAATAAGTCTATCATAGAGGCAGTACCAGTCCTTCAAGATGATGTGAAAGGGGTATTTAATGTACTCTACGGCAAGGCAGACGGTACTGGATACGCCTCCAAGTCTACTGCGGTACGTGCTGCTAAGAGGAAGGGGTTAAAGAAAGCAGCAGTTGAAGAGAAGGACGGTAAGTTCTTCATCCGTAACGAAGAGACAATAGATTGGACTAAGAAAGATGTCAAGGCACTGGAGCAGGATGTAGAATCCATGCCGTTATCAATGCTAAACAACTTCTTCAAGTCTGGGCTGGCTAGTATTGACCCTAAAGTAATTATGACGAGGGCTATTGGTGTACGGATGGAAGCCAAAGCAGCCAACACATTCAAGAAGCTGTACCAAGAGGCTACTAAGAGAGTCAAGGGCAAGGACTTAAAGGCTGTATACTCTGTGATTGACGAGGGTGATGGCTTCTCCAAGGCAGGCACAGCCCCCGGTAAGATATTTAGTGAAGATGAGTTAGCTGCTAAGGGCTTGAACTTCGCACAACAAGAGTCATATTACAAGATACAGGACTTTAGAAGTCTATCACACTACATGCATGACCAGTCTATTGTACGTAATAAGAGATTCCAAGGCTTTAAGCAAATATCTGTAGGTGGTACTAAGGATAAACTACAGTTCGTAGGTAAAGAGGTAGCGGCTAAGGATGTAGGTGACTTAAAGATTTATAACCCGGTGTCCAAAGAGACTGTGCCTCCAGAGAAAGCTGCCGAACTCATGGAGAATGGTCGGTATAAACTATTCAGGATGGATGGTCAGGATAAGTTTGGAGGTAAGGTGTATGATGCAGTTATCTCTGAGTCGCAACTAGCTAAAGGAGACAGGATACTGTCCGTACTGAGCTACAGGCCGGGGGAATACTCTAGATTTTACAAGGATTCACTATTCATCGTAGACAAGACATCCGGTAAAGCTGTTCGTACTGCTCCATTAGAGGGGCAGGCTAAGTTGTTTGTGGAGCAGCAGAACAAGATACTACAATCAGTAAGGGCTGGTAGAGATAAACTAGTTAAGAGTGGTGTAACTGATGAGAAGGCATTAATAGCTAAGCTCACTGATGACCTAGCTGGAAAGGTTGATGACACTTTTGATAACTTAGAGAGTACTGTTAATGCCGTTATTAAAGGAGAGGTAGATGACTCCGTTGAGTATGGATATAAGTTTGATAGGGAGTTCAGTCCTTCAGATAAATCAGGGAAAGGTGTAGAGACTCTTATTGATAAGGAGTTTGAAGTACTTCAAGCACAGGGTAGAGCTTTGACAGGTAAGCGAGGAGAGCACCTCAAAGACATATACAATAAGGAAGCCCGTACTATGGGTGTGCGTGAGTCTTTGATGAAAGAGTCTGCCATGGTAGCTAGATACTCTGGATTTGGTAGTTACAAGGATGCTTTAGTAGAGCAGTTCTTAAAGACATTCAAGGAGGTGGGAGACCCAGCCGACTCCGCTGTACAAAGAGTACTATATGGAGAGTTCCCATCCACTATGGAACCAGCAACTAAGGCATATGCTGAGAGGGTACGCAACCATCTGGCTACTCAGTTGAATATACCTACACCATCCGCTGTCCAACAGGCTGAGAGGATGCGTAGGATATCAAACTACATGGAGGGAAAGGGCTTTACCAACATAGCTCAAACTGCTCTTGAGTGGAGGAAGGGAGACCCCGGCGGTATCATGAGGTCTATTGTATTTAATGCTTACCTTGGTATGTTCAACCTAGCACAGCTTACAGTACAGGCTCAGGCAGGTCTTATGGTACTTGGTATGCATCCGGTGCATGGGACTAAGGCTGTTATGAGCTACCCTGTTATTAGGGCTGGCCTGTTACTAGATAGTGTAGGTAACGGAGCTGCCATTAAGGAATTATACAAGAGGTCGAGTGGTATACTGGGTGATAACCTTGGTATGAATACCATAGATGATTTCATGGAGACTATAAAACTAATCAAGCAGACAGGTGCTCTTGATGATATCTATTCATCTGCTACCTTTATGGGTAAGGAGGGCGTAACTAACCTAGAGGGTGTGTTGGCACAATATACAGGTGGCATTGGTAGTATAGCTAGAGCACTCCCAAGCGATATCCTTGCGCTGGGACGTAAGCCATTCAACGAGGGTGAAACATTCGGTCGTATCATGGCGGTAGATGTAGCTAGGCGTATGCTTAAAGAGGGACACAAGAACATAGATGTGCTGTCAAGGGAGGGTAGCGAATGGATAACTGCCCAAGCTGAGAGACTTACCTTTGGCATGAGTCGTGCTAACATCATGGGTATGCAGAGGGGCTTAACAGCTATACCATTCCAGTTTGCTCATTACCAGTGGAAGTTTGCTGAAGCATTACTATCAAAGAACGCTAAGAAGACAGTCACTAGAACACTTACTGATGGTAAGGTAGAGATGAACATAGGCACAAAGAAATCACCTAACTGGGTTCCTTATGATATACTGGAACTACCATACCAAGGGTTTACTAAGCAAGAGAAGATGGGCATCGGTGCTATGATGTTAGGAGCCTACGGTACAGCATCTATGCCGGGACTTGACCTAGTTGCAGAACAGGTGTTTGGTGAGAACCTAAGTGAGCTAACGAGAGAGCAGCAGATAGCACTAAAGGAAGGTATACCTGCACTGTTACTCAGCTCTATAGATAAGGACTCTGAGATATCATTTGGTAGCAGGTATGCACCACTGCCATACTTTGATCAGCTTCGTAAGGCCATCTTTGTTGAAGGCACACCTTCCGAGTTCTTGATGGGGCCAGCTGGTGGACTTATAGACAACACATGGGAAGGTTCTAAAGAGATTTTTGAATTACTTAGAGAACCTGAGCTTGACACAAAGAGTATAGGTAAGTCAGTGGTACGTACTCTGGCTGGTCTTACATCATCAACTAACACTGCATACAAGTATTATGTGATGGTTGGTCTTGATCAAATGGTTAGATCGAAGACAGGTAAGACGTTATATGAAATAACTCCACTAGAGCAGATCATCTCTATCTTTGGCCCTAAGGCTTACAAAGAGATAGAGAGCTGGGACTTAAGGCAGAAGGACATTGATCTTAAGGATATGCGTAAGGGGTTTATCAAACGTATAGATGAGGCAAAGAGAGAAGAGATGGAAGCTACTCTGAATGGGGACGAAGAAGGTAAGAAGTCTGCTAGACAAGAGAGAGCGACCTTATACAATACAATAGTACAAATGCAAGGTAAGCCTCAGGCAGACAAGGTAATAACAGCTGCTAATATGAGAGGAGGCCAAGACCCAGTTTGGAATACACAGTATGATAGACTGGTATTGAAGATGGGTGTTGGCCCTCAACCAGAAAGTGGAGATAAGTAATGGCAGAGTTTGAAGGTTTTGAAGAAACTGTAAGTCCTGACTTTAGTGCTGCTAGGGTCAGGTATGGGCAGGGTAGGTCTGCTGAGATCAGACAACTAGGTGGTGCTTATGTAGATGCCAGAGGTGGCTTTGAGTTGGCAAGACTTGAAGGCTCTGGTAACATAGAAGGCACTGGTGATGTAGACTTAGATAAAGAACTCAACCTCACTCAGATAGCAGCAGCCCGTAAGCAGGGTAAGATATCAGCGGCTGAGGCAGAGACTCGTGCTAATGTGGCACTAAAGGAAGCTACTAATAGACTCCCCGGTATGGCTGATGAGTTCCGTGGTCGTGTCTCCTCCTTCTTTGGAAGGGGTGGTAGGGCTTCTAGTGCATTTAGCTTAACAGCAGAAGAAAAGAAAGATGCAAAGCTAGAGATGAATGTCCTTGAGGAGGCACAGAGGGTAAAGTTCAGGGCGGTTGAGGAAAAGAGGACAGAAGAAAGGGATCGTAAGAAGACTATAATAGCAGACAATAACTTGAACATGACAGTTGAGATGTATGATAGACTATCACCTGCATCCCAAGAGAACATGCGTAACTTCTCTCAGACTAGGCGTAGGAACCAACTTATATTTAACGCTAACACCGAGAAGCTGAATGTATTAAAGTCCAAGAAAGACTTAACTGACTTTGAAAGAGGGGAGCAGAAGAGTGGGCTTAATATCAAGGTATTTGAGGACTTTGTAACTCCACTACAGGACAACTTAAGGACTTCTTTCCTTAACATGAAGGTAGGTAGTAAGTCTATTGCTGAGATGCAGGCTGATGGAGATACTCCAGAGAAGATAAATGCCAGCATAAGTATGGATAATGCGGCTGTTGATCAGATGAAGGCTAACTACACGCAGTCGCTAGCTGCCGCTAAGGAGGCTACTCGCACTGCTTACATGCAGATCGCTAAGGCTAATGGCGTTAGGCTGGAGCCGGGGGAGATAGATGCTGAAGTAAACAAGATAAACAAGACCTTCACATCATTAGAAGAATTGCTGAATGGAGTCACAGACGCTAAGAGGATTGTAGTTGCTAAAGACTTTATAGAAAGTGCTCACATCATGGAGAATCCTGATGAGTACAACAAGACTCTAGCTGTGTATAATCAGCTAAAGACAGATGATCCAGTGTTTGTTGAATACCTAGCAAATAGGGCTAAGAATGGTGCAGAGATTGCAGATAAGAGTAATACAGAGTATGCTGCTTTAATGCAGAGGCTTGGTAGTGGTGGTCAGGACAAGATAAACAGGCTATTGAACACTACTTCTGTCACTGAAACAGAGATGAAAGATGCGTTCGGTGCTGGTGAAGAGCCTTACATAGCTAAGTGGCAGTTGATGCAGAAAGGTGCAGTTGACATACTCAATGGTAAGGGGATAAGTTCCGACAAAGGTGCGAAGAAACTTTCAGAAGAGATATCTCTAATACTTTCACCGCAAGTAACGGATGCGGATGGTACTGTTGCTCGTGGCACTAAGGCAGTAGCGACTGACAGGGTTGATAGGTTAATAGAGATAGCTAAGAATGGTGATGCCAAGCAGGAAAGAACCACACTTACCGCTGCAAAGAGGTACAATCAGACTAGGGCTAAGGACTTGTGGTCTAAGTTCACTGAAGAGACCAAGAACTTTGGTAGGTTTGATGCTGGTGACTTCCTAAACCTAGCTGTTGGGTCAGCCTTTGGTGACACCCCTCCTCGTACTATATCCGGTGTCAATGTATCATGGGATAGTGGTTCTGATTCTTTTAAGGTAGACCCTGTGTTTGATGAGTCTAAGCATAAGTTCCCAACTAAGGAGAAGATTGAGGAGGACAGGAATAAAGCAGTTGAAGTGTTCAATAAGTTAGCAAGACCAGACCTATTGAAGGATCACTTCTTTGCACTATGGCAATTAGATGCTGCGTTAGGCACATCAAAGGAGCCATTTGACAAGTTCATGGAGAAAAGGGTTGCTAGTCTTAACGCTATTATAAATCCACCTGAAGAGCAAGCACCTACTCCTGAACCAAAGGAAGAACCCAAGCCTACTAACGAACCCAAGAAACTAGAGGTTGGTATATACCAGAGGGATGATGGTTCAGTCTTCCAAGTCACTAAAGATAATGAGCTAATCAACCTAGGAAACGCTGATGCCCTTGCGTAAGATAGCAGATAATGTAGTCAAGGTACAGGCTAAGTCTATCGTAGGCCCAATGGGGCCACAAGGCCCTAAAGGAGACCGTGGTGAGCAAGGGCCACAGGGCGTAGCAGGACAGGATGGGCTGGACGGTAAGGATGGAGGGCAGCCTCCTAGTCTTGAAGAGATTATCGTCGCTCTCATGGGCAATGAGGAGCTTCTAGGGCTACTTAAGCAGGATACTCCAGCCCCCACTGTACAGATGCCTGTCTCAGCCCCCCTGAAACCTATCAGATTTGATGTAAAGAAGGATGCCATGGGTAGAATAGAGAGCGTAACTCCGGTGTATGAAGAATGACAGATAATACTACAGTACTACCATCCTCAGAGGCTGGTTCTATAACAGTAGCAACTGATGATGTGAGTGGTGTTCACTATCCTATCTATAAGCTAGCCACAGGTGGGGATGGTGTTGCTAATGAGATAAGTTCTGACAATCCTATCCCTATACATACTGGCAATATCAGCTCTGAGAACAGTAGCGCAACCCTATTAACCAATGGTTCTGTATTTACCGGAACTTGGGTGGATGTATCAAAGTATTCCACTGTAACGGTAGCTGTTAAGACGGATCAGGATGGCACATTCTCCGTTCAGTTCTCACCTGATGGGACTAACCAAGACTCTACCCTGACTCGTTACTATAGGACAGGGCAGATAGAAGCTCCCCATAACTTCACGATTACTCGTCAGTATATGAGAGTAGTCTTTACTAACGATAGCGGTAGTGACCAGACTTACTTTAGATTGCAGACATTACTAGGTGAAAAGCCTCAACTCAATGCCCCACTGGACTCTACATTAGCTGTAGACTTTGATGCTATTGCTACCAGACCCTCTGACTTCCATACAGAGGTAGCACTAGGGCGTAGGCAGGGCATAGCTCTTTGGAATAAGTTTGGCTATAACGCAGACATAGATATATCCAGCTCTCCCGAAGTCATAGCGGCCTTTGGTGGTACGTTCACAGTTAATACTACAGCGAGTACACTTAGCATTGTGTCCTCTGACGCGGCAGATGACGGCGATCCTGCGGGGACAGGTTGTAACTCAGTTGTTGTAACGGGTGTAGATTCAAATTGGGACACCCTAGTAGAAGTAGTCACCCTGAATGGCACTGGCGCTGTTACAACTTCGGGTTCATTCGTCGGGGTTAACCGTGTGGCTATGTTCTTGTGCGGTTCAGGTCAAACGAACGCAGGATTGATAACAGTAACAAAGACTACGGGTGGTGCTACAGTAGCCACCATGCCAGCCGGCGAAGGCGTTACTCAACAATGTATATTCTATGTACCTCAGAACCACCAATTTCTAGCGGAGTGGATGACCCTGAACGCAGTTAAGCCAAGCGGTCAAGACCCAATTGTTACTTGGATTCTTTGGGTTTACTCTGTGGTCAATAATGGCAAGCAGGAAGTATTCAGGTATAAGATGGATACGGCGGTAGAGGTACATGCGCCCGTTGAGCCAAACCTCCCATTCCCAATAGGTGAGAAGTCTATTGTGTGGCTGGAGGCAACAACCAATAAGGACAACACGGAATGCTCTGCTAGGTTTAGTGGTGAGCTATTTAAGGATGTGGATGCTTAGATGGCACGCAGCTCCTTACCTATGGGGCCGGGGTGGTTCATATTCTTCAGAAGTCTACTCCCCGGTGGGCCAGATAAAGGAAAAGACAAGACACTAGCTGACCAGTTAGCTGAACAGAAAGAGATAGATAGATATAACGATGATGTACTGGCAATAGTATTGTCACTGTATTACTCGGGAGTATTTGAATGAAGGATCAAGAGTGGGTAGATAAGATGGAAGCTGTGCTACAGGCACACATTGAACCATTACCTGATGGTAACTACTACTTGTTTGATCGTGTACCTTATCGTAGTAAGCGGTATGGTAAGTGGGTTATAGCACAAGAAGGTGTATATGATGGGGCTACGGGGGCTATTGATATACCCTCGAAGTCATGGGTGATACATGATCAGGTGTGTAACGATCCTTTCTTTGAGGATGGTACACCTATCAGTGCGTGGATGGCTAGCAATATCATATCTGATATCCTAGAAGAGGAAGGTAGATGGTGGAGGAATGGTTGGTGGAAGTATGCCACGTTCTTCTTTGGTTGCAAGAAGGCAAGAACCAATGGCTGGTTCTAGGCTAGTACTACCAAAGGAGTTAAAGATAGCAGCGTATGACTACGCCGTTAAACATGTCAAGATACCGGAGAGTGATGGATGTGTTGGTGACTTCTGCTCTGATACGAGTACTATCAGGGTCACTACTGGTCTTCGTAGGAAGAGAGCTGTGGAGACATTACTGCATGAAGCTATGCATGCTATCTGGTACAGCTACACCATCAGTAACAAAGACAAAGAAGAAAGGACTATCTCCGTAATGTCAACTGCAATAGCTGCATTACTAAGAGACAATCCTTCCTTCGCCAAACTTCTAGTTGAGGAGCTTACTGATTAGCTATAGTTGCTTCTTCTTTATCCTCTTAACAATATCATCTATGAACTCTTCTGTCTTGAATGATCCTTCAAAGTCCTTGACAACAGATGTTACCATCTCATCAACCACTTCCTTTGCGTACTTTCTTATTTCTTCACCCATCAACTGGTTGAGGGCTGCCTCTGCTGTCCCTGTTATGTTCTTGGAGTAGTCTATATACCCTGCAAACATGTATGAGCTATCTCGACTAGGTGGGCTGAATGCATCCTGCACAGCAGATTGAACTAACCCTTGTAGTATACCCTTCGCTTTACTGCTGCCCTCTAACACACTAACTACAGTGTTCTCTACTTCATTGTTGTTCATAAGATATCTCCTGATTAGATTTCGCATGAGCCTGCAACACAGGCTAAGGTCTGAGTTCCCTCAGTCCTATCTTCATCTTCATACTCACCAAGCCTACCCCAATCTACATCCTTCGGCATCTTAGCAAGAAACTCTTCATACCCTTCAGGGGTAGTGTCCTGATACGGAGCCTGTGGATACACACCCCCATCAAACGGAAGGAATGACACACCAGACAGGATATCAAAGTTCTCCCAACACCATGCCCCAACTTCAGGCCACTCTTCTTCTTTAACATAGACAGTTATACTCGGTTTGTGTTCACACCAATGTAGTGCATACGTCTTCCATAGCTCCAGCTGTTCAATAGCAGTCCTATCATCCCTATAGATACTACCTTCAGGTGCTGTCATAGGGAAAGAGAATACAGCAGTGGTCTCCTCCTTACCAATAGCCCCTTCATAAGGGAACCCCTCATCAATCATGAACTGAGTCAATGGGTCTTTCATGTCCCCCCTAACAGTTCTAATATAGTGCCTGTTGTGACGAGGATGAATGCCACTAGAGCTGTCCACCAACTGGCTGACAGTACCGGAAGGTTTAACACAAGTGATAGCACTAGAAGGCTTAATCCCAAGCTTATCAGCCCACTCCCTATTTGTTTCAATTGCCACCTCCTTGAGTTCTTGTAAGATGCTCCCTAGGACAGCAGCATAATCATAAGCTTCTTCAAGCACAATTTGTTGTTTATTAAATTCATCATGTCCATAGAAGTCATATATCTGGTGATATACTTGACCACCATTCAATACAGGATGATCCATGATACCTGTCAGACTCACCCCGAGCAACGCTTCCTCTTCAGTGTTCTGTCTCCACTTTCGAGAAAGGTATCTAAAGTCTGTAAGGGATGCCTGCATCGTTCCAAGGATAGTAGCAATTCTGACTTTGGACTGAAGAACCTCAAAGCTATCGTCTTGTCGAACCACAACTTCTGTAAGGTTACAGAATTGCCTGTCTCTGAGGACGATTTCGCTGCATGGATTAGTCCCAAAATCATGGTCACAGTCGCGCCGTCCACTTCTTTCAGATAGTTTCTGAGCAGCTTCTCTATTAAAGACACCCCTTTCTCCGCTGTGTGATTCATATAGTGCACTCCATTCATTCATAAAGGTTCCAACAGGAGGACGCTCTGTATAGCTAATGGAATTATTAGCTAATGCCCTCTCAGGGTGGGCATGCCACCAATTTATTGTGTGCTTAGATTGTAACTCACCTGACTCCCAGTCATCTAACTCCAGTATAAGACTACGTTCACCATAAGGTGCATCATCTATTGTAACTGAATACTTCCTAGCCCTGTCACCTGTATCTAACAGTGCATATTCAAGTACCTTAACAGGAGACTTAGCTACCCTCATGTACTCATCATCAAGGTCAGATAGAGAGATAAGAGCAGACCTACGTACACCACCCACTACCACTATCTCTGCTATCTTACATACGATATCATGTACTGCTATTGGTGGTAGCTGCTGTCCTGCGAACCTTCGCATGGTATTAACTGTGTACTTGAATAAGTCCTCCAATGGCTCCGGCCCTGATGCACGACCACCGAAGGTCTTGAGCACAGCACCTGCGGGACGAACCTTAGACATGTCCCACTTTGGGACGTTACCAGAGTACAGAAGGCTGATGAGTTCCTTGTAGGCTGTAGCCCAACCGATCTTGCTATCTGCAACAGTGATGACTGTGTCTGACTCATGGAACTCCTCCGATATAAAGGGTAACTGTGATACTACCTTACGTTCTACACTAAAGCCTACGCCTGTACCGCACATTAAAACATAACACAGCTCATCGAAAGCACGTTGTCTGTTCATGGCAAGGTAGCTACAGTTAAAGCCAGCTACGTTGTCACGCTCCAGTGCCTCACCTGATGTCATAAGTGCTCTCATACTGGGCATAGTCTTAAGGCTGAGTATGTACTGCCTTAACTCGTCAATAACAGAGGCATCCTCATCAGGTATCCTAGGCTTGAAGTAGTCTATGTACCGCTCAACTGTCTCCTCCCATGTCTCTCTCCTCTTCTTGTCATCACCCCACCGAGCATAACGTGAACGATGGATGTACGATTGGTACTCACTTGGTAACTGCATTAATTAGTACTCCAATATAAGTTCTCTGCTGACTTCCTTGCGGAGACCGCATCTAATAAAGACTCAAAAGAACCTAGCATCTTAAGGCCACTATCACTACTTATATAAGACCTCCATTTACCTTGTTTGGAGTTATAACAGACACCCTTCTGTCCTGATTTGTTGTTCTTCGGAGTCCTCCTATTCCTCTGCTGCTCCCTTGTAGTAGCCCATCTACAGTTGTCTGAGTCGTACCCTTGGTCATTGTCAACTCTGTCGAGACTGTGCAAATCACTTGGCCGACACCCCATGTCTTTATAAAATACTTCAAAGCTGTTCGTCCATTCTGGGCATACAGAAATACCCCTTCCTCCATAATTAATGTAGGCTTGGTTGTTCTCATTGTTACATCTTTTTAGCATATCCTGCCACGCCATATATTCAGGCGTCCCATACATACCGTGTTTTGTATTCATTCACCACTCCTATGATATTTATTCCTTTGTATTAGTGTTCGTCTATCCTCATGATGCCTACGCTCAATGGTACGCACTGCCTTAGTCTCACTGTGCTGCCATGTCTCTGTAGTCATAACCCCCGAGTATGAATATTTGTTTGTGTTTCTCGTGTACCTCCCTACTTCTGATACGTCTACTATCTTCCAGTTCTTGTCTGTTATAAACTCTGGTGGTACGTTGTTCCCTATCATGATATCCATTAGGAAGACTCCACAGGTTCACAGGGGGCAGCGATATTTCCGGCCAGCTTATCATTAACACACCTCTTAGCTGATTCTAGGTTGTGGCACATAACACCATACACTACATATGAGATACCGTAGTCAGTGTACACTCTCTGTATGGGTGTGCCTTTATAGTCGATAGTGAAGTCTACCTTATACATCATCACCACCCATCTCTATCTCAAACCCTTCAGGGAAGAAAGCATCCATACTATCTAGCACCTTGCCCTTGAAAGCATACACCACATCTTCTGGTGTCAGGTCTAAGATACCAGCTATATCATCAGCATCAAAGTTCTCAGCCACTGCTCTTAGTTGTTCACTCATGTTCATGTCTTGTTCCTCTTCTTTAAGTGTGAGTAGATTAGACTCAAGGCTACCTTCTTCTTAGGAGTGTACCCCATAAGCCGGGGAGGTAGAAACCCTGACTCATGGTTGA
>Ga0316207_10004456_pt1 | contig 12166 bp, 11 predicted proteins | sample 6weekpyrite_MG_FD_204943 | JGI IMG/M metagenome (GOLD analysis project Ga0316207, IMG submission 204943) | Microbial mat bacterial communities from mineral coupon in-situ incubated in ocean water Damariscotta River, Maine, United States -... | ecosystem: Environmental > Aquatic > Marine >... | reverse complement strand
GTTGCCGATGTGGTACCACTTGAACATAACAACCGTATTTTGGTCGCTCAAGGTTTAGCACGTGTACGTAAAGGACTATGTTGCAAAGGTATTGAAGCATTGTTACGCGTAGCGAATCGCAATCAAGCACAATGTGTTGCATCAGATTTTGGCTTTACGGTTGGGCCACGGCTTAATGCAGCAGGGCGACTTGAAGACATGTCACTGGGAATAGAATGTTTATTAACCGACGATCCAGTTCGAGCGTTGGAGTTGGCACAACAGCTGGATAGTCTCAATAAACAACGCCGTGAAATAGAAACAGATATGCGACAACAGGCCTTTGCCGTCTTAGATAAACTGGAATTGGGTGATGAGCAACCGGTCGGTGTTTGTTTATATGATGAAACCTGGCATCAGGGTGTCATTGGAATTCTTGCTTCACGTGTAAAAGAACAACTACATCGACCGGTGATTGCCTTTGCACCGGGAGAAGAAACGGGCACGATAAAAGGGTCAGCACGTTCTATTCCCGGTTTGCATATTCGTGATGCACTGGATGCGGTGGCCGCGAAGCACCCAGATTTAATTAGTAAGTTTGGTGGTCATGCTATGGCAGCAGGATTGAGTTTACCTGTCGATCATTTACCGCAGTTTAGTCAAGCGTTTGATGACCAGGTGCGTCAACTGGTTTCGGATGAGGATTTGCAGGGCGTTATTGTTAGTGACGGCGATTTAGCTGGCACCGAACTTAATTTGGAGTTTGCCGAAAAATTACGTAATGCAGGACCGTGGGGGCAGGGCTTTCCTGAACCGGTTTTTGACGGTGAGTTTGAAATTGTCAGTAAAAAGGTACTTGGGGATAAACATCTTAAACTCATGTTGCGTTTGCCGAATAGCACCGGTTGTATTGATGCCATTGCCTTTAATGTGACCGATGATGGTTGGGCATCTGGAACCAAGCAGGTTCGTCTGGCTTATCGTCTAGATGTGAATGAATTTCAGGGCAGAAAGAGCGCACAATTGATGGTCGAGCAGATTGAGCCGATTTGAATAACAGAGTTATTTATTATGGAGTGCAGCGGCGCTCTGTAGTAGACTTCAACGCTTTGAAATAATTGCTATTAATAATGTTAGAACTGAATCCTATATACACTCGAATCAAAGAGATGCTGCTTCGCTCAGATGAGCTTAGGGGGTATCTTTGACTATGAAAACAAGTCTGAACGCCTGATTGAAGTAAGCCGTGAACTAGAAGATCCTGATGTCTGGAACGATCAGGAACGGGCTCAGTCACTAGGTCGTGAACGTTCGATGCTGGAACAGGTTGTTAATACCCTCGATGATCTAACCGGCGGATTGAATGAAGCCAAAGAATTACTTGAGCTGGCAGAAGCCGAACAAGACGAAGAAACGGTACAAGCCGTCATTGATGATCTCGACGAACAAGAAAAAGCCCTCGCACAACTAGAATTTCAACGTATGTTCTCGGGTGAAATGGATCCCAATAATGCCTTTTTGGATATTCAATCCGGCTCCGGTGGTACCGAGGCACAAGATTGGGCTGAGATGATATTACGGATGTATTTACGCTGGGCTGAGCAACATGAATTTAAAACCGAAATCATTGAAGCCTCAGCGGGTGAGGTTGCCGGAATTAAGTCAGCAACGGTTCAGATCACCGGGCCTTATGCCTTTGGTTGGTTAAGAACAGAAATTGGTGTTCATCGGCTAGTTCGCAAATCGCCGTTTGATTCGGGGAATCGTCGTCACACATCTTTTGCAGCTGTGTTTGTCTCGCCTGAAATCGATGATGATATTGACATAGATATTAATCCGGCGGATCTACGTATCGATGTATACCGCGCCAGTGGTGCAGGTGGTCAGCACGTAAACCGAACCGAATCGGCGGTGCGTATCACACATAATCCAAGTGGTATCGTTGTGCAGTGTCAGAATGATCGTTCACAACATAAGAATAAAGCCACGGCGATGAAACAACTGAAAGCAAAGTTGTACGAAATGGAAATACAAAAGCGCTCGGTTGATCAGCAGGCGGTTGAAGAAACTAAATCAGATATTGGCTGGGGTAGCCAGATCCGTTCTTATGTTCTGGATCAATCAAGAATTAAAGATTTACGTACTGGTGTTGAAACAGGTAATACCCAAGCCGTACTGGATGGTTCTTTGGATCAGTTTATTGAAGCAAGCCTTAAACATGGCCTGTAAAAACAAACTTTAAACACGTGTTATTATTAAATTTAAGAAAATATAATCGGACAAAAGCATGACAGACCTTGATGAAAATGAACAAATAGCCCAACGTCGCGATAAGTTAGCCGCTTTGCGTGAAGACGAGGCAACAACTTTTCCAAATGACTTCCGTCGCGATGTCATGGCAGGTGAGTTGCATGCCAAATACGGTGAGGTTGAAGGCGAAAAATTAGAGCAAGATGCTGTTCGTGTTAGTGTTGCGGGTCGCATGATGACGCGGCGTGTTATGGGTAAGGCTTCCTTTGCACATGTTCAGGATATGTCGGGACAAATTCAGTTGTATGTGACACGTGATACCTTGCCAGAAGGTTATTACAATACACAGTTCAAGAAGTGGGATATTGGCGACATCATTGGCGCTGAAGGAACACTCTTTAAAACCAAGACTGGTGAGCTGTCGGTTAAAGTTGATGGTATTCGTCTTTTAACAAAAGCATTGCGACCATTGCCAGAAAAGTTTCATGGCCTTGTTGATCAAGAAGCACGTTATCGCCAACGTTACCTTGATCTGATTATGAATGATGTGTCGCGTAACACTTTTGTTATGCGTACCAAAATCATTAGTTACATTCGTGATTTCTTCAATCACCGTAACTTCATGGAAGTTGAAACACCGATGATGCAGGCTATTCCGGGTGGGGCAGCAGCAAAACCGTTTGTCACGCATCATAATGCTCTTGATATGGGTTTATACCTACGTATTGCACCCGAGTTGTATCTTAAGCGTTTAGTGGTCGGTGGTTTTGAACGCGTTTATGAAATTAATCGTAACTTCCGTAATGAAGGTTTATCAACACGACACAACCCTGAGTTCACCATGATTGAATTTTATGAAGCCTACGCTGATTATCAGGATCTCATGAACATAACAGAGGATTTATTACGTGGGTTAGCAGAAGATTTATTAGGTTCACCAATGGTTGAATACCAGGGTGAGCAATATGATTTTGGAAGTCCTTTCTCTCGCATGACGGTGGTTGAATCGATTCTGCATTTTAATAAAGATGTGACGCAAGCACAGCTAGACGATTTAGATTCAGCACGAAAAATTGCTGAAGGATTAGGTATCCATATTAAGGATAGTTACGGTCTTGGTAAGGTTCAGATTGAGATTTTTGAAAAAACAGTTGAGCATCAGTTAAAGAACCCAACCTTTATTACGGCATATCCAGCCGAAGTATCACCATTAGCGCGCCGTAATAATGACAATCCGTTTGTCACAGATCGTTTTGAGTTCTTTGTTGGCGGTCGTGAAATAGCAAATGGTTTCTCGGAATTAAATGACGCCGAAGATCAGGCAGCGCGTTTCCGTGAACAGGTTGAACAAAAAGATGCCGGTGATGATGAAGCCATGCACTTTGATGCCGATTACGTGGTGGCATTAGAACATGGCTTGCCGCCAACTGCTGGCGAAGGTATTGGTATCGATCGTTTGGTGATGTTGCTTACTGACTCACCATCAATTCGTGATGTGTTGTTGTTCCCGCATATGCGAGCAAAAGCAGATGCACCTTCCGAAGGTGGTTCTGACGAGAGTTGATTTAGTCTACGTGCAAAGTTCGCGGTGTCTGGTGAATTTTTCCTCCTTAGGGTTTCACTGCGTTGCACAATGCGTCGGAAAAACTCACCAGACACCGCTTGGTAAGTTAAATTTCAGTAAATAAATTTATTGAATTTTCAGATTACTTCAGAGTCGTCTGGCATACGTTATTGGTCGATACCGAATCGAATCGTCCGCTAGGCGATTCCCTGAGGTAGCGAGTAATAACGGATGGTAGACGACGTTGCCAATTTAGTGGCTATGCAACCAGAATACCCTGAATCTCTTCCGCATCACTCACCGCATCGATATCAACTTCCTCACCTGTCATGCCAAGTTTGATACATGATGGAATTTTGCTGACATCGACATCACCAAGAGGATGGTTGCTACCAAGGTGAGCCTGAATATTGGCAACTTGTACAAGATCAACATAGTCGATGGTATCGCCTGAATCATATTCAAGGTTTTCGTGTTGAGCCGCAACATCAATGAGTTCTTGTGGAAAATCCCAGGAGTCTAGAATCAATGTGCCCAAACGCGGATGTAATTCTCTGGTCAATTTATCGAGCAAGATAGTGTCTTCTAATAATTCAGGATAGTCTTCTGCCCGTACTAAAATCGGTAAAACACCAATATCATGTACCAGTCCCGCCAGCATGGCTTGATCGGGTTTAAGTTTGGTAAAGTGCTTACATAACATGGTGGTTAAGCCCGCCACCTGAGTACTATGTTCCCAAACAAGTCGTAAACGTAAATCTGTCACTTCGGATGTCGCTTGAAACATTTGGCGCATGGCAAGTCCTACCACAAGATCGCGAGTAACAGTAAATCCCATACGTGCTACAGCCATTTGAATATCATCGATGCTTTTACTGGCTCGATACATAGGACTATTGGCGACCTGGATGAGTCGAGCAGAAATGGCCGCATCAGTGCCGATGACCTCGGCTACTTTTTTGGCATTTACATTGTCGCTTTCAACAGTCTCGCGTACTTTTAAGGCAACTTCCGGCAGGGTGGGTAATTCTAATTTGTTATTACTAATATCTTCGATAAGGCCAGTGTAAAATTCTTCAATATTTTCCACAGTTGTTCTCCAGTTAGGAACGTAGCCTTATTTTAAATAAGGAATTTAGTGTTATTACTGTTAGTTATCGGCTAGTTGCCTGTGAAATTAAGGGTCATTTTACTTATTTTTCACGCTCAAGCGACACACTGTAAGGGATCTCTTTAATATCCAGAACGGGGCCATTACCATCGTGTAAGTGTAGTTCACCTTCTTGTTCAGCGCTTATTTGAATAACGGCAAGAATTTCAGAAATTCCCCCGGCTAATGCAGCACTTGTCACCACCTGCCCAGCTCCCTGGCCACTGCTACTATTGGCTGAATACAAGCTATCTGCCGGTTGTGGTTGTTGTTCAGTTTGCACAGAAGCGCGGTACATCCGTCGCTTGAGTTTGCCAAGAAAGTGCATTCTGGCGACAATTTCCTGTCCGGGATAACAGCCTTTACTGAAGCTAACGCCATTAATAGCATGTAAATTAACCATTTGTGGGACAAAAGCATCGACATTGGCAGCAACAATGCTCGGAATAGCATCTTGAATATCCATATAGTTCCAGCTGTTATAGCCTTTCATGGGTAGATTGTTTTTAGCCGTTTCCCAGACTGTTTGCAGTGTGTTTGCTGCGCCAATTAAAATATAACGCGGGCAGATTTCACCGATGCGAAGAATATGTGCGTTGTTTTGATGAGCATAGCCATTCATTGTTTCCGGAGGGGTGATTGAAAGTTGTTTCAACACTTTAGTTGCCATCTCTCCACTAAGCCCAATGCGTGCGGTGTCATCACTGAGATCCTCAATCGTGACTTTAGACATCATCACGAACATTTGTAGCCTTTTTTGTGTGGCGGCGACTGTGTCGGCGGGGATCAATAGGTAGAAATCATCAGCATCACGAAATATTCGGAAACTGGCCAGAATACGACCTTTAGGGCTGCAATAGCTACTTAACTGGCTTTGTGAGCCATCTAGAATATTGACATCATTGCTGAGCTGGCCTTGTAAGAAGCTGGCCGCATCTTCACCACTGAATCGTAGTAAACCCAATTGAGATAGGTCACATAGGAAATCAGTTTGTTGATCAGCCACTGGCGCATCATTGGCAAAATGGCTGACACCTGTTTCATCAATGTGTGCTTGCTGTGTTTGTAGAAAGTTTGCCCAATCGTTGTTCATGAAAGAAATCCGGATATTCAGTTATTAAAGAGTCAAAGTATATCACTCATAAATGCTTGATGGACACGGATTGCACCATGAAGACCCGCGAGTTAACATGGTGTAATTGTTTGTTTTAGTCCGTTAGGTAGGGAAAGACTGTTATAAGTATGGAAAAGCAAAAACGCCCTGTTTTTTTGAATCTGTGGCAGATTCGGTTTCCTATTACAGCCATAATGTCGATTCTGCATCGGCTGACTGGTGTATTGTTATTTCTAGCGATTCCCTTTTTTATTTATGCATTACAAGCTTCACTGTACAGTGAGTCAGGTTTTCAGACGGTGATTCATTATGCGGATTCGGCGCTGATAAAAATTACTCTGTTGTTTCTAACCTGGTCTTTACTGCACCATTTACTAGCTGGTGTTCGTTATTTATTACTGGATATCGATCTGGGTATTGAGCGTCAACAAGCAAAATTGACAGCCTGGTTGGTTATTATTTTGGCGTTGGGCTTATTGCTTGTCTTTGCAGGGGCCTGTTTATGAGGGGCGTGTTAACAGGATTGAATGCCTGGGTATTGCAACGCGCATCGGCGGTTTATTTGCTGTTGTTTACATTGCTTATGCCTGCGTACATCTTTTATTTAGATATCGAGAGTTTCGCTAAATGGAATAGCTTTATTCTTTCCCCTGTTGTGTCTATTAGCTGGATATTATTTTTCGTCAGTTTATTAGCACATGCCTGGGTAGGTATTCGGGACGTTGTGATTGATTATGTTCATTCTTTTAAACTTCGCTTATTTATTCTATCTATTGTTGCGCTCTATTTAATTGCAATGATGTTTTGGGTATTACGAATTTTGTTTATATCTTCTGGAGTAGCCACTTGAGTATCCCGCGTCGACAATTTGATACCCTGGTGATTGGAGCTGGTGGTGCGGGCTTACGTGCTGCGCTGGAATTGTCACAAGCAGATGCCATGGTTGCCGTGGTCTCGAAAGTGTTTCCAACACGATCCCATACGGTTGCAGCACAAGGTGGTGTGAATGCTTCATTGGCAAATGTGACCGATGATAATTGGCACTGGCATATGTTTGATACGGTGAAGGGGAGTGATTATCTTGGCGATCAGGATGCGATTGAATACATGTGTCGCGCCGCACCACGTGTCGTGTACGAGCTTGAGCACATAGGCGTACCATTCTCGCGACTTGAAAATGGCAAGATATATCAACGTCCTTTTGGTGGACAAAGTCAGAATTTCGGTGGTGATCAAGCAACGCGCACTTGTGCTGCAGCGGACAGAACTGGTCATGCAATTTTGCAGGCGCTTTATCAACAGAATATTGCTGCCCGCACACATTTTTTTGATGAGTATTTCTCTGTTGATTTAATTAGTGATGATGATGGTTATATTCTCGGCGCGTTGGTGATGGATATCGCAACGGGTGAGCCATTAGTTATTGAAGCGAAAACAACCTTGATTGCTACCGGTGGTGCAGCACAAATTTTCCGCACTTCTACCAATGCGCACATTAATACTGGTGATGGTATGGGCATGGCGTTGCGTGCGGGTATTCCTTTACAGGATATGGAGTTCTTCCAGTTTCACCCAACCGGCATTGCGGGTAAAGGCATGCTGATAACAGAAGCTGCTCGTGGTGAGGGCGGTTATCTGGTGAATGGCAACGGCGAACGTTTCATGCCGAATTACGCACCTAATGCTAAAGATCTTGCAAGTCGTGATGTAGTGAGTCGCGCGATCGCGACTGAAATTCGTGAAGGTCGTGGTTGTGGGCCGGATAAAGATCATGTGTTATTAAAAGTTGATCATCTTGGTAGTGAAGTTGTGCATAAACGCCTGCCCGGCATTTGTGATTTAACACGTGCCTTCCTTAATATTGATCCCGCTGAAGATGCGATTCCGGTTTTCCCAACGGCACATTATACGATGGGAGGTATTCCAACGAATCGCTTTGGTCAGGTTGTTGTGCCTGTTTCATCTGGCCCGGAAGAGGAAGTGCCCGGTTTATATGCGGCGGGTGAGTGCGCCTGTGTCTCAATACACGGTGCGAACCGTTTGGGCGGTAATTCCTTGCTGGATATTTTAGTGTTTGGTCGTGCATCGGCCAATCATATAATGAGTTATCTTGCTGAGCATCGGCATCATCGAGAATTGCCTGAGTCGGCCGTTGAAAAAGCGATGCAACGTTTACGGCGTTGGGATAAGACCGATGCAGGCGAGTCGGTGTCAGGTTTGCGCAATGAATTAAAATTGGTGATGGAGCAACACTGCGGCGTTTTCCGGACAGAGGAAGTGCTTGAAGAAGGCTTGCAAAAAGTGATTGAACTTGAAAAACGCTTGCCTAATGTGCGTTTAAGCGATCAGAGTCAGCAATTTAATACGGCAAGAGTTGAAGCGCTGGAACTTGAGAATTTAATGGATGTTGCGCTGGCAACAATTTGTGCAGCCCTGGCAAGGAAAGAGAGTAGGGGAGCACATTCGCGCATCGATTTTCCTGAACGAAATGATGTGAACTGGCTAAAGCATAGCTTGTTTTATAAAAAAGATCGTCAACTTGATTTTAAACCGGTACATACCAAGCCGATAAGCGTGGAGACTTTTCCACCCAAAGAACGAGTGTACTAATGCGCTTTTCTATATATCGATATAACCCCGAGGTCGATGAAAAACCGCGTATGCAGGATTTTGTTCTGAATAATTGCCCGCCGGACATGATGTTGTTAGATGCGCTGTTATTATTGAAAGAGCAAGATGAAACTTTAGGTTTTAGACGTTCTTGTGGTGAAGGCGTGTGCGGTTCAGATGCCATGAGTATTAATGGTCGCAATGGCCTGGCTTGTATTACCTCTCTAGCCAGTTTAGGAAGTAATGTAACATTAAGACCGCTGCCGGGGCGTCCGGTGATCCGTGATCTGATTGTTGATATGGAACAATTTTATAAACAATATCGTGCCGTTGAACCCTGGTTACAAAACAACGATCCAAAACCCGAAGTTGAACGGCGACAATCACCTGAGCAACGTGAACAATTAGATGGCTTATACGAATGTATATTATGTGGCTGTTGTTCAACGGCTTGTCCATCATTTTGGTGGAACCCGGAGCGTTTCCTTGGACCCGCAGCTTTATTGCAGGCAAGCCGTTTTATTGTTGATAGTCGAGATCAGGCAACTGAGGCGAGATTGCAGACGCTTGATGATGCGTATAAATTATTCCGTTGTCATAGCATTATGAATTGCGTTGATGTGTGTCCGAAAGGCCTAAATCCAACTAAGGCCATCGGTAAGATAAAACAAATGATGGTTAAGAAAACACTCTAATGGCTGATGCGCGATTGGCATGGCAATGCCGGCGAGGCATGCTAGAGTTGGATTTGTTATTATCAAATTTTCTTGACAAAGATTATGACCAGTTAAGCAGTGATGTAAAAAAGGATTTTGTTGAGCTGCTGGAATTAGCTGATACAGAGTTGTTGGAATATTTAATGGGTCGTCATGTGCACAAGGAGGCGCACTTACAACATGTCATCGAGATTATTCGAAAAACTGCTCCATCTTAAACCCCGTGTATCACGAACGCTGATTATTGTATTGAGTTTGTTGCATGGTATGGCATTGCTGAGTGTTATTGTCACAGTTCCTGCCGATAAAATCGTTTTTTGGTTGCTTTTAGTCCTGCTTGTTCTTAGTTTTTTTTATTATTTAAAAAGATATATTCTGCTTACGCATCCTTTGAGTGTTGTCAGTGTTATTCAAACAAGGCAAGGTGACTGGTCAGTATGCCTTTGCAATGGTAAAAATATTGACGTGGATTTATGTGATGACAGCTACAAGCACCCGCTCTTGGTAGTGCTTAATTTTAAAACCAAACTGGGTAGATTGAGCGTACCACTATTTCATGATGCCTTAGATGGTGACTCACATCGGCAACTACGTTGTCGTTTAACGTTGTCGCGTCCTGCTGAAAAAGAAAAGTTACTTAGGCGCTGATTGCGCTGTCAACACAATAGTTATCAGGAACAAGAATTGTGTCAGGTGAATACTCATCGGTCATATTGGGGTAGTCCAGTGTGTAATGTAGACCACGGCTTTCTTGACGTTGCATCGCGCAGCGAATAATCATGTCGGCAACTTGTGCTAGATTACGTAACTCAAGTAAGTCATTTGTTACGCGGAAGTTACCATAGTAATCATCAATTTCACGTTGCAGCAAATCAACTCGACTTTTGGCGCGCTCTAAACGTTTGTTGGTACGTACAATGCCAACGTAATCCCACATAAAGCGGCGTAGTTCATCCCAGTTATGACTCACCACGACTTCTTCATCGGAATTGGTAACACGGCTTTCATCCCAATCTTGCAAATGTTTGCTTAATGAAAAAGAAGACAGGTTTTCTAATATATTCTTGCTAGCCGATTCTGAAAACACCAGGCATTCAAGTAATGAATTACTGGCGAGTCGGTTTGCACCATGTAAGCCAGTGCATGCGGTTTCACCGATGGCGTAAAGACCATCAATATCGGTTTGACCATTTATGTCAGTAATGACACCACCACATGTGTAATGTGCAGCGGGGACAACCGGAACCGGATCTTTGGTCATGTCATAGCCGTACTCTAAACAGCGCGCGTAGATGTTTGGGAAGTGGCTGCGAATAAAGTCCGCGGGTTTATGGCTAATATCGAGTAGCACATGTTCGATACCTAAACATTTCATTTCGTTATCGATTGCGCGCGCAACAACATCGCGAGGTGCTAGCTCGGCACGTTTATCAAACTGTGCCATAAAACGTGTGCCATCAGGTAGGCGTAATTTGCCGCCTTCACCGCGAATGGCTTCCGACATGAGAAAGGTTTTGGCTTTAGGGTGATAAAGGCAGGTGGGGTGGAATTGAATAAATTCCATATTGGCAACCCGGCAACCGGCGCGCCATGCCATGGCAATACCATCACCGGTAGAGACATCCGGGTTAGTCGTATAAAGATAAGCTTTATTTGCTCCACCGGTGGCTAGCACAACACAACGTGACGCAAAGGTATGCACTTTGCCGGTGCTGCGCTCAAGAATATAGGCACCACGACATTGATTGCCTGTCTGACCCAGCTTGGCATTGGTAATTAAATCCACCACGATATGTTCTTCGAACACGGTGATATTTTTGTGCTGTTTAACTTTCTCTCCTAGCGTTACCTCAACAGCCTTCCCAGTGGCATCGGCAGCATGAATGACACGGCGACGTGAGTGTCCACCTTCGCGAGTCAAGTGGTAGCAACCATAGCCATCTTCACCGGATTCACGGGTAAAAAGAACACCTTGATCGATAAGCCATTGAATATTCTGGGGGCCTCGTTCAATGACGGCTTGGACGACGTCTTGTTTACAGAGGCCACCGCCGGCATTAATGGTGTCTTCGACATGCTTGGAAATTGAGTCTTCTTCATCTAAAACGGCTGCAATGCCACCTTGGGCATATAAACTGGCACTTTCCGTCAATGCTCCTTTGGCAATAATGGCTACTTTTACGCTATCGGCTAGGCGTAACGCAGTGCTGAGGCCGGCGAGACCACCCCCAATAATGAGAACATCGTAGCTAAATTTTTTACTCATAGGCTTAAAAATAGAACATTTTGTTATCGTTATGGACTAAACTGTACCTTCATAGTCACTTGACCATGAGAATATAATAAATTCAGCCAGTGAGCGAACTATCTGGGTGAAAAAGTGTCTACTTAACAGGCAGATGAGGCAGTATTGCCTGAGAAAGAGGGGATAGCCCGGATGGGCGAGAAGAGTGTGGATTACGCGCTGGTAGTGCGAGTCCAAAATGGTGATAAAAAGGCGTTCGACTTGTTGGTGCTTAAATACCAGCAAAAGATACTGAATTTGATTTCACGTTATGTGCGAGATAAATCAGAGTGTCAGGACGTAGCGCAGGAGGCTTTTATCAAGGCATACCGGGCGCTGGCTGGCTTTCGAGGAGACAGTGCTTTTTATACTTGGCTGTATCGGATTGCGATTAATACAGCAAAAAATTATCTGGTGGCGATGGGACGCCGTCCACCTAAGGATGATATTGAAGCATCGGATGCCGAGCAGTATGACGGGGCACATGGTCTGAAGGAAT
>Ga0316207_10004454_pt1 | contig 12168 bp, 8 predicted proteins | sample 6weekpyrite_MG_FD_204943 | JGI IMG/M metagenome (GOLD analysis project Ga0316207, IMG submission 204943) | Microbial mat bacterial communities from mineral coupon in-situ incubated in ocean water Damariscotta River, Maine, United States -... | ecosystem: Environmental > Aquatic > Marine >... | reverse complement strand
TTAGATGAAATAGGTTGACTCGCATTAACTGCATCTTCAGCAACAACCATCACAGGTAACAAAAATAATATAGCAAGTAGGTTAAATAGTTTGAATTTCATTTTATTTCTCGTTCTTTGGATATTCTTGATTTTATACTACTGGATTTCACACTACTGGTCTTTCAACTTTTTCCACGTTACTTCATCACGCACATAGGTTGGAATGGCATCTTCTGCTTTTACCGTCATCCCCTTTTTATAAAGATCCGCAGCCAAAACAGCAATGTCTTGCGCGTGAGGAAAACACGTTAATGATGAACTGGTTATTGAGACCGACTTAGATTCGTTAAGTTCCGTTTGAAATGTGTCCCAACCGCTGCCTTGGCAGTGCCAGCTTCCTTCTACTTCAACGTTTTCAACTTTGCTGACTCTTTCTTCACCAATCAATGTCATCAAACCATTGCTTTCTTGGTAACACGCCCAGTACATTTCATTCATGCGTGCATCAATGCTACTTAATACTTGTTTGTGTTGTCCTTCTCGATAAGCCAGCTGTGCTAATGCTGCAAGGCTCGACACAGGAATCACGGGTAAATCGACACTGAATGCGAGACCTTGTACAACACTAGTGCCAACACGCACGCCGGTAAAGGAACCCGGTCCGCAATTAAAGGCCAGTGCATCAAGTTGTGACAAAGACACGCCTGCTTTCTGTAGCACAGAGTCCACCATCGGCAACACGCGTTCGGTGTGTTGACGGGGAATTATTTCAAAAATTTCCTCAACCTCATTATCGCTTAATAATGCGACTGAACAAGCTTCGGTTGCGGTATCAATGGCAAGTATTTTCATACACATTTACTAAAATTAAAGACCATACAGAATACACTATTTGTCCGGTTGAGACTGAAGAAAACCCGCGACCTTTTCCTGATTTCTGGTCTTCATCATAGCTGGCAAACTATTAATAAAGGTTTTCCCATATTGCTTTGTAATTAAACGCGGATCACAGAGCATTAAAACGCCTCGATCATTCACATCACGAATGAGTCGGCCTGCTCCCTGCTTTAATGTGATGACCGCCGTCGGTAATTGATAATCCATAAAGGGATTACCGCCATTTTTGCGCATATTATCAATACGTGCTTTTAAGACAGGATCACCGGGAGAAGCAAAAGGCAATTTATCAATAATAACGCAGGTTAATGCTTCACCTCGCACATCAACCCCTTCCCAAAAGCTACTGGTACCGAGTAACACCGCATCACCACGATGACGGAATTCGCTTAATAAAACATCACGCGGCTTATCACCTTGTACCATAAGCGGAACATCAATTTCACCGTCTAACAATTCAGCCGCTTGCTGAAGTGCTTTATGGCTGGTGAATAAAAAGAAGATGCCACCCTTACAGGCTTTGATAATCGGCAGCGCATTTTCGACCACGGCTTCGTTATATTCAGGCGCAGTTGGTTCGGGTAAATTTTCAGGTACATACATCACCGCTTGTTTACTATAGTCAAAGGGACTATCCCAAATCGCAGTATTCTCTGTTTCAATACCGAGGCGTTGTTTAAAGTGATCAAAGTTATTTGCGACGGTTAAGGTTGCGGAGGTAAAGACCCAGGTCACATTCATTCTTTCCATTTGCGCATGGAAAATGTCACTAATATCAAACGGTGTAATGTGTAAAACAAAACTGCGTTTGTGTGTTTCAAACCAATGAACATGATCCTCTGGTACATCGGTGGTTAATTTTTTAAAACGGTCACGTAAGACAACACAACGATCAAAACAGCTTTCTAACCCTTTACTGCGTTCAGATAAAGGGGTTAATGCTTTTTCTAATGATTCTAATTGTTCTGTTACGGCTAATACCGCTTTGTGAAATTCTTTATCGTGCGCAATACTTTGCCAGTCGGATCTGCGTTGTTCTATACCAAAAGACAAACGTAAGTCTTTTGTCAGCTTTTGTAGGACTGATGCAATGCGGACAAACTCAGGATCTTCATTTATTTCAGTTAAATATTCTGTTTCACAGTCCCGCGCTAATTCGAGTAATTGATTACCGCTAATAGACTCACCAAAAAAAGATGCCGCCACTTCGGGTAGCTGATGTGCTTCATCTATAATAATCGCATCGGCTTGAGGGAGTAACTCAGTGAAACCTTCATCACGTAACATCATATCCGCAAATAATAAATGATGGTTTATTACTACTATATCAGCGGCTTGAGCTAGTCTACGTGCTTCGTTCAAATGACAGTTTTCAAAGTAATCGCAGTCTGAACCCAAACAATTATCTGAGTTAGAGGTTACGCTTGACCAGATCATGTCTTCTTCTGAGATAGAAGACATTTCAGCAATGTCACCACTAAAGGTTTTGGTTGCCCACTCTCGTATGCGCACAACACTGTTTGCCATTTCAGGTGTACGGAACTGACCTTCTTGTTCAGCTAAATCTAAACGGTGTAGACAAAGATAGTTTGCTCGCCCTTTTAATAGCGCGACGGTTGCGGGAACCGCAAGTGCTTTTGTGACGATGGGTAAATCTTTATGGAAAAGTTGGTCCTGGAGATTTTTTGTACCAGTAGAAATAAGCACTTTAGACTGGCTCATTATCGCGGGTACTAAATAAGCAAATGTTTTACCCGTACCCGTACCAGCTTCGGCAATAAGATGTTCACCTTTATCCAGCGCTTGTGCAACACGTTCGGCCATTTCTTGCTGCTGTTCACGCGCGGCAAAACCAGGAACACTTTTAGAAAAAGGCCCCGCTTCACTAAGAAGATAAGAAACATCAGAATCTTGCTTTGGATCAATCAAGAACAACTCGTTATAATTTTTATTCGGGTTAAAATTGGCTAGTTGGAATGAGCTTGATTATCCCATACTTCATCGTCAATTAAACCCTCATCCTTATTCCAAACGAGTTGAGAGAGATGTTTGAATTTTGCCACCGACATGGCACCGCGTTTTTGTCGCTTAGTCATCGTATCATCTATGTCTTGTAAGATATCTTCACGGCTAGCTTGATAAATTTCAGTGGTTTCAAAGTCTTCATCCATTAAAACTAATAAAATTTTATCCCAGTCTTGCTCTGTTTTAATTTGACCAATGCGTTGACCGCCTTTTGCCTCATCAAAAATAGCGCGACCTTTAATTTGATAACGACAACCTTTATCAATCCCCGTTAAAGCTTCGGCATCATAACCAACCGCATCTTCTTTTGGCTCAAGATCGAGATATGTACATGCATCATGACGTGCGATCTCAGCACTAATACCTAAAGGCTTACCCGTTGCACGACGATAATCCGCTGCAATTCGGCGAGCTTCAGAAATTAATTTGTTAACTGAATACAAAGACACGGCATTACCCATAATTAAAAAGCGACTTGGTTAATAGACTTAGCGTCCTTGAAGTATATGTCTTGAATACAACAAAAACCATATAAATTAATAACTTAAAGACTTTTCTTTATTAAGACTATTTCTAGTGATTTTTGTATTTGAAATAATGGAAAGTTAGGGAAGTAAGCAGCTTAGACAACGACATCTATTGCATCATTTGAGTGGTAACGTTGACGCTGATGAGGTTGAGAACCTTCATTTTTTGGCGGACTATACGCTTCATCAACGCGAGAGCGATTGTAGGCAATTTGCTTATAATCATTCGCCGACTCGCTATTTTTGTGGCCATAGCTGACTAAACGACCATCTAAACCACGTTGTTCATTTCTACGTTGTTGTGCCTTCTCTTCAATAAGGCGTTTTTGTTGAGCTTGCTCTTGTGCTTTGTTTTCTTGAACAGCAATTTCCTGCTGTTTTTCCGTAGCACGGTCGCGATTCGAATTATTCGATGCTGTAATCTGACGACCTGAAGACGCATTTGATGAAGATGAAATATCCATGCCTCTAGTCTAGACCATGAGACGGACTTTTTCTGTGTCAATTGGCTAAAATAAGAAAATATATCTTACTTTAACAATGGATACTAACTATTTGATATATAAAGTTATTATCAAAATATAGGTTATTTTACTAATACTTTCTTTACAGAGTTACACCATTTTCTGACATGTTCAGCGACATCAATACTGACAGCCAATGCCGCAGGAATAACTATCAGGGTAATTAAAGTAGCAAACGCCAAACCCCAGGAAAGAGCCAGTGCCATTGGGGCAACGAAAGGATCGGTTCCGCCCCAGCCATAAGCCGTCGGTAATAAGCCAACAACCGTTGTTGCAGCTGTAAGAACAACCGCTCTAATGCGACGTCGGCCTGCTTGTAAAATAGCTTCCATTGCATCCATCCCCTCTTTTCGTGCGCGTTGAATAAATACGAGCAGGATCATCGAGCTATTAACAACAACCCCCGTTAAGGCAACCATGCCCATGGTCGAGAAAAAGGATAATGGCGTTGGTTTCCATAAAATATCATGGATATAGAAACTCAAAATGACGCCAACAACACCAAAAGGAATTGCCAGCATAACAATCAATGGATAGCCTAAATTATTAAATTGAATCGCCAACAAAAAGAAAATGGCAATCAGTGCAAACAAAAATGAAAAAGCCAGTCCCTGGAAAGATTCAGCATTTTTCTCGGCTTCACCACCAAAATTAATTTTTACCTTGTTCTTAAACTCTGCCAGCCAGGTTTCTTGATTCTCAGCGACTAACTTATTGAGTTTGATACTACTGGTTAATGTTTCATCAATATTTGCGAAAACCCGAATAACTCTTAAGCCATCTTTATGGCGAATAGTAGTAAAGCCTGTTTTTTCATCAAACTGTGCGATTGAACTTAGCGGTATCAAACCACCCTGTTTATTGGGTATCTTTAGATTTTGCAATGCGTCAACGTCGCCAACATCATCTGGATAACGAATTGTGACATCCACCTCCTCAGTGCCATAACGTGTTGTTGAAACACGTAAGCCATCGACCGACGCACGTATATGAGAAGCTGCCGTCGCCAAGTTGACACCGGCATATACCGCAAGACTTTTATCTAAAACAACATGCAATTCTTTATCACCCGGTTGCAAACCACTTTCGATGGTGGTGACACCTTTTGTATTTTGTAAAAATGAAATAAGGTTTTGAGCAACGTGTTCATTTGAAATACCATCTTTACTGGATATTTCAACTTCTAAGGCGCGACCTGTCGGTGGCCCGGGCTTAATAAGTTCAAAGGCAATTTCAAGCTCAGGAAAACTTTCGGGTAAATTATGTTCGAAATAACGAAGGTCATTGATAGCATCGTGCTCTGGCCTTAATACAGCAGGTAAATATAAAACACGTATTTGTCCAAAACGACTGCCACGTTGCGTTAATGGATCACCCGCATCTCGTTGAGTCTGCCCGCTCGATAAAATAGTACTTTCAAGATACTCAGGGTTTATATATTGACGAATTTTCTGATCTACATTTTTTAAATTTTCACGTAATGTATCTAGATTCGTACCCGGTTTTGCAGTAACACGCACTAAATATTGATCAACTGCAACTGCAGGAAATAATTGAAATTGCATTACTTGTTTTGCTAATACAATGCTACCCACTAAAACCATAGCTGAAATAAAAACAACAATCCAACGATGCCGCAATACCCAGGATAAAAATCGTGCATAGCCATGTTCAAAATTAACCAACCATTGTTTTTCTTTCACTTTCTTTTTGGCATTAGTTAAGTGACTCACATGACTCGGTAAAATCAAAAAGGCTTCTAACCAGGAAAAAAACAGTAGTGAAATAACAACGACAGGGATAGCAACAATAAATTTACCAATAACACCTGACATATACATCAAGGGAAGAAATGCCGCAACCGTAGTTAAAATAGTTGTAGACACAGGCCCAAATAATTCATGTGCGCCTTTGACAGCCGCATCATTAGGTGAATCACCCCGCTCCATATGATAGGCAATATTTTCACCAATGATGATGGCATCATCAACCAACATACCTAAGACCATTATAAAGCCTAACATCGATATTAGGTTTAAGGTTATTCCAGATAGATGCAAGAAGAATAAACCAGTTAAAAATACAATCGGTAAACTCCACGTCGTTGTCATTGCGACAGAAAAACGTAAAAAAATAATAAGTGAAATAAAAACAAGAATTAAACCAACAATACCATTATTCGTTAACACACCTAAACGCAATCGTGCAAAACGAGAAAAATCTTGAGATGTGCTGGTTTTAACTTTATCCCCATAAATTTCGGGGATGGTTGCTATATATTTTTTAACATCATCAACGACATCAATAATATCTCCGTCGACCTTTTTAAGAATAATCATGTTCAGGGCAGGATCACCACCTGAATCAAGATATACCGTTGGTATAACTAATGACTCTTCTACGTTCGCCACATCAGATATTTTAATGTTATCGCCGCGATCATTAGAACGTAACACCAAATCAGCCACATCGTTTATATTTTGAAATTGACCAACAATCCGTACCATTTTTTGGCCTACATCAGTATTGATCTCACCACCTGGAGAATTAATATTCCATTCTTTCAATACGGTTGAAATCTCACCAATCGATATACGGTGAAACGAAAGTTTTTCAGGATCAACGGTTATTCTAATTTCCGCTTTTCTATCACCCTGAACTTGTACTCTTGCAATACCCTTAATCGTTAAAAGATCATCGCTAATTTGATCTCCTAAACGTTTAAGCTCTAACTCCGATACTGGAGCAGAAATTGCCAGTTGTACAACAGGGAAAACGGCACCATCTATTTCTAGTACATAAGGTTCAGAGGGAAGATCATCAGGCAATTCAGCCTGATCAACAGCAGTCTGAACATCTGTTGTAATTCTATCGCGATTAGCTGAGTCAGGATCAACTTCAAGATTAATAATGCCAGAACCACTAAAAGCAATAGAATTCATCGTATCAATTCCATCGAGCGCTTTTAACTCTTGTTCTATAGGCGTAATAACAAGGCGCTCTATTTCTGCAGGTGAAGCACCGGGGTATGGTATATCAATACGAACTTTATCTAAATTAATATTTGGAAAGGCTTCTCGATTAATATCATAGATGGCATATATACCGACAGCCATTAAAAAAACCGAAATCAAGTTTACCATTAATGAGCGTTCAACAAAAAAACGAAAAACTGATTTCATCATTTGCCTCCATGCTGAGCATTAAGCTCTTTCCAGAAGTGCCCTGTAAATATTTGTAGTGCAACAACACGTCGATTTAAACCAACCTTTTGATTCTGGTAGGAGAGTTCTGCAAAGGAGTAATCATTTTGAAATTGAATAACTTGATCTGTATTAGCTCGGCCACTACGAAATCGTTGTACAACTTCTTTGAATTTTAAAGATTCGCTTTTTAATTTTTGTTTTGCTGTTTTTACTGCTAATTTGGCCGCATTAATTTCAGCCACCAAACCCGAAACGGTATAACCAATATCATCAAGACTAGTCTGAATATTTTGTTGAGCGATACTTTTTTCAATTAAAGCTTGTTTATATTTTGAGCTAATACCTTTATCGTCAAATAAATGTTGGTATTCAAGCTTTACTGAACCCGCCCAATCTTGTTCACTAACTGTTGTAGTCGCATTTTCACCGTTTGAAGTACGTGATCCAACCGAGACAACAAAATCTAAACTGTCATTTTTATCATCAAGCGCCGAATTAATTTTACTTTTTGCGATATTAAAATTAGCTTGTGAGATTTTTACTGCAGGATGATATGACTTGGTTGTCTCAATCAATTCATGAATATTATATATTTCATCTTCAGGTGGAGAGAGTGTTGCTTTAATTGTATATTTCCAGTTCTCCAACATCAATCTATTCAAAGAACTTTGATGTTGTTTTACCTGTAATTCTATTGCACTTAGATCCGCTAACTTAGAATGTAATTGGGCGCGTATTTGTAATGTATCTTTCTGCTCTGATAAACCTAAACGAACATTTTTATTGATAAAGGTTTGTAATTTTCTGGTACGTTGCACCGATTTCATTGCATTATCTAATCTTGCTTCCGTCAACACAGAGGCATAAAAAAGATTGGAAACCCTCTCTGCTAAAGTGATTCTGGTTAATAAAGCATTTGCACTGGCTAATTCTTGACCTGCATCAGCAGAAATTATTCCTTCACTATATAAAGGATTACCTTCACCTTTTAATAATGGCATACGATAACTCAAATCCAATCGAGTGGTATGAGCAGGATTAGGTAAGGAAGGATTAAAGGATAATGAGCTATCTTCATAACGATAACCACCATTTATACTAACACTTGATCCTGACTTTAATTGACGGCCTATTGTACCGGTAACATCAAGACGGTCTGATGGAGTCCCGAGTGCAGTGAGATCATGCGTAATTCCGCCAGAACTATTTAAGATCCAACCTAACTGACTTTCAACCTGCTGTCTTTGTGAAGTGGCTTGCTCTAATTGTAATGCTGAAATTTTTAATGATGGGTAGCGATCGATAACGCGCTGCATGACCTGATAAATGGTTAGTTCATTTTTATCATCATGAGTATTCGCAGATACCACTTGTACGAAAACAATACTTAGCCAAAGTATGTTAATTACTAATATTTTATTTTTCATTATTTCGTCGGCGCCGACATATAGGTGTTGTGTTACATAATCCGGCCGCAAAGACCAACGTTAAATAACTGATTTATCAGTTATTTAATCGATATTAGACAACAAAGTCAATCATATTGAAGTAAAGCACAAGAATAAAGAAATTAAAATGAGTAAATATTAGGAGGGGAATTAGTCGTCATACACTCTAAGTAAGTTGTTAATGTTTTTTAGCAGCACTTTATCTTTAAAGGGCTTATTCATAATAATATCGATACCTGTTTCAATATCCGAAACATCCAGTGCCATTTCGCTATAGCCTGTACACAATATAATTGGAACATCATGCCCCAAATCAAGTATCTTTTTAGACAGTGCCAAGCCTGTTAGACCTGGCATTGTTTGATCGGTAATGATCAAGCTAATTTCTTCTGAATGAGCTAAATAATAATCTAAACCATCATTTGGATTGTTGAACGCAATAATCTCGAAATCTTCATAACGTAAAACTTCTGTTAAACAGCTTGTTATTAACGGCTCATCATCAATAATAAGTATTTTCTTACCTTTAAATTGACTCGAACTTTGAAAATCGTCAAGCTGATAATCAGCAACTTCTTCCATAACTTTATTAGCTTCAGCAATAGGAAAAAAGACCTGAATCGTTGTACCACTATCCATTAATTTACCATCTGATGTTTTAACCATTACATGACCGCCACTGCCGTGGACGATACCATGCAGCATCGATAAGCCCATTCCAGAACCTTTGCCAATTCCTTTAGTGGTAAAGAACGGATCAAATATTCGACGTAGATTATCCTGATTAATACCAACACCCGTATCAGTAACGGACAAAAGAACAAACTGTCCAGAAAAATTTATATGGCATGAGTCACAAATGCCATTAACATCTGATAGATATTCCAAACGAACATCAATTGTTCCTTTCTGATCTAGAATGGCATCTTTGGCATTAATCACAAGGTTCATTAAACTTTGGTTAAACTGACCAGGATCAACTTCTATATAACGATTTATCGTATTCTCATTAACCTCAAGATTAACATCGATACTACTCGGGATAAGCGATGACAGCATATCCATAGAATCTTTAGCGAGTTCTGCGGGATCAGAAATTTGTAAACCACCTACATCACCCCGACTAAAAGCTAATAGCTGCTGAACAAGATCTCTTGCTCGTTCACCTGCCCGGTTGATTTGACTAATATAGCCACTGGTAGTTGGATCATCATACTTTGATACTGTTCTTTTCATTAAACCGGTATATCCCATAATTGATGCAAGTACATTATTAAAATCATGAGCAATACCACCCGTGAGCTGTCCAATCGCTTCCATCTTTTGAGTTTGTTGTAGCTGTCGTTGTAATTGATATTGCGTGGTAATATCTTCAGCAACACCACATATAGCATAAATATTTCCATGTTCATCAAACAGAGGGAACTTGTCAATCGAGAGATTAATATTTTTATTATCTAACTCAATTAAGCCTTCATAATGCACATGTATTTTTTCTTGTAATAATTGTTCATTATCACGTAAAAAATATTCTGATATTTCCTTATCAAAAACATCTTCAACTTTATAATCAACAATTTTATTTTGTGCTAGATTAAAAAATTCACAATATTTTTTATTGGCTAAAATATAATCGTTTTCCGGCGTTATAAGGAAAATAAGAAATGGAAAAGCATCAATTAATTTTTGTAATTGTCTGTGACTCTGTATAACAAGATCAATATTCTTCATCCTCTCATGAATATCTCTTGCCACAACTAAAATATACTTTTCATTAGTTGAGTAACATAATACACATTTTAATTGATAACGTTTATCTCCAGCCAAAGTTGTAATAAAAGCATCTGAATCACATTGGCCATTTTTGATGACATCACTAATCACTGAATTTAATGTCATTCCCTTACAAGGTTTAAAAACTTCGGTAAAAGATAAAGAAAGAAAGTTAAGGTTTGTTAAAGCAGATAACTCTTTGAATGTTTGATTAGCCCAAAGAATTTCACCCTCAAAATTAATTTTAATGATGAGATCGGGAACAGCATTTAAAACCTCATCCGACTCAGAGAGATGAGGTTCTTTTATACTTAAATTATTACCCTGAAGTGGTGACGTTTGTTGATTCAATTGCTCATCCTAAACATTGAAAATACTTTATTATTTTTAGAGCCTAAGAAAATCCTACCCGGCTGATATTATTACCCGACGAGTATAACGTGGATGGCAATTTAAAAGCTTATTGGAATTGTTAACCAATGTTACAAAAAAACATCACTAAAAGTGGTACTTAACACCCGTTTTATACTGAATATCCGTGTGCTTAACCGTTTGGGAAGGATCACTATCGTGCGCCACTTCTAAATTCAAGCGAAAACTGACATTTTTACTGATTGTAAAATCCAGGTTTGAATCCAGCAAAGCACGAAAATCCGCAAAATGACTCACATTTGGCTGGTAATACAGCGCATTTGAAAAGGACAGATTTTGACTTAGTTTATATTTTGAGAAATAGTACAAATTTGCTCTATTCACTTCTTCCTTGCCATGATCTGTCAAACCTTGTGTAAATTCGGTTTCTTCTGATGAGAAAAAGCCACCAGTCCCCAAATAAGCTCGATGAGCCTCTGATTTGAACACTGAAAATCGCAAGCCGGCGCCGACTAAACTTCGATATGACAAACGTGTAAACTCATTTTGTTCAAACTGTGTAAATAATTCCCAATCTAAATTGGGAGCTAGCTTATTAATATTTCGATAATGAACAAAAGTTTTATTGGTGTTACGAAGATCGTTATTTTCACCATATTGATGACCCAATATGGCTAAATTTATCGACTTCATGCTAATCCAGGTAAACTGGGTATTTAGTGCCATTTTAAAGTTATTACTATTGCCAGATGCGCCACTCACGGTTAAATCAACATCACTAGTAAAACGATCCGCAGCATCTGAAAAATGCATACTATCCATATTGACAATAGCCATCGTTGTAAGAGGCTGGAAAAGCACAGCAAAAATAAAACCTCTACTTATATAGTACATATGATGAAAATTGAACTTCATGGGTGATTCTACTTGTGATTAAATGGCAAAAATTTTAGAGAAAATGCGAAATAAGCCAGCATTTTAATCAATAATTCATAAATAGTCTTATATATAACTTGTCTTTTTTGACTAATGAGATAATTATACAATCAGTACGATATCGTAGAGATTGCAAGGTTTGGAGCGATGCAAGCCTGCCGAATAATAACAAACAAAATGATGGTGACATATGAAAAAATTACTTTTTAGCGCATTAGTGCTAGCCCTCCCTTTAAACGTAATGGCTGATACCATACTCGGCGTAAAGATTGGTGGTGGTAGCTGGTCGCATAGCCCAAGCGGAAGCATCATCTCAACTGAGGGAGGAACAGCCGGTACCAGTGCAGACCTGGAAAATGACTTACAGTTAAGCAAAAAAAGCGAAGGTTACGCTTATATTTCCCTTGAACACCCTATTCCTGTTTTACCAAATATTAAACTCAGTCAAACCAATTTAACCTCAAACGGTTCAGGTGCTG
>Ga0316207_10004453_pt1 | contig 12170 bp, 9 predicted proteins | sample 6weekpyrite_MG_FD_204943 | JGI IMG/M metagenome (GOLD analysis project Ga0316207, IMG submission 204943) | Microbial mat bacterial communities from mineral coupon in-situ incubated in ocean water Damariscotta River, Maine, United States -... | ecosystem: Environmental > Aquatic > Marine >... | reverse complement strand
TCTTCATTAAGGTTTCCAAGGTCATTGACCTGAGTGGAGAGCATAAAGAGTAAGACCAATCCAGAGGCGACAAAAGCGCCAACCTTGGCTTCTACATTCATTTCATACCTTCATAATAATCATCTTGATTATTCATTCTCTGATTTTTTATAATGCACTTTGAATCCACCTAATGGGTTCAACTTGAGCGTTACATATAAAATCTTATCTTGAATACCCGATGCTAGACCAGAAGTACCCAATGTCGGACGTATATTTTCTACATATTTCAGTTCTGCACTCCAACAACGCTTGGCATACGCAAAACCTACATGACGGTTTTTCGTTTGGCTCTGTTCAATATCATAAGCATAGCCGGCAAAGTATTTCCACCGGGTTGAATAATCATAACGGGCATCTGCCCTCACATATCTCGTCTGCGTACGTGTTTCAGCCTGTGTAACTGAATCAAAAAACAACTTATCTTCATATAAATGTGATAGATTCAAGATAAAAGTTTTATCATTATACCCTATTGTATTTTGTGTTTTAGATATAACATTTCGGTCATAATTATAAAAAGTATTATTATAATAGTTAAGCTTTGGTGTAAAATAATAACGCAGCTCATTTTCTAAATCACCATACTTATCATATCCAGATTCATAAATGAGCGGCTGTTTTATACGATGATAAAGTTTTGTACCCACATCATCTGTAAAGATAAACTGTGTGAACTCCAAGCTTGCCTGTTCTAATACATCATCAATATTATCATACTCGCAAGGCCCTTCTATACAAGAAATACGATTGGTTCTACTGTTTTTAAACTCATTCCCATAGTCTTTATAAAACCCATTTTGTCGTGCCTCTCCGGGGTGTAAATATCCTAGAGTAAACCCTATACTATGGGTAAATTCATCAAAGGCTTTAACCAGGTTTGTATTGAGCTCAAGCCGCTGAAAGTCTTGTATATATGTGCCTGAGGAGTAACCCTGTGTGGTCACGGATTTGTCCGATCCATAAAAGCTGATGTTCGAAGCATATAAATTTTCACTCATTGAGAAGGTCAGGTATTCATCAAAAAGTGAAAACTGAAGACTCAAAGGGATAGTAAATTCATTCTGCACAGCATTTTTACCCTCTTCGCGATAAAAATTACTACCTCTATAGTCAAACGAATATAAAAAGTGATCATCAAAAAAGGTGTTAAAAGCACGATGATACTGTAAAATAGGCAGATTTTGAATAGTGCCGGCATTACTATCTTTATTCAGGTCAAAAAAGTATTTACTGTACATACCAAAGTAGTTCTCATTTTGGTTCAAGAAAATGTTGACCTTAGAAGTCACCTGTGACGTTGTCGCATAATTTAAAGAATCTGTCTCTTTTATATTCAAATATTCAACGTCATTTAAATAGGTAAGATCTGCATAAACCCCTGATGAACCTTGTACGTTTAAGTCAAACCAGTTCTTAAGAAACCCTCTATGCTGATACTTGAACTCTGCTCCATAATGTTTGTCATTTTTAAGCTTAAACTCTTTTTGGTAATCTTTTTTTTCATGAAAACCACCGATAATCAATGAACCGCCTGAATGCGGTGAATCAAGAAAACGGAGTGTAGAGTACAGTCCCCATCCGCGATTTGTACGCAGTTGAGGAAGTATTTCTACATCCCAAAGTGAAGACTCAGCAATATAGATAGGTTGCTGATACATAAAACCTTCATCACTCGAAAGGCCAAATGTCGGTCGAAGCAGACCCGTTCTGCGTGTTGTATCTGTCGGGTATGCCACATAAGGAAAATAAAAAACGGGAACCTCTCCTGCATAAAGTCGCGCATTATACAGCTGCATCCACTTATCTTCACCATCAAAATAGCCGGAACTAAAGCGAAGTGTCCAGTCTGGATCTTGCGGATTACATGAGGAGACTGTTCCTGAGTGCAGTTCATACTCTTTTTCTTTTGCTTTGGCTGAACGTGCACTTATCCATAGTTTGTCACTATTTTCTTGAAAAAAGAAAGGGCGAAACTGACGAAGATCTTTTTTGGTATTAAGCATTAGGTAAGATCCCATTGCATAATACTGTGCACCTTTAAGCGCAGTCACATTGTTATAGAGTTCTATTACACCTGTGTCCCGATCAAAGTTTGCAGATTCCGCTCCGATATACATCCCGTCATATAAGACGACCACATCCCCCCTAGCTTTAACAAACGAGCCGTTTGTATCCATCGAGGAGGCAAAAACTTCTACTTTTTTTTCTGCATGAGCCGTTAAAAGGCTAAGCGATAAAAGAAGAAGGATTCTAAACATCAACAACCACTGTTTTCGCTGTTTTGTCATGCCATGTCTGTCTAACAGGATCAAGTAATCCCCAAACGAAACCAATATAGAAGAACATCTCACTCAGAACACGAACAAAGGCACGGTTTAGGGAACATAAGAAAGAGGGATTGGAGATTGTAGTCAGCTCTAAAATCCTGATTTTCATGATAATCTTACCCGGACTTGCTGCATACTGCAGTACAAAAAAGGTGTGATAAACTACCTTTAAAGCCATAAACTCCAAGATATAAGCATTAATCAAAACAAGTTTATCTTCAATACTGTTCAAACCGGTAAAGCTGTCCCAGATAACACTCAGCCATATGATAGATAGAATGATCTCGTCTATCATATAGGCCCCAAAACGTTTCTGCTTGGAGGATAGGATTAACTGTTCTCTATCAAGAAGTTTAAAGATCTCTTCATTCATAACTTAAGAACGCAGTGCCTGATAAGCGATATCAGTACGTAGTTTTTTACCCGCAAAATGAACCTGACCACAAAGCATATAAGCTCTGTCCCGTGCTTCTTGAATACTATCGCCCAAGCCAACACAAACGAGTACACGTCCACCTGTCGCACACAATGTTCCATCAACCTTGGATACACCGGCATAAGAGATATGCGTATTGTTTGCAATCTCCTCGTGATGGACTTCATCCACGACAATTTCTGCAGGAGTTGATGACGAGTAAGGATAGTCTTTAGATGCCATGACAACGCCAACCCCATACTTATCATGGAATTCAACTTTCAAAGTATCCAGTTGTGATGTTGCTGCCTTATAGAAAAGGTCAAAGACTGAAGATTTCATCAGTGGCATCAGAATCTCACACTCCGGATCACCAAAACGTACATTAAACTCTAGCGTAATCGGTTCACCATTAACAACCATGATTCCAATAAATAGAACACCTTCAAAAGGAGCGCCCTCTTTCTTCATCCCATCAAGTGTCGGACGAATAACACGCTCTTTAACTTTTTCATAAAGCGTATCATCAACAAGCGGTGTTGGTGCATATGCACCCATACCACCAGTATTTGGTCCTTGATCACCGTCAAGAAGACGTTTGTGATCCTGGGCTGCTTGAAGAAGTACGAAATCATCTCCGTCACAGATAGCAAACATGGAAAGTTCATACCCATCTAAAAACTCTTCTATAATTACTTTGTGACCCGCATCTCCAAAAGACTGTCCGCTCAACATCTCAGATGTCGCCTTTTTAGCCTCATCATGACTCATCGCTATGATAACACCCTTTCCTGCACAAAGGCCATCTGCCTTCACGACAATCGGTGCGCTTAACTTATCAATAAACTTGAATGCCGTATCAATATGATCTGTTTCTATGTAAGCGGCTGTAGGAATATTATATTTAGCTAAAAAGTTTTTCATATAGACTTTTGAGCCTTCAAGCTGTGCTGCTTCTTTAGACGGTCCAAAGATCGTTAGACCTTCTGCCTTAAAGATATCGACAACACCGTCAACCAACGGTGCTTCAGGTCCAACAATAGTGAACTCAATATTGTTACCCTTAGCATACTGTGCTAGTTCATGATAATCTTTAATATTTACATTTTCACCTAGATTTTCAGTTGCACCGTTTCCCGGGCAAAAATAGAGTTTATCAACATTCTCATCATCTTTCATTGCACGACCGATAGAATATTCTCTACCTCCGCTACCCAGTATCATTACGTTCATCATTGTCTCCGATTAGTTATTCATTTGTGAAGGTTTTGCAGATTATTTATAAAAATTCACATCGTAAACTTTAATCAATAATCTTACTTCAAGTATCCAGATGGGCGTTCCGCGTGTTGCTTTGGTTCTCAAAGCCGAAAATAGTAAATCGAGACAGTTCTAACGGTAGCAGATTCTCAGGTCATCCCCTCAAACAAAAATACTTCACACGAACTCTCTACGGCATTCACTGTATGAATATGTAGAACCCCCTGATATGCGAGTGATCGCACCATCCAGACTTAGTAGATTATAACCTATAAAACTTTAAAAAGCGGTTATTTTAATAAGCTTTTTGCACAGGTAATCGTGCTCTTTATGGAAGGGATTTCACTAACAAAAGAATCAATACCATCGGGCAATGCTGAACGTGTTGTCTCCCCTATGCAGACAACCCTGTATGAGGGTAGAAACTCATATACTTTCATGAAACATTCTATAGAAGAGGGAGACGTAAAGATACAGACTGCATCAGGAGGAAGTTCTACCGGCTTATGTTCAGAACATGAAGTCTCATATACGATAAAAGAGTCTATACTTATACCCAACTTAGCTAAGGTATTTTTAACATCAAAAGCAACGACACTTGCATGGGGATAAACTCCCTTTAACCCTGAATACTTTTTTTTAATCAGCTCAACAATATCCTTACCCTGCCCCTGTGCTATATCTAAAATACCGGCACCATGTTCTTTTGCTGCCAATGCTGTTGATTCTGAAATAGCTAAGACATTGAGATGTTTCCATGGCCCTATCTTGTCCAATGCGAAAAAGACTTCTTTTGAGGTCGCAACAATATAGTCATAAGAAGAGAAATCAATTAGAGGTTGAAGATATGAAGTCCGAAGAATGGGAATATGGTTTACATCTAAATAAGACGTTTTAGAAAAAAGAAAAATATTATCTGATTTTGTCATAAAAGTATTTTAACACAGTAACATAGAGTTTAGTATAGATTGAGGCTTTCTTGAGATTAAAAGCGTAGCTATCTACGCCGAAATCTCAAGATATTATAAAGTTTTTATTTTTACTATTCCCACTCGATTGTTGCCGGTGGCTTAGAACTAATGTCGTATACCACACGGTTAATCCCGTCGACTTCATTAATTATTCGTCTTGAGATTCTCTCAAGAAGGTCATGTGGAAGATGTGCAAAGGTTGCAGTCATTCCGTCAACCGCTTCGACTACACGCACACAAACAGTATTGTCATAAGTACGGTTATCACCCATTACACCAACAGATTTTACATTTAAAAGTACGGCAAATGCTTGCCACGTTTTTGTGTAATACCCACTTGCTTTAAGTTCATCAAGCAAGATCACATCTGCTTCACGTAAAAGCGTAAGATCAGGTACATTAACATCTCCCATGATACGAATTGCAAGACCTGGACCAGGAAATGGATGACGATTGATCATACCTTCGGGAAGACCCAGTTCAAGACCGATCTTACGTACTTCATCTTTAAACAGTTCACGAAGCGGTTCAATAAGCTCAAAGTCCATCCAGTCAGGAAGACCACCAACATTGTGGTGAGACTTGATCACCTCAGAAGGGCCATTAACAGAAATAGATTCGATTACATCCGGGTACAATGTACCCTGTGCCAAGAACTTGATACCATCATGCTTTTTAGCTTCTTTTTCAAATTCTTCGATAAAGGTATGACCAATGATCTTGCGTTTCTCTTCCGGATCAGAAACACCGGCAAGCTTACCTAAGAAGTTATCCACTGCATCAACAGTGATCAAAGGTGTCTTTAGATTGATTCTAAACACCTCTTCAACCTGCTCTCGTTCACCCTTACGAAGAAGACCGTTATCAACAAATACAGGGATAAGCTGATCACCGATCGCCTCATACAGCATAGCCGCAACAACAGAAGAGTCAACACCGCCGCTTAAGCCACAAAGGACTTTGCCCTCTCCGACTGTTTCACGGATTTTGGCGATCTGCTCTTTTAGAAAGTGTTCCATCTTCCACTTTTCAGTTACACCACAGATATTCCGTGCAAAGTTGCGTAACATCAAGTAACCCTCTTGCGAGTGGTTTACCTCAGGGTGAAACTGCATCGCGTATATTCCCTTTGCCTCGTTTGCGATGGCTGCATAGGGAGAATTTTCAGAAGTGGCAATAGGAGAAAAACCTTCAGGTAAGACATCTACACGGTCAGAGTGTGACATCCATACAATACCGTTATCATCGACATCATCAAAAAGTGCAGATTTACTCTCTAACTTAAGCTCTGCCTTTCCATACTCATGATGGTCAGAACGGATAACGGAACCGCCAAAGTCAACAGCAATTCTTTGCATACCGTAACAGATACCCATAACAGGAATACCCATCTCATAAACGCCTTGATCAACTTCATAAGCATCTTTATTATAAACAGATGAAGGACCGCCTGATAAAATAATCCCTTGAGGATTTTTTGCTTTAATCTCATCAATACTTGAGTGATAAGGAATAATCTCACAATAAATCTTATCTTCACGCATACGACGTGCGATTAACTGAGTGTATTGTGAACCGAAATCAAGAACAATAATGCTAACGTTTTTCAATGGGATACCTTTAGGTGATCTAATAGTAAAAGAATACTCTATCTATCATTAAAAGTTTGTGAAAGTGTAGGCTAAGTCTCCTTAACCTACTAAGTAAATAGTAAAAGGTGGTTTAGTGTCCGCCTTCCCCAGGAATTTCAAATTCGACCTTACACTCAGGACATTGAGTCTTAGGTACTTCTTTTTTGTTATGGATTTCATGATCATGATAGAGACCAAGTACTTCAAATTGAGTGTACCAAACAGAAATAGAAAGAATATACCCTACCATGATCGTCCATGAAAATCTCATGTGCGCACCAAAGGTATAAATTCCCTTAAGTTTCCCCATAACACCAACACCTGCAGCTGAACCAAAAGAGATCAAAGATCCCCCGATACCTGCTGTCAAGGTAACGAGTAACCACTGATCAAGTCCTAAATCAGGACTTGCCTTTAACACAGCAGACATAACAGGAACATTATCAACAATGGCAGATAAGATACCAACACCGATATTTACAAAGGTCGGATCAAACATATCATACAACATGACTGCGTAAGCCAAGAAGCCGGCAAAGTGTAATGCACCGACAGCAGCTAGGATACCAAAGAAGAACAGTAAGGTGTCATTTTCAACCTTAGCAATTGAGTGGTAAATATTCATATCTTCCGCGTGCTTGATATTTAAGAAGTAAATATACAGTTTTAGAAGCGAAAGACCAAAAAGCATTCCCCACATCGGAGGTAAGTGCATAACCTGCTTGGAAAAAACTGCCGTTGCGATAGTAAATATACCCAGAGCAATAATAACCTTACCACCCTTTAATATCTCTATACTATCTGCGTCTGTTTCATCTCCCTGATCAGGGTGTCCATCAGGAACATAACGGCTTAATAAATACGCTGTTACTATCCAACCTGTGATAGATGCCGGAAAGAGATACATAAAATCAACAAAGTCACCCTTATGTGCTGTCCACGCCATGAGAGTAGTAATATCACCAAAAGGAGACCATGCACCACCTGCGTTTGCCGCAACAACAATATTAATCGCACCCGGGACTAAAAAGGCCTTGTTGTCTTTATTGATCGTAATTAAAACTGTCGAAAGGATCAATGCTGTCGTCAAGTTATCTGCTACAGGCGAGATAAAGAAAGCAAGGAATCCGGTTACCCAGAAAAGTTGTTTAAATGAATACCCTTTGGCAACCAACTTATTCTTTAAGGCATTAAAGACACCACGGTCAATCAATGCCTCAATAAAAGTCATTGCTACATATAAGAAGAAAAAGATCTCTGCAATCTCTAATATAAGGTGCGCTATCTCATTCTCAAACGGTTTCATATTCAGACCATTGTAGGCATAAAAGCCTCCAATTATCATAAACATCAACGTACCTATAAACAGGGCTGGTTTTGCCTTATTAATATGGTATTTTTCCTCCGCTGCAATAAAATAATATCCAACGATAAAGATAACAAGTAACAAGAAACCGACAGGTTCTGTCGCCATATCTAAAGTATTTTCAACTGCTTGACTCATTTACACTCTCCTTTTTAATATAATGTACTCCGACTGAGGTCTTTCTCGCTAAAGCTGAACTCACTATCTCTTTTGCCGTTAACAAGCGTAGCTTCAACAACCTTCCAATGTGTTTGTGCAAGGTCTCTTCAATAAAGGCCAAAGCCTCTTGTAAACCTTTTTCTGTGCGTACAATTCCCACATCGTCCCACATTATACGACGAAGTTCGCTTTTATAGAGCGCATCATCCGTACAACGTAAAGAATCTGTGCTAATTGGAAACTCTTTTGGCACATAAGTAACACTCTTGCTATTGATCTTACCTACGGCTCGTGCAGCAAAAACCAATCCTTCTAAGAGTGAATTACTTGCTAAACGGTTTGCTCCATGTACTCTTGTCGATGCAACTTCACCAATAGCATAAAGGTTTTCAACACTTTCTATCTCACCATCAAGATTCGTTTTAATCCCTCCAATTGCGTAATGAAAAGCTGGAGAGACAGGAACAGGCTCCTTAGGTAGGTTAAACCCTACTCCTCTTAATTTTGCAGCAATATTTGGGAAACGTTTATTAAAGTACTCCACTTCAAAGTTATCAAATGAAAGATAGACTTCCTTTCCCGTTTTTTGCGTGTAATCAAACATCGCACGGGAAACGATATCACGCGGAGCAAGCTCCATACGCTCATCATAATCTTTCATAAAGGCATAATTATTAGCATCCACCAATTTTGCACCTTCACCTCTCAGCGCTTCCGTCAAGAGCAGTTTTTGCGCCGCACTTGAGCTGACATACACTGTTGGATGAAACTGCAACATCTCCATTCTTTCAAGCTCTATACCTTTTTCTAAACAGATACCCTGCAGATCACCGCTGATTTTAGATGCATTAGTATGATAAGCGAATAGTGAACCCACACCACCAGAAGCAATGATAACACTTTTAGATAAAATATGTTTTAATTCATTATTATAATTAATACATACCCCGTAACATTTACCTTCATCGATTAGCAGGTCTGTAACCTGAGCAGCTTCAAGCATGGGATGCGGGTTTTGTTCCAGTAGAAAATGATGAAGATAGCGGCCTGTCGCATCTCCTCCCGCATGCAAAATACGTGAGGCTGAATGCGCCGCCTCTTTTGTATAAAGAATCTCTCCCTTTGCATTTTTATCAAAGTTAAACCCTCTGTTGATCAGATCATGGACCACTTCACGGCTATGTTCACTCAAGACTCTAACCGCATCCTCATCACACAGACCTGCACCCGCGTCCATCGTATCTTGAATATGTAAAGCTTCATCTGCATCATCAACTGCTGACACGACACCACCTTGGGCATAAAAGGTATTACACTCCCAAGGATGATTCTTATTAATTATAAGAACCTTTTGATTTTTAGGCAGGTTCATAGCGGCATATAAACCTGCTACGCCTGCACCGATAATAACTACATCATAGGTCATCTATTTATTTACTCTTCTTTTCATCTGGATAATAAGGAGGGGCTTTATAGCCACAAGCATTTAGACTTAACATCAAAACTGTTATAATAGTGATATGAAAAATTCCAAACAACTTGTTTCTCATCTTCGCTCTCAATCGGCTTTTGCGCCACTTAGTAATCTCTCGTGCATTGAGGCGGTCAAAGAACTTTTGCCGCCTCGTCTGCACAGATTCATTTTATTTGGATATATTCGACATAATATCGTATTTTTTGCCCTGAATCACCCCGGCGCAAAACAAGAGTTCGATAATATTATAAGTTCTATAAAAACACCTTTAAAAAAAATACCACCGCTTTCATGTAAAAATTTTGAAATATATGACGTTCGTGCCTTTGTTTCACATAAAAAAACTTTGAAATATTCCGTATCCAAACCAAAAGAGATACATTACAATGAACGTTCAGAAGCTGCATTTGACAACAATATCCAAGACAGTAAACTTCATCAGACCCTAGAAGAGATACGAGATATCATCAAAAATTCATGAAAAAATATAACGAGACTCTTTTAAAACAGGTACAAAACCTTCCTACATCTGCAGGTGTCTATCACTATTTTGACGAAAATGGAAAACTACTCTATATTGGTAAAGCTAAGAGCCTGGTTTCACGTATAAAAAGCTATTTTAGATTTTCACCACATTTTATACCGAACCCTCATCTAAGCGGACGTATCATAAAAATGTTACATGAAGTGCATACTATGCATTATATTGTTGTTGAAAATGAACATGATGCCCTTATCTTAGAAAACTCCCTTATCAAGCAGCTGCGTCCAAAATATAACATCTTACTGCGCGATGATAAGACTTACCCCTATATCTATATTGATAAAAGAGAAAACTTTCCCCGTTTTGAGATAACAAGAAAAATCTTACAAGATAAGCAGATACAGTACTTTGGTCCTTTTTCAAGTGCTGCGCGCGATATCTTGAATGCTCTATATGAACTTCTTCCTCTGGTTCAAAGCAAATCCTGTTTAAACGGGAAGAAAACCTGTTTATATTATCAAATAAAAAAATGTCTAGGACCCTGTGAAGCCAAGGTTACTCCTGATGAATATTCACATTATACTCAAGCAGGTATTGCTTATATAAATGACAAAAACAAGCTATGCAAGGACCTCGAAGTGAAAATGCACCAGCTTGCTGAAAATATGCGTTTTGAAGAAGCTGCTGTCCTTCGAGACAGTATTGAAAAGATATCAAAGAGTAACCTTATCTCTCAAATCGATACGGCAACGAATGAAAATCTTGATATTTTTGCTGTAGACTATAATGATAAAAGAGCCGTTATCCTGCGTCTGTTTATGCGTGAAGGAAAGATCATCTCATCTTCACATAATTTTATCCATCTTAACCATGGATTTGACAGAGATGAGATATATAAACGAGCTATCTTGGAATTTTACAGATTATCACCCCTCACGACTAAAGAGATTATTGTCGTTCATAATTTTGAAGAGATGGAAGATATACAAAAATATTTACATGTCAACTTTTCGAAAACGCTGAAAATCAGTTCTCCTCAACGCGGGTTTAAAAAGAAACTCTGTGAACTTGCCCTAAAAAACACGAAAGAACTTCTAAACAATTATGCCCACGAGACTAACTCTAGCTACAACGACTTGGAACAAAAACTTCAAGAGCTTTGCGAGTTAGACTCTCTACCCAAACGCATTGAAATTTTTGACAATTCTCATCTGCAAGGCTCAGCCCCGGTTGGAGGTATGGTCTGTTTTGAAGAGGGTTCTTTTGATAAAAATGGATATCGGCAATATCATCTTGAGAGCCTTGATGAGTACGCCCAAATGAGAGAGACATTGACCCGTCGTATTCAAGGCTTTGATAAGAATCCAGCTCCTGACCTATGGGTCTTAGACGGAGGGTCTACTCTATTATCATTAGCCATAGATCTGCTACAGTCTAATGGGACCAATTTAGACGTTATCTCCATATCTAAAGAGAAGATTGACGCGAAAGCGCACAGAGCAAAAGGTAAAGCCAAAGATATTCTCCATACGAAAGATCAAAGCTTTGCCCTAAATCCAAGTGACAAACGCCTACAATGGATTCAGCGCCTGAGAGATGAAGCTCACCGCTATGCCATTAGTTTTCATAAAAAAACTAAACTAAAACAAGACCAAGCCTCGAAACTTTTGCAAGCTAAAGGTATTGGTCCTGCCAAGCTTAAGAAGTTACTCAACCATTTTACATCTTTTGAAGCCTTAAGAGAAGCGACGGAAGAAGAGATAAGGCTTATTGTGGGAAAAAATGATGCATCAACAATTAAGAATATATATAAATAAGTTATATTTTGTCTAGAATATGATATATTATTCAATCCGCTACACTTAAATGTAGAAACTAGCTACATTTGATAGTTATAATTTAAAGGTTTTATATGGAGCAGGTAGAAGTACTCGATGAAGAGTTCCTATTTCAAGGACGTGTGATCATAAGTGAGACAGACCTTAAAGGTATTATCACCTATGCAAATAGAAAATTTTGTGAAATTTCTGGCTACTCCCAT
>Ga0316207_10004452_pt1 | contig 12170 bp, 11 predicted proteins | sample 6weekpyrite_MG_FD_204943 | JGI IMG/M metagenome (GOLD analysis project Ga0316207, IMG submission 204943) | Microbial mat bacterial communities from mineral coupon in-situ incubated in ocean water Damariscotta River, Maine, United States -... | ecosystem: Environmental > Aquatic > Marine >... | reverse complement strand
TACGTAAACTGAAACAGGCAGCGATTGCGCTGTTCAGCTCAGTCTTGTTCATGACATCAAGTCATGCCTGGGCTGATAAGGTCCTGAATATGCGTCAGGGTGTCACCGAGGTGAGCCAACAAGCATACGATCTGCACATGGTGGTTTTGTGGGTCTGTGTGGTGATTGGTATCGTTGTTTTTGGCGCCATGATTTATTCAATGCTGGTACACCGCAAATCTAAAGGTGCAGTGGCCGCAACCTTCCATGAAAATCACAAGCTGGAAATTGTCTGGACAGTCATTCCATTCGTTATCCTGATTGGTCTGGCAATTCCTGCTACCAAAAACCTGCTCTACCTGGAAGATACCAGCAATGCTGAGATGACTGTTAAGGTCACAGGTTACCGCTGGTACTGGGAATACGAGTACATGGATGGCGACGCACAAGGTCTGAAGTTCTTCAGTTACTTGGATGATGCAAGTAAAAAAGCACGCGAATTAAATTCAGGTGTTGATGTTTCAAAGGTTGATAACTACCTGCTCGATGTAGATCGCCGACTGGTTATTCCAACAGATAAAAAAGTTCGTTTCCTGATTACCTCTGCCGATGTAATTCACGCCTGGTGGGTACCTGATTTTGGTTTCAAGAAAGATGCTATCCCAGGTTACATCAATGAGTCATGGACACGTGTAGATACTGAAGGTACGTACCGCGGTAAGTGTGCAGAGCTCTGTGGTGCAGATCACGGCTTTATGCCAATTGTTGTCGACGCTAAAAACGAGGCTGATTACAAATCTTGGGTTGCTGAAGCAAAAGCGAAAGAAGCCGCAGAAGCTGCAGCTGCCGCCAGTACCAAGGACTGGAGTATGGAAGAGCTGATGGCCAGGGGTGCGGATGTCTACAGCAAAGCCTGTGCATCATGTCACCAGGCAAATGGTGGTGGTCTACCAGGTGTCTTCCCTGCATTGGCAGCAAGCCCAATTGCTACAGGCGACGCGGCAGGTCATATCGATATCGTGGTTAAAGGTAAGGCTGGTATGCCACCGTTTGCCGGTATGAATGATCTCGACCTTGCAGCTGTAATTACCTACGAGCGTAACAGCTGGGGTAACAGTGCAAGTATCGTACAACCTAAAGACGTTAAGGCCGCCCGCTAAAGCGTAGCGCGATTCTGGAGAAAAAATTATGAGTACAGCTCACGCAGAACACGAACACCACGGCGCCCCTAGCGGACTGACCCGTTGGTTGTTTACAACTAACCATAAAGATATCGGTACCCTGTACCTGTGGTTCAGCTTCATTATGCTTTTTGTAGGTGGTGCATTCGCGATGGTTATCCGTCTCGAATTGCTCGAACCAGGCATGCAATGGGTTGACCCTAACTTCTTTAACTCAATGACAACCATGCATGGTCTCATCATGGTATTTGGTGCCATCATGCCAGCCTTTGTTGGCCTGGCTAACTGGCTTGTACCGATGATGATTGGTGCGCCGGATATGGCATTGCCACGTATGAACAACTGGTCATTCTGGATCCTGCCGTTCGCCGGTACGATGCTGTTATCGACCATGTTCATGGAAGGCGGTGGTCCTAACTTCGGTTGGACATTCTATGCACCACTGTCGACAACCTATGCACCAGAAAGTACTGACTTCTTCATCTTTGCAGTGCATATGCTTGGTTTCTCATCCATCATGGGTTCGATTAACATCATCGCAACTATCATGAATATGCGTGCACCAGGCATGACACTCATGAAGATGCCACTGTTCGTATGGACATGGTTGATAACTGCCTTCCTGTTGATTGCAGTGATGCCAGTTCTCGCCGGTGCAGTGACAATGATGTTGACTGACCGTAACTTCGGAACCTCGTTCTTCAACGCCGCTGGTGGTGGTGACCCGGTACTGTTCCAGCACGTGTTCTGGTTCTTCGGTCATCCTGAGGTGTACATCATGATCCTGCCGGCATTCGGTGTGGTCTCACAGATCATTCCAACATTTGCCCGCAAGCCGCTGTTTGGTTACAGCTCAATGGTGTACGCAACGGCATCAATTGCCTTCCTGTCATTCATCGTTTGGGCCCACCATATGTTTACAGTGGGTATGCCAGTCGCCGGTGAACTGTTCTTCATGTATGCAACGGTGCTGATTGCCGTACCAACAGGCGTGAAGGTCTTTAACTGGGTTGCTACGATGTGGAAGGGTTCAATGACATTCGAACTGCCAATGAAGTGGGCGCTCGCATTCGTTATCCTGTTCACAATCGGTGGCTTCTCTGGCCTGATGCTCGGTGTTGCGCCAGTTGACTTCCAGTACCATGATACTTACTTCGTTGTGGCTCACTTCCACTACGTACTGGTAACCGGTGCGCTGTTCTCTATCATCGCTGCTGTGTACTACTGGTTGCCGAAGTGGACCGGTAACATGTACAGCGAGAGCCTGGGTAACTGGCACTTCTGGACATCCATTATATTTGTGAACCTGTTGTTCTTCCCGCAGCACTTCCTGGGTCTGGCCGGCATGCCACGTCGTATCCCGGATTACAACGCTGCCTTTGCAGATTTTAACTACATGTCATCAATCGGTGCATTTGGTTTCGGTCTGGCACAGCTGCTGTTCCTGGTACTTATTATCAAGTGCATCAAGGGCGGTGAGAAGGCTACAGACGAAGTATGGGAAGGTGCTGAAGGCCTGGAATTCACAATTCCGTCACCTGCGCCGTACCATACATTTGAAACAGCACCAGAGGTTAAATAACGGAAATTATTGCCCGGTAGTATTTGCTACCGGGTAAGTTCTGTTAGAAAAAGATTATGCAACAACAAGGTAAAAAGAAGAGTCTAAGACTGGTTTGGTTGCTGGCAGCGCTGGCACTGACTTATTACGTAGGCTTCTTCCTGCTCGTTACATTTAGATGAATGAAGACCAGCAGAGGGCGAATAAACGAACAGTAGGGAAACTTTCGTTAACGGCTATCGCAATGGTGGGGTTTGCCATGATTGTGTTACCTGCCCTGTATAACCTTATATGCGATATTACCGGACTCGATGGACGAACCGGACGCATAGAAAAAGAACAGGCATTGGCAACGCGACCAGATAAGAGTCGCATTATAACAGTAGAGTTTGATGCCAATGTGAATGGGCATTTGCCTTGGGAATTTAAGGCGCTGACAAGGCGCGTTGAGGTTCACCCGGGTGAGGTCGCGACAGTTTCGTACTACGCGAAGAATATGAGTGACCGTACGATAGTTGGGCAGGCAGTACCTTATGTTACGCCCTTCAAGGTTGCGAAGTATTTTAACAAGACTGAATGTTTCTGTTTTTCACAACAGAAGTTTGGTCCAGGTGAAGACAAGGAAATGCCACTGCGTTTTATCGTGGATCCGGATTTGCCTAAAAACGTAAATACGATAACGCTGTCTTATACGTTTTTTGATACAAAGCAGGGCGGAGTGGAGGAGGAACCAGTTCAAAAGACTGGAGCAACTACACCGCAAAATGAGGGCATAGCCCTAATAACGACAAGCGCCAGATAATAATAAAAGGCGTAACAAATTCTCGACATTAAAGTTAAAGAGGAAAATAGTATGTCTCACGCAAGCGGTAGCTACTACTTACCGGAACCGAGCAAATGGCCAATCATCGGTTCGATCGGTATGTTTCTTATGTTGTTTGGCTTTGCTGGTTCACTGTCAGACAAGACGCCAGTCGGTGACGGTAACCTGACAGTTATGTACGTTGGAATGGCGATTATCATTTTCATGTTGTTTGGCTGGTTTGGCCAGGTTGTGCGTGAGAGCGAAAGCGGTGCCTACAATTCACAGGTCGATGTTTCATTCCGCATGGGGATGATGTGGTTCATCTTCTCGGAAGTGATGTTCTTTGCGGCCTTCTTCGGCGCATTGTTCTACGTGCGTACACTTGCCTTGCCATGGTTAGGGGGCGCGGATAATAACGCGGCTACCAATGCCGTGCTTTGGTCAGGTTTCACACCATCGTGGCCGTTGAACGTGATGCCGGGTACTGACGGTTTCGATGTATACAAAGAAGTCATCGGCGCATGGGGCATTCCGGCGCTGAATACAGCATTGCTGCTGGCATCAGGTGTAACCGTGACATTTGCTCACTGGGCCTTGAAAAAGGGTAACCGTGGTGGCCTGACGTTCTGGTTGTTTGCAACCGTTGCACTGGGCTTTACCTTCGTTGGTTTCCAGGCCTATGAATATATTCATGCCTACCAGGACTTGAATCTGACACTGGCTTCAGGTATCTATGGTTCGACATTCTTCATGCTGACTGGCTTCCATGGCCTGCACGTGTCGATTGGTGCGATTATGCTACTCGTTATGATGTTCCGGAGCATGAAAGGGCACTTTACTGAAGAAAACCACTTCGCTTTTGAAGCCGCCGCCTGGTACTGGCACTTCGTGGACGTTGTATGGTTAGGTTTGTTTGTCTTTGTTTACGTACTGTAAAAAGACTGCAAGCTAAATGAAAGGCGCTGCCAGTGGCAGCGCCTTTTTATTTGTAAAGTAGGAAATACAAACAGGTATAGCCAGGCAGGTAAAAATATATACCTGCTTGGTAATGGTTGAGGTTATTAAGCTGGTGAATAGATAGGGTTGGGATTTGGCGTGATGTATCCCAGTTTTATCATCACCATCAGGGCAGCAAATAGTACAACTGACATACCAATACGAAAGCTTAGCGCTTTGACGGTACGGTCGCCCTGGCCCTTATCAGTAACCATGTAGCGCAATGCGCTGAACAGCATGAAGATTATACCAGCGAGTATGGCAACAACGACGATTTTCATACGGGTGTATCCATTGTCAATGAGCGTCTATTATACCCGAACCAGGCAGACAGCACAGCAGATGCATACTAACTTATGATGATTCATATTGGTGCCTATTTATTCAGGCCTTCACTGTTTACTAGTGTGGTAGCGGTTATTGTACTGGCTATCCTGCTTTCACTTGGTTTCTGGCAACTTGACCGTGCTGAGCAGAAAGCAGAGACACTGGCAGCGATGAACGTGTCCCTTAAGCGTCCAGAAATACACGTAAAATCAGCAGAATTCTTTAATGAAAACAGACTGTTTCAACATGTTTCGATAACCGGAACATTTGATACTGCGCGTCAGTACTTGCTTGATAACCGCATCCACAAGGGGCAACCGGGTTACCTGGTTATTACGCCCCTGAGTTTTGCTGGTGGCACGGGTGCAATTCTCGTCAACCGTGGCTGGGTACCGCTCGGCCAGGACAGAAATATATTGCCGGATATTGTAGTCGACGATGGCTCAACGACAGTAAAAGGCATAATAAGTAATTTGCCGGGGAAGTTACCGAGTTTTGGCATCGGCAAAACACCAGACACGGGCCACTGGCCGAAAGTAGTCCGTGACATAGAAATTGACCAGATAGGTCAACAGTTAGGGTACACTATGCCGCCAAGCATGCTGCAGTTGCAGCAGTCGCACCCGGCCGCCTATATACAAAACTGGCAGCCTCTGGCGAGTGGACCAGATAAGAATCGGAGTTATGCGATTCAGTGGTTTACGATGGCATTGGTACTGATCATTATATACATTGGATTAAATTGCCGACGACATAATACGTTGGCAGAAGAAGAAAAGAAGTAAGAGGAGCAGGACGTGGAACAGCAGTCAAACAAAACGGGGATGGATCCACGTATAACACTTATCCTTTTAGTATTGCTTTTTGTTGTGCCGGTAGCAGCAGCGATTATTCTTCACAGCATTGGAGATGGCTGGCGAACAGTAATCACAACGAATAAAGGTAATTTGATCACACCTGTGAGAGCAGTACCCGCATTTGTTGCCAGTACAGTTGATGGGCAATCGTTTAGCCGTGAAGACCTCGATGGTAAGTGGACGATGTTTTACATCGAATCATCGAGTTGCGACAAGAGTTGTGAAAACAATCTCTATACCATCAGGCAGTCACGTCTTGGTATGGGGGGCGAGAAAGATCGTGTACAACGCGTATTGTTGCTTAATGGCGAGGGCGATGGGCAGTCACTTGATATGTACAGCAGCGATCACAAAGGCATGGTCGTGATGAAGCTCGATGATGCGACACGCGCTGAAGTTTTTCAATCCTTTGAATTTGAAGGTCTACCTGCTGCAAACTCTGCACAGCGTATTTATTTTATTGATCCACTGGGCAACCTGATGATGCATTACGAAAATAATGCCAGCCCACGAAATGTTGTAAAGGACCTTGAGCGCTTGTTGAAATACTCAAGGATAGGCTAGGGGTAGAGCAATGAATGAAACAACTGAAGCTACCGCCCAGAACATTGGTTGGCGTGATTACCTTGAGTTATGCAAACCCAAGGTGGTCATGTTAATTGTCTTTACTGCAATTGTTGGCATGTTTCTCGCCGTACCGGGTATGGTGCCGTGGCAACCGTTTGTGTTTGGTACGATCGGTATTGCGCTCGCATCTGGTTCTGCCGCTGCGATTAATCATGTAGTTGATCAGCGTGTTGATGCCATCATGGCGCGTACCAAGAATAGACCATTACCAACCGGACACATGGATAACAAACGCGCACTGACCTTTGCGATCTCCATTGGTGCTATCGCGATGGTTATTCTGGTGGTTTTTGTTAACTGGCTAACAGCGGTGCTAACTTTTGCATCATTGATTGGTTATGCCGTGGTTTACACGATGTACCTGAAACGTGCGACACCACAGAACATTGTGATTGGTGGCGCGGCCGGTGCAGCACCTCCCGTGCTGGGCTGGACAGCGATTACCGGCGATATTAATGCACATTCACTGTTACTTTTCCTGATTATCTTTGCCTGGACACCCCCGCATTTTTGGGCGCTTGCGATTCACCGGCACAAGGAATACGCCAAAGTAGATATTCCTATGTTGCCAGTTACACATGGGCTGGCATTCACACGCCTACAGATCCTGTTGTATACAATTATCCTGATCATCGTCACACTGTTGCCGTTTGTGACATTGATGAGCGGGGTGTTTTACCTTGCTGGCGCACTCGCATTAGGCCTGGGGTTCCTGTATTACTCGGTAGCTGTGCATAAGGCTGAAGATGAAAAGATGCCTATCAAGACATTTGGCTATTCAATTTTCTACCTGATGGCCTTGTTTGCCTTCCTGCTTATCGATCACTATATACCTCTTATCCAGGATATGATGGGTTGAGTGAACGGGTTGCAGAACAGGTATAAAAAAGGCCCGCATAGCGGGCCTTTTTTTGCACTGATTAATGCTAATCACTTAGTCCATAAGGACCGTGCGCATCTTCTGTAGAGAGGCCTTCTCAAGCTGACGTATGCGTTCGGCTGAAACACCGTACTTGTCAGCAAGGTCGTGCAGGGTGAGTTTCTTTTCACCCAGCCAGCGGCTTTGCAAGATGTCACGGCTGCGCTCATCGAGTGTCTCAAGCGCTTGTGCCAGACGCGTTGTATTGTGCTCACTCCAGTCAGCTGACTCGACTAATTCTGATGGCTCCTGGCGCATGTCTTCAAGGTACTGTGACGGTGCAACGTAGTGACTGTCTTCATCTTCGTCACCGTAGCCATCAAAGGCCATGTCACGACTCGACAGGCGTGATTCCATTTCGAGAACGGTCTCAGGTTTTACACCGAGCTCGTTGGCAACTGTCTGGACTTCCTCGTGAGTGAACCAGCCAAGACGCTTCTTGTTCTTGCGCAGGTTAAAGAATAGCTTGCGCTGGGCCTTGGTAGTCGCAACCTTGACGATACGCCAGTTGCGCAGGATGAATTCATGCATCTCGGCACGAATCCAGTGTACGGCAAATGAGACGAGGCGTACGCCGACAGTCGGGTCAAAGCGTTTGACGGCCTTCATCAGGCCGATTGTGCCTTCCTGAATAAGATCGGCCTGGTTAAGACCATAACCGGAATAACCGCGAGCAACGTGTACGACAAAGCGCAGGTGCGGCAGGATAAGTTTCCGCGCAGCTTCCAGGTTGTCATTCTTTTGCAGATCCTCTGCCAGTGCCTTTTCTTCTTCGGCGGTTAGCATCGGAACATTATTGACCATAGATATGTAGCTCGACAGGTTTCCCGTCGGGCTGGCCAGTTGTAGTTGCATAGCATTGTCCATCGTTATAACCCCTATAATCCCCATTCGGATGTATTTGGATGCAGTAATATTAGCACTCCCATAGTGAGAGTGCCAATTCATCGGAAAGTTCCTGATTCTGACAGGGGAAATATTAATTAAATAATATAATCAGTGGGTTATGGCTTGGTCAGGCAGTTGTCCATCCGTATCATCGATATCAGTGCCCGCTACGCATACCCGGTTTCGGCCGGTTTCCTTGGCGTTATAGAGTGCTTTATCCGCGTATGAAAGGAGCTTGGTCATATCGGCATTGGTGTGGTCGGCTGTGCAGGCAACGCCAATACTGACGGTCACATCAACATTGGCGGGTCGTAATTCTTCGATATGTTGTCTCAGCTTCTCAGCACGCTGGGCAGCTTGCTCAGCAGTTGTATTTTTTAAGATGATAGAGAATTCTTCTCCACCAAAGCGGATCACCATATCATCCGGGAAACTTTCATTGAGCTGGTTCCCGATCCCGGCCAGTACATGGTCGCCGGTAAGGTGGCCGAGCAGATCGTTAATCTTCTTGAAGTGATCAATGTCCATAATCATGGCTGAAACAGGCTGGTGTGCCTCATTGGTGAGGTAACGATTGCCATTATCAAGCAGGTAACGTTTACTGCGAACGCCTGTCAGACTGTCTGTGGTGGCAATACGGCCCATTTCATCAGCCTGGTGTTTGAGTGCGATGAATTGTTGTTTAATCAGTAACAGTGAGCGAATACGGGCGATAAAGATTTCTTCGTAGATGGGTTTCTGAACGAAGTCATTCGCGCCAGCATGGAATACTTCGGCCTGTTTTTGCTGGTTATCGGTAACGGTAATGACCAATACCGGCATTTCCTGCTGTGAATAATGAAAGCGCGTACGGATCGCATGCAGCAGGTCACCGCCCGTTAATTTACCCTTCAGGAAGAAGTCGGTGACGATAATATCGAAGCCGTCTTCTTCACCGACCCAGCCATTGGCGATACCCTCCAATAGCTCAAGCGCCTGTTCCGCATGTGTTACGTGTACCACCTTGAGACCGTGTTTTTCCATGATGCGGCGGGTAATCGCGGCGGCGGTGGGGCTATCCTCAACATAGAGAATCTTCCCGACCAGCCCTGAGTTGCGTTGCAGGAAGGATTTAATAAATTCAACAAAGGCCTTGTAACCGCTCGACTTGTCGAAATAGTCAGTGACACCGGCGGCAAAGCCTTCACGTAACAGGCGACTGTCGGCATCACCCGAGACAACAATGACCGGTGTGTAATGGTGGCGTTCGGAGGCACGAATACGGGAGCATAGATCAAGGCCATCCATATCAGGCAGCATCAGGGATGTCGTGATCAAGTCAAAACGTTCCCAGTTTCCAAGACGTGACAGCGCCTCTGCGGCTGATGCGCAAGAAGTGATGTTTACATTACTGATTTCGTTTTTCAGAATGCGCGCAATGATGGTTCGGGAAACCTCTGAACCATCGACGATCATTATGCTGGTCTGGCGTTGCTGCATGACTCCTTACGATCCCTTATCGTAACTCCATCTACACATATTAGTAATTTATTGATTTTTAATATATTTGTTTTCAATATTATTGTGGCTTGTGAAAGCCCTTTTATCAATGCGGATCGGTGATTTTTCGAAGATTAATTCTATTTAGGTTCTATTGCAGAGAGGTGGCGACTGACCGCTAGCCAAGAACCAGCTAGCCCCAGGCTGACGCTCAGGCAGAGCAAAATCAGGCTTTGCAGGCTATCAAGGGATGTAAGTGAGTAGTTACTATCATATAAAGTCGCTAGATCATTAACAGGCCCGCTCAGTAGCCAGATGGAGAGTGTGACCAGTAGCCAGCTTAGCATGCCACCCGTAAGGCCATACCAGAAGCCCGTGTAGAGGAAAGGGCGACGGATAAAGGCATCTGTGCCGCCAATCAGTTTTATGACCTCAATTTCCTCACGGCGGTTCTGAATGGCGAGTCGGATGGTGTTTCCTACCACCAGCAGCACTGAAATCGACAGTAAAACGGCCAGCACCCAGATCCCGCGGCGCCCAAAATCCATGATCGCGTACAGGCGTTTCAGCCATTGCATGTCGAGCTGTGCCAGTTCTATCTCGGGTTTATTACGAAAGTCACCGAGCATGGTTTGCACGGTTAGCAGGTTATCGGACTCCTCGGTTGGGAATACAACGATCACCGGTGGAAAAGGGTTTCCTTCGAGGGACTCAAGGGCGTCGCCAAAACCGGAGTGCAGGCGGAACTCCTCGAGGGCCTCAGCACGCGTTATCCGGGTAACAGATTTGACGTCCTGACGCTGCTCGATCAGGCGCGCAAGTTGGTCGGCTTGCCGATCAGTGACAGATTGCTTGAGGAATAACGAGATCTGGGCAGCGCCATCCCACTGTGCAGTCACGTTTTGGACATTCTGTAACATAACGTGCAGGCCGGTCGGTAGCGCCAGTGCAATACCCATCACGGCGATTGTCATCATATTCGACATCGGGTCACGGACAAGTTGGCCGAGTGTTGAAAGCATGACCTGCAGATGACGCGCGATGTAAACACTGATTGCGGACATCACATAAAGCCTTGAGGTTCGTTATGCATACCGCCGGCAATCATGCGGCCGTCCTTAAGGGTTAATACCCGGTTGCCCATACGGCCAATCAGGTCGAGGTCATGGCTGGCGATCAATACGGTTACGCCAACTTGCTGAAACTGGCTGAACAGGTCCATGATTTCACAGGAAAGTTCAGGATCAAGGTTACCCGTTGGCTCATCGGCAAGCAGGATAGGGGGTTTGTTGACGACCGCACGCGCGATACCGACGCGTTGTTGTTGGCCGCCGGACAGTGTTACCGGCAAGGCCTTTTCCTTGTTTAGCAAACCGACCTTATCGAGCGAAGCACGTACCCGGCGACCGATCTCCTGGTGGGGAACACCCGCAATGACGAGCGGCAGCGCCACGTTATCGAATACGGTACGGTCAAACAGCAGTTTGTGGTCCTGGAAAATAATGCCGACATGACGACGGACATAGGGGATACGTCGACGATGAATATGGCCAATGTTTTCGTTATTGACCAGTACCTGGCCGTTGGTTGGGCGGATTAACACGGCAATGAGTTTCAGCAGGGTACTTTTGCCGGCCCCGGAATGGCCTGTCAGAAAGGCCATTTCACCACTTTCGAGCTTGAAACTGACCTGGCTCAGGGCGTCGGCAGTACCGGGGTATCGCTTGCTGACATTGTGAAATTCAATCATGCTGTTTCAGGTGTGCGTTGTGCACTTATCATTGTTTTTATTATGTTTTTTAGTTTTATCTAGCTAAAATAATGCATCAATAAATTCCTTCGCATCAAATTGCCGCAGGTCGTCTATGCCTTCTCCAACACCAATATAGCGTATTGGCAGGCCTGTCTTGTTGGCAATAGAGAAGATAATACCGCCTTTGGCCGTGCCATCAAGCTTGGTTAAGGTAACACCGGTTAGCCCCACAGCGTTGTTAAATGTTTCGGTCTGGGCCAGTGCATTCTGACCCGTGGTGGCATCAAGCACAATCAGGCTTTCATGCGGTGCCGTTTCATCGAGTTTACCCAGTACACGCTTGACCTTGGCGAGTTCTTCCATGAGGTTATCTTTGGTGTGCAGGCGACCGGCTGTGTCAGCAATCAGGACATCAACCCCCTTGGCCTGTGCGGATTGTAAGGCATCAAAAATCACCGAGGCTGAGTCAGCGCCGGTGTGCTGTGCCACAACAGGGATGTCATTACGTTCACCCCATACCTGTAATTGTTCGACGGCGGCCGCACGAAAGGTATCACCTGCAGCCAACATGACGGAACGCCCACTGGCCTGGAGCTGCTTTGCCAGCTTGCCGATGGTGGTGGTTTTACCGACGCCATTGACGCCCACGACAAGGATCACAAACGGGGAGTCTGATTGCGGAATGTCGAGCGGGATACTACTAGGCTCAAGCATCGTGGCGAGGTCTTCGCGCAGCGCATCAAGTAGGGCCTCACTGTCATTGAGCTGCTTTCTGGCCAGTCTCGCGGTGAGGTCGGC
>Ga0316207_10004451_pt1 | contig 12172 bp, 8 predicted proteins | sample 6weekpyrite_MG_FD_204943 | JGI IMG/M metagenome (GOLD analysis project Ga0316207, IMG submission 204943) | Microbial mat bacterial communities from mineral coupon in-situ incubated in ocean water Damariscotta River, Maine, United States -... | ecosystem: Environmental > Aquatic > Marine >... | reverse complement strand
GTTGCAGCGCCTAAGACCAACAACTCCAGTGCAAAAAGTGAAAAACCCACTGTAAACCAAAATGCATACATGTGTGTTTCAAAATATTCGATCATTGTTTAAGATCCATAGAATTAGAAGAAGAGAATGCTTTACTTTCATTCATCGCAGTGACGATGGCGACTGCTTCTGCAACGACTGAGCCTGTTTCATTAGACTTACCATCCATCAATACCACTGTGGATTCTTTGGCTATCGCTTGTTTTGCCTCTATGGCTAGAGTCGCTAAATCAAGCTGTACGGCTTTTTGCCCTTCCGTTGTATTTGCTGCATCACCAATAGTTCTTAATGCATTAGCTTTAGCTTCTGCCACCATTTCTATGGCTCTCGCTTCACCTTCTGCTTTTAATATTTGCTCAGCTTTATCCGCTTCTGCAGCGAGTACTTTGGAGCGTTTATCCCCCTCAGCAACATTAATGGCTGATTGACGTTCGCCTTCTGATTCCAATATCGCCGCTCGCTTCTCCCGCTCAGCTTTCATTTGCCTTTCCATCGCTTCCAAGACACTACGAGGTGGCTCAATGTCTTTTATCTCATAGCGCATTACTTGTACGCCCCATGGTTCAGCGGCTTCGTTTATCGCATTGACGATGGCAATATTTAACGCATCCCTTTCTTCAAAGGTTTTATCTAAATCTATCTTTCCTATTTCCGAACGCATCGTGGTCTGTGCCAATTGAGTAACAGCAAAACCATATTCTTCTACACCATAACTGGCTTTATAAGCATCTATGACTTTTAAATACAAAACCCCATCAACAGTAAGACCTATGTTGTCTTTTGTAATTGCCGCTTGACTAGGAACATCCGCCGCTTGTTCCTTTAATGATTTGTCATAAGCCACTTTATCAATAAAAGGGAGGATAAAATTCAGCCCCGCTGTTAGTGTCACATTATATTTCCCAAATCTCTCTATGACATAGGCTCGGTTCTGTGGAACAAATTTAATCGATGTTTTAAAAAGTAATATGACAATTATGGCCAAACCTGTCCAAAAACTGAACACTAGATCCAATAGTTCCACTGGTACTTGTTCCATAGAAACCCCTCATTTATGAGCTGATTGTAAAATTTATTTTGTAACACTATATACCGAATTATAATTTAATGTATGGGCAAAATGCAGTTATATATACAAGAAAAAATCATATTACACTCCGGAGAGAGCAATATATCTCTAATATTTAAGCAACTGATTATTGAAACTTCGAGAAATGGTATTGGAAATTAAATCAACCCAACAAACAGCCATTTTCAATATTTTCTATGGTTGTTTGCAAATTGCGATATAACACAGGTTTAGCGATATAATTTCCTTGAATCTCATGGCAGTTCAATGCGTTTAGCAATTGAAGCTGGTGTCTATTTTCCACACCTTCAGCAATTACACCGAGATTCAAGCTGTGCGCCATTGACAATATGGCTGACACTATTTTTTTATCATCACTATTAGGTGAAAGATCTTTTACAAAAGATCGGTCTATTTTCAAGTAATCAACCGGTAGATTTTTAAGATAATTAAGTGAAGAGTAGCCGGTACCAAAGTCGTCTATGGATATTTTAAAACCCATCTCTTTCAGTTCTGTGAGCAAGGCAATCGCATTATCAATATCTTCCATTAGTAGGCTTTCTGTTACCTCAAACTCTAATAGCCCAGTTGGAATATTGATGTCTTGCAATATATTATGCATATACTGTGGAAAGTAACCATCACGCAGCTGTCGAGCTGACAAATTAATCGCGACAGGGACAGGTATTAAACCTTCATTTAATTGTTCTTTTAAGTGTAAACACACTTCTTCTATAACTTTTTCGCCGATCAAGATGATTAAATCTGAGTCTTCTGCGAATGGTATAAATTCTATTGGTAAAACAATCCCTTTTTGTGGATGCTGCCATCGTATCAATGCTTCTACGCCAATTACACTTTCGTTCCTAATATGATATTTGGGTTGATATTCCACAAAGAATTCGCCATTTTTAGTTGCACTTTTAAGATCGGCTTCCAAGTGAATACGTCGCATTAAATCGGAATATATTTCTGGATTAAAAAACTGGTAATTGTTTTTCCCCAATTTTTTTGCATGATACATGGCTTGGTCAGCATTTCTTAATAGCGTTTCTTCATTATCTGCATCTTTAGGATAAATTGCGACCCCCACACTACCAGACACATTTAGCTCTCTACCTTCATAATTTAGCCCAACGTATAGTTCTTCTGTGAGACGCCTTGAAAGTTTATCGACATAATCCATGCTTTCGATATCATTAATGATAACGGCAAATTCGTCTCCACCGAGACGAGCAACCGTGTCTTCTTGTCGCAAACATTTTTTCAATCGTTTACCAATATCGACCAATAAGTCGTCACCCGCTGAATGGCCTAAAGTATCATTAACGTGTTTAAATCCATCAAGGTCAATGTACATAACAGCCAGCTCTGAATTGTGTCGCATCGCTTTAGCAACTGCCATTTTTAACTGTTCGTGAAATACCATTCGGTTTGGCAATCCCGTTAACTGGTCAAAATGTGCTAGTTGTTCCAAACGTTTTTCGCTATCTTTCATGATAGATATATCTGACATGATAGCAACGTAATTAACAGGTTCACCTTGCTTGTCTTTCACTACACTAATCGTTGTCCAAGTAGGAATTATGGAGCCATCTTTTTTCTTGTCATATATCTCGCCACGCCAAGACCCTGTTGAGATAAGCGTTTCCCATAGTTGTTGATAAAACATCTCGCCATGATAATCCGATTTAAACATATTTGGCTTTTTACCCAGGATTTCATCACGCCCGTATCCTAGAGTTAAACAAAATGCTTCGTTAACATCTACAATATTTGTTTCTATATCAGTTACTAGTATTGCTTTAGCGGTATCTTCAAATATTTTTTGACTTAATCTAAGTCTATCTTCGGTTTGTTTTCTTTCGCTAATATCACGAACAATACTTAAAAAGCCAATGACATTACCATGGTCATCATCAATTTTAGTGCCCTGCGCTTCACCAATAAAAATTTCGCCTGATTTATTTCGATACATCATTTCGTAAAGTTCAGAGTTTGAACTGGCGTTTATATTAAAATGGGAATCACCTAAATGATCGTAATCTTGTTCGGTTGCATAGAGAATTTTTGTGCTCTTCCCTTTTAATTCACTAAAACTATAACCGAACATATCGCTTACAGATGGATTTATCATGACAATTTGTCGATTCGTATCAACAAAGATAGCGGCATCGGAAATTGCATTAAAAATAGCTTGAAATTTAGCAGTTGTCTTCAACAGATTATCTTGCATATTTTTTCTGTCGGTAACATCTTCAAGCACGCCAACAACGGACTCTACTTCCCCGTCAACATTCCGTATGGCAGAGACATTAACACTTCCCCAAATAAGCTTCCCATCTTTTCTAAAACAGCGTTTTTCCATACGATAATTATCAAGTTCTCCACTAACCAACTTCAACTGAAGGTCCCTATTAAGGTTTACATCTTCTGGATGAGTAAAGTCAGTAAATAACATATTAGACAATTCATCAGAGTCATACCCCAACATGTTTTGCACGGCGTTATTTGTAACACGAAGATGACCTTTTAAATCTACCAAGGCAATGCCACTGGCTGAATTTTCAAACATCGCTCTAAATCGTTCTTCACTGCGACGTAATGACTGCTCCACTTCTTGCCTATCAGTAATATTTCGAGTAGTCCCTTCTACGCCAACAACTTTACCGTAATCGTCAAAACAATACTGGCAGTTAGTTGAAACCCAGACAGTTCTACCATCCTTATGTTTTAACTGAGTACGCAAGCCTTTTACAAAACCATCGTTTTCTATTAATGCTTGATAAAAAAGATTGATGTCGTGGGACTTTAAAAAGTAGTTCTCAATTTGGTTCTCATGAACCTGTTTTTGTGAATAGCCTAACAGTGTTTCTACTGATTTCGAAACATCTATAACTCTCCCTTTTTTGTCCACCCGAAAATAGGTATCCTGCAGACTATCTAGAATAGCAGAAAGTCGTTTCTCTGATTCTCGGATCTTTTCTTCGTTTATCTTACGGTCAGTACAATCTATACCAACAGACAGAATTTCTGTTAATTTTCCAGATTGATTAAAGACAGGTTTGTTTTTCCAGGTTACCCAAACAGTTTTGCCATCTTTGGTAATATTTTCATTTTCGTTGTATTCATATTTTTTTGGGTTTTTCTGGATTTCAATCATTAAGTTCGCTAGATCACGACCAGAAGACTCTACTTTAGGAACAATCGTACCAACAACATTTTTTCCGAGAATTTCGTGTTTTTTAAACCCAAAATAATTCTGCGCAAATTCATTGAAAAACTTAATTTTACCGCTCGTATCCCAACGTATAATGATACTAGCTGCTTCGTTAATTAACTCACGGTACTTCATTTCTGATTGGACAAGATAATTTTCTACTCGCTGGTTTTCTGAAATGTCCGTTATATAAGAAACCGTGACAGGTGTATTTTCAAGCATCACTTCTTTTATAACCACCCGAACTGGAAATAAGTATCCATTCAATCTCATGGCAGTAGCATTGAATTTATTTGCTGCCCCGCCAGAGCTAATATAGTCACTTGATGCGTGGTAGCCAGGAATGGCTAGACAATATTGAAGGAGTGAAAGATATTTTTTATAAGAATTTTCGGCTAAACCATGCATTTGTAAACAAGCTTTGTTTACGTATTCTATTCTCCCTTCACGTGAAACCACAAAAGCCATTGGACAACTATCCACCAAAGATTGATAGATATTATCGTTATTTGCCTTAACCGTGGTTGAGCCGTTCATAAGGGAAATTTGCATGGTTATATTTCTACCCTGAAAGCGACTTTTAACTATATATTTAATACATTATTACAAGCTTAATTTTTCTTAACCATTGCTGAATAACCTAGAAGCTGAATTCTATTCTAAATCAATTTATCGAGATAATAAAAAGTAGCTAATCATTTGATAATTTGGGGAAATATTCAGTAAACCTTTATAGCTTTTTGCAATCGCATGCTTATATTAGAAACTTTTAAACTACTAATATTTGTTACTATCATGGACTTTCTACTAATTCTAGCGAACAATAAAATCTAATTTAATATAGAGGAGAAGAGAGGAGATGACATACCAGGTTAGCGAATCAATAATATGACAATTTAATGTGATAACGGCAAATAAATCTTAAAGTGAGTTCCCTTGCCTTCCTCACTTTGCACACTAATTTTTCCGTTATGTGCCTCAATTATTTTTTTTGTAATAGCCATACCTAACCCAGTGCCATTTTTCTTACCGTAGGTTACAAAAGGGTCAAACACGGTCTCTAAGATTTGTTCAGGCATTCCTTTTCCTGTGTCCGAAATTGTTATAATAATATTCTCTTTATCATCTGCTTCGGAAACATGAACTTCTAACGAACCACCCTCAGACATTGCGTCTCTAGCATTTCCAATAATGTTATATATTGCTCTCTGGATTTTATCTTGATTAATTTCAAGATTACCTTCGTATTCAATTTTGGCTACAAATTCTAAATTCTTTCCTTTTAACTCATTTTCAATGAGTGAAAATGTTTCCGCAAAAAAGTCCGAGCAGTTTATTTTGTTAAAACTGAGTGCTTTATCAATACCTTTGGAAAACTCTAATAGTTCCTCGGACATATTCATTACACGATCGACAGACTTAAGAATTACTGCCGTATGTTGAGCATTGCTTGGCGAATCATTGGCAATAATTTCTGCCAATCCTTGAATACAAGTCATCGGATTTTTAATGTCGTGTATTATTGTGCTTGCCATGTTTCCAACCACGGCTAACCTATCCTTTTGTAAATTTTCTTTCGCGAGAATAGAGTTTTCTAAAAGAACTGCCGCAAGTGATGTAAACATTAGTAAAACTTCTATATCTTCTTCACTAAATGTGCCTGAGTTTTTATTTAAAACTTGTATTACGCCAATGAGTTTTCCATCAAGGTTTTCCATTGGCGCGCACAACATGCTTTCAGTTTTAAAACCTGTTTTTTGATCTATTTCAGGGTTAAATAGTTCATGAGAATAGGCATTATCGATATTCATGATTTTTCTAGTACGCGCGACATAACCGGCAATACCTTTATCAACGCCAAAGCGAATTTCTTTAATCTCTTGCTTTTCTGTCATCATTAGCCACAATTCTTGATGGGCTTCGTTATAGATAAAAAGCGAGGTTCTATCAGCTTCGAGGATACTACTGGTTTCTTTGATGATTGTTTCTAGTAAGTTATGCAAATCCTTGTGGGTTGACATGATACGGCCGACTTCCAGTATCTTGGATAACTTTGCGTTTCGTATTTTAAGCTGTGCAATATCATCGGCCATGAAAGCGCTCCTAAGCGGTAATTTCCCTTCTATCCCAGTACGCAAGTATGCCTGGCGGTAAACTTACACTGTCTAATCCTTGATTATTAATTAAGGCATACGCTCTATTGTGAAACATATTATCTGCTTCTTTAGGGCCCAGTTTATTATCAACTTGCAGTTTGGCCTCTCCCAGCATGGGTGGTTTGTAATCTAATGAATGGGATTCAGATGCCACTAAATGTACGAGTCCTTCTTCGATTAGCCTATTAGCCCAAGTTTTTGCCTGCAACCCGAGCATACCAAGAAGACTATCTGATGTTACTTGAAACCATGCGCCGAGCTCAATAAGGTCATAAATAAGTTTGAATTCTTCATTCAACCAAACATATTGTTCCGGATGCGCAATGATAGGAACAAGATTTTGAGAAAGAATACTTATGATAAATTCGTGAATATTTGATGGTTTTACATAGGGGTTAAAACTGACTATCAAATAATTAGTGTTGATACATTCTTTTAAATACCGACACATTGGCTCATTGACATAACTTAGATGCAAGTCTGCTCCTAGACTCACTTTAAGTGGATAACCAGATACATCTATCTCTGCTTGTAACTTATCAACAAGTTTTTGAAACTCAGATAATCGCTCCAAGTCTTCTACTGTGTATATTTCTGGCGTCCATACCAAATGCTCAATGCCTTCCCCTACAGCTAAACGTGCTGTTTCGAGGATATTCTGCCAATTTATATCATCAATCTCAGACTGATTGATTATATGATTGTGTAAATCAATCATTACTGTTCCCATCCCGAGTTTTATTTAACTAACATACAAGAAATATGTTGTTACTAAACAACAATAGAACTCAGCATTAATATTTTTAATAATGTTGAGTTGGATTTTCGAGTATTATTTTTTAAATCTATTATTAGAATTATTATGTTGGTTTAATTATCTTCTTCACCGTATGAATGATACATACCTTTTATTTTTAATTTGTCGCTTATTTTAATGACATCAAGCTTAATATTCCCCTCAAATTTACGCATAGAGTCGCCACCTTTTCGTAATACGGTAACCACAAAATCCCCATTTGCACTGGCGTTTTCTCCATTGATATCCCATTTCAACCCTTGCAAGTCAATTACACGCATTTCTGTGGAGTCAAATAACGCCTCATAGTCTTGCCGGATAAGGTCTCGCCCAACGCCATCATTTGTCGCGGCATTAGTGGCAAATAATTCGATAAATGGGTCTATTTTTCCTTCTTCATAAGATAAGGTAAACGCAGATACAAAATTATTTAGTTGAGGCTCATCTAATGCAGGCGCTTTAGCCAAAGGCTTTGGCTTTTCAATTTCTTTTTTAGGTTTTACTGCAACAATTTTCGGTGCTTCTTCTTTTATTTTTTCAATTTTGGCCGTTTTTACTTTAGCGACTGGTTTAGGTTCTTCTTTTTTAACAATAACTTCTTGTTCTTTAATAATTTCAACTTTCTCTACTTTTTTAACCTCTTCAACAGGCTTCACTAATATTGGTTTTGGTTTTTCGATAGGCTTAGGAGGAACTATTTGCTTCTCTATTTCTACTGCTTTTTCAATAACTGGCTCAGGTTTTATAGGCTCTGGAATTTCAATTTGAGTTTTTTCAATGATTGGTTTTTCTAGAACAACGACAGTTTCTTTTTCCTCAGTTAAATTGCTATCAAATACATCAATTTCTTCAACAGCTAGCAAGTCTTCTTTCAATACCTCTTCTTGATGAATAGGCAATTCGTTTAGTGTGTTGTTTTCTGCAACTCGACTTGAGTCACTTTTTCCTGACAAGTTGTTTACGAAATCTGTTATGTTTATATCTCCAACTTTTTGCTTTTCGTAAACAATATAGCCACCGCCTAGCAATGCCAGAATAATTACACCTATGAGTGTGGTAACCAGAGGAGAGCCTGTTTTTTTCTCCTCCCTTTCAGAATCAAGTGGCATTGTTAGTTCTTCAGGCTTATCAATATTTACACTAACCGACTCGTTAGAAGACTTACCTTTTTTCGTGTCTAGAGATTTTAGAAAATCATCGTACTCTTGACGTTTTTGTTCTGATCTCAGTGCACCGTAGGCTTGATTGATTCGGCGGGTGTAAGTTTCATCCCACTCATCGGGATTCTCTTCTTTATCCGGTTGAAATATTCTAAACAAGTATTTGTAGTGAGTTCGAATATGTTCTTGGCTAGCGTTTCGCTCTACACCGAGTCGTCTGTAATAGTCTGCGGTACTGGATAACAACACCTTTTTAATATAAAACCGAACGGCACTCTGGATTTCTTCATCTGATATATCTTCTAAAACACCAGAACGCATATGGGAAGGAATCTTTTTCTTACCTAGCCCTACTTCAAAAAACTCAGTTATCCCTTTGGGCAAAGGCCTTTTTGAGCTGGTTATGCCTTTATGGCTTTGAGGTTGTGCCACGAAATTCACGGCTAAAGCGACTAGCTCCCACCAATCGGGTTTTGTATCTAAAGGCGAGTCGACTTTATTATCGCCCTGCTTTGGCGTTGGCGTCGCATCTAGTTCTGTTTCTTGTTGGATTTTTTCACCGTTTGAAACAGCCTTTAATCCTCCGGGTAGGTGAGTAGTCTCGTTATTCGTAGGCGCTGTTGTAGATGCGTCGTCTTGTTCTATCTCAATTTGCGACATTGTTAGCGGATCTTGCTCACCATTAATCGGAACCACTTCAGTTACTTCGTCAGAAAATTCTTTTAACTGTTCAGTATCTAACCCGTTTAAATCAACCGATTCTTCACTGTCTGCTGGATTCAATTTAGCCAGATCATCATTCTTAGACGTAGTTTCTATGCTTAATTCTTTTGCAACAGCTTTGATTTCGTCATCTTTAAATACATGCACGTTTTCTAATGCGCCAAAAAGCATTAACCTATCACAAAAAGTATTTATTCGACGGGGCACGCCTTTTGTAACGGAATAAATCCGGGCAAAAGCCCTTTCACTAATTTTAGGATCACCCTGCCATCCTGCAAGCCGTAATCGGTGCTGGATATACTCTGAAGATTCTTCTTGATCTAGCGGGTCTAAATGACAAGATGCAACGACTCGTTGCCTCAATTGCTCCATTTCTGGAGAATACAATTGCTCTCTAAATTGCTCTTGTCCCAACAGGAATATTTGAAGTAACGCATCTTTGCCGCTATAAAAGTTGGACAGCATACGTAATTCTTCGAGCGATTCTTTTGGTAAATTTTGCGACTCATCAACTATCAGAAGAACATGATATCCCGCTCTAAAACGCGAGAGAAAAAACTCTTCCAATCGTTTTAGCAAAGTTGCTTTAGATTCATTTTCATGAGCTAGCCCGTAGGACGCTGCAACCATGCGTAATACATCGTCAGCCTGCAAATGGGTGGTATTTAATTCTGAAACGACTGTTTTATTTTTACTCATCTCAGCAAGCAGAGCACGTGCGAGTGTCGTTTTTCCGGTACCAGGCGTGCCGGTTATGACTATAAATCCTTCTTTTTGATTGACCCCATAACGTAAATAAGCCAGTGCCCTTTTATGGCCCTTGCTTCCAAAGAAAAATGCAGGATCAGGGCTTAACCTGAATGGCGAGGTTTTAAGCCCGTAAAACTTTTCATACACAAGAATTCACCGGGAGTTGTTTAACTTTCCAACGTTTCTTCCCAAGAAAAACGTTAAATTACAGTACATTATCGTCTATTTTAACAAAAGTCTTAACAAGTATACTAATGTTATTAAGAATATATTCGACAGTTTATGAAAATCATTTAGTTCTTATTGAACGCTAGTTTGGTGAAAAATTCCCTGTATTTTTTAATATATATAAAAGAGTTAATTTGGCTTAGAAGTAATTAGGTATTTATAAGAAGTAATTTTGATGTAGAAAGAGGTGGTAAAATCGTAAGGTGCCACAGATGTACAACGGGTCCTTGTCACACATCTATGGCCATACCAGGCATTGTTATTATTGTAATTGTTATAATTATAGTGGGAAAAGATTCCCCGCCAAATTCTGTTTATTATTAAAACCATTCGCATGGTAGTCTTGATGAACTCGACTCAATATAACAACCATTTTTTATGCCAATTAAATATTTAGCATTTATTTCATAAGCTTAGGACATATTGATAATAAAAACTCTCACCAGCACTGTAAAATCATCCGACAACAGAAGTAAAATTCATTTTTTATTTTTTGGGCTAAAGTCATATAACCACCACATGAGGTGTCATTTATCTATTCTATATAATACATCGTGTTAGATAATAAACCTCATCGACCTTATTAAGCTTTATTAATTAAGCGCTCAGTAATTAGACGTTAAATACATTGGCTTTGGTGTAAAGAATGCCGAACGTAAATACGAGCTAATAATAATCAATTAAAAGAATGAAACCACAGTTGTAAAAACTATGTATTATTATAGACGGTAAAATTTTTTGATAACGATCGCGAAAATAACCAAACACCAGTGAAGGAAACACAATCAGCAAGGCCCAGATATAATCCTGATATACCAAATGCAAGGCCGCAAAAATCACACTGGTTATGAGATTAGCGAGAGAAATACCCAAAATACTTTTTACATATGGCCGTCCTTTAATTAATAAAGCGCCTTGCAACCAACCTCGAAAAACTATTTCTTCCAATATCGGATAGACAAGCACTCCAAACAACAGAACATTTATTAGACTTTCGTTTTGGGCATCAACCTCACTTCTATTGAAGCTTGGGTAGGCTAGCCAAAACAAGACACCCATTGCCAAGGCGAGATACCATTGAATGTCTTTATAGAATTTAATCATTAATTTTCAGCGCCATACTTCAATCAAACAACGCTAAAATTCGACTAAAACTTTCATCCACTCCTGCTTCTATTTTAACCGGCCGATTGCTTTCAGGATGAATAAACGAAAGGCTCTTTGCATGTAATAACAATCGGTGACAATTGAATCGGCTGCGAAACATTGTGTTATGCTTTCCATCGCCATGAGTAGTGTCACCTACCAATGGATGAAAGATATGTTTCATATGCCGACGAATTTGGTGTTTACGTCCTGTCAAAGGCTCTACAGCGAGTAAAGAGTATCGACTGGTGTCATATCGACCTACCGGGATCGGAAGCTCTAGTGTTGTTAAACGCCTGTAATTGGTCTTCGCTTGCTGGGCCGGTTTATTTTGATCCGCAAGATTGTCAGTCATCTTATCTAGCTGCTCTTTTAATGCGTAATCAATTTGCCCTAACTCTTCAGTGTACCCACGAACGACCGCCAAATATTCCTTTGTCACTTTATTGGCTTCAAATATTTTAGATATCTTAGCAGCCATATCCGCATTTAATGCAAACAATAGAACACCCGATGTTGGCTTATCTAGACGATGCACAGGAAAAACCTTCTTTCCAATTTGATCGCGTAATTCTTGAACCGCAAATCGAGTTTCATATTTATCAATTTTTGTCCGATGAACGAGTAAACCCGCCTCTTTATTGATAGCAATTAAGTCTTCATCTTCATAAATGATTTCCAGCATAGAAATTAAATCAACAACGATTTATAGTTAAATGTAATTGAACTGAATGAAAATAGTTAAGAAAAATGACAAACATAATCTACGGTTTCAAGGGTTTCTATATCAAAATAACTATTTCCAGCTACATTGAATGATTGGCCTTCTGTATATTCTTTCCAATCGTTTTCACCTTCCAATTTTACGCGACACTTGCCTGTGAC
>Ga0316207_10004450_pt1 | contig 12172 bp, 12 predicted proteins | sample 6weekpyrite_MG_FD_204943 | JGI IMG/M metagenome (GOLD analysis project Ga0316207, IMG submission 204943) | Microbial mat bacterial communities from mineral coupon in-situ incubated in ocean water Damariscotta River, Maine, United States -... | ecosystem: Environmental > Aquatic > Marine >... | reverse complement strand
CGCTAAACGCGCTTTTAGGCCAGGCGGCTAAAACAGTCGATGGGCTGATTAAGCCCGCCCCCACGGCCACGGCCACGGTGCTGCTTGCCAGGCTGCCTTTTAAAAAGGTTCTGCGTTGCATATTTGAGCTCCTCAAATTTTGATTTGTTGTGTGTTACAGCCTGACTATTGCATGGAACAGGCCAGGTATTATATTCCAATAATTTCAATAGCTTGTGTGATATTTACGGGATAGAGTACTGTAAATATCGTGCAAAATGCACGATGAAATTGCAATTTGCACGATTCTTACCGGCGAGCTTGTCGTAGCGAGTTGGTATTGGGGCTGAGGTATTAACGGGACTGGGATATTAAGAGGCCGGGATATTAAGAAGTCGGGGATATAACAGGCTGGGGATATTAGGGCGTTAGCTATTTGTTTTTTCTGTCTGGCTTTGCAGCTTGCGCCAAAGCGTCGACTTATTAATACCCAGCGTTTCGGCAGTCAACTCTTTGTTGTTCTTGCAGTGCTTAAGCACTTTGAGGATATAACGCTGTTCGAGTTCAGACAGACTGGGTAAGTCTGCATCTAAATCGTTATTGCCATCAGTGTTGCCGAGTTCATCAATATGCATGATGGGGCTATCCGCCAGGGCGATATGGCGTTCTATCAGGTTTTTTAATTCACGCACATTACCTGGCCAGTTGTAATCCATGAGTTTTTGCAACGAGGCATTATCAAAATTCTTGACGCTTCGCTGGTAATGCTGGCTAAAGTGGTTAATAAAATGCTCGGTGAGTTGCGGAATATCTTGTTTGCGGCTGCGTAAACTTGGCATCGTTATTTTAATAACATTCAGGCGGTGGTAGAGATCGTCCCGAAAGACTTTTGACTCAACCAGCTGTTGTAAATTCTTATTCGTAGCAACAATAAAGCGGACATCGATATTAATTGGTTTGAGTCCGCCAACCCGCATTACCTGGTTTTCCTGGATAACACGTAGCAGCTTTGCCTGCATGGCATCAGAAATATTGCCAATTTCATCCAGAAAGACAGTGCCGCCTTTCGCAGTTTCAAGTAAACCTTTCTTTAATGTTGTTGCACCAGTGAAGGCTCCTTTTTCGTGGCCAAATAATTCACTTTCAAGCAAGGTGTCTGATAAGGCACCGCAATCAATAACAACATAAGGTTTATCGGAAAAATCGCTAATATTATGAATAGCAAATGCTGCAAGTTCTTTGCCCGTACCGGATTCCCCTTCAATAATAACGTGACAGCGAATGTCAGATATTTTGTTAATAATTTTTGAAATGCTGGACATGGCCTTGGAGTGGCCGATTAACTCTTGAATATTTTGTGTCTGGCGTAACTGCTGCTTGAGTTTTTTATTTTCAAGTTCAAGTTCGTGATGTTGCAATGTTTTCTTAACTAGAATAATAAGCTCGTCCATATCAAATGGTTTTTTTAAAAAATCATTTGCACCGAGTCGCAGAGCTTCAATGGCATTATCAACATTGGCATAGCCAGTTAATATTATAAATGGAGTGCTGTCACCGGTATTACGAATTTTTTCCAATAACTCTATGCCTGTCATTTCAGGCATTTGCAAGTCACTGATAATAAGATCGATCTTGCTGGAGTCTTTCTGGAAGTCGTTAAGTGCCTCGCTGGGGTATTGATAAATATCACAATTAACATTTGCATCAGCACAAAAGCGTTGCATCAGTTCACCTGTTTTTGGGTCATCATCAATGAACAGAATGTTATATTGTTTGGGGTTATTATTCATGGATTAATTATAACCTAAATTTTTGGTAACAAGCGGTAATACACTGGCAGTCAGCCTTTATCATTTTCAGAATGGTTTTCAGAATTTAAATGGTAATATTACCTTTGCGGTTACTCCATGAGTATCATTATTAGTTATTTCAAGATTGCCATGATGATCCTGGATAATGCCAAGACTGATTGACAGGCCTAAACCGGTTCCCTGTGTTTTTTGCTTGGTTGAAAAAAATGGATCGAAGATAAATTCAAGTGATTGCTCAGGAATGCCGGAGCCCTGGTCGATTATTGATACTTCCAGTTGATGAGTCGTTTTTGCAACGATAATAATTTTATTATTTTTATCAGACGCCTGGATAGCATTGAGCAACAAATTAACCAGTACCTGTTGTAATTGGCCGCGATCTCCCTTTATATAGGGATGATTTGCAACATCGATATGCCGTTCAAATGTAACTTTATGGTTATTGGCAGATTGCTGTACAAGATCTACGCTATTATTCAGCCAGTTTTCAATATTGAAATCAGTAAAGTGAGGGGGTACTTGTCGGGCAAAGTTCATTATACCTTTTACAATTTCAGATGCGCGTAAGCTTTCTTCGCGTAATGAGTTTAAATCAGAAAGTAAAGATTGTTTTACCTTGCTATCCAGACAGGCGGTATTTGTTTCAATATTTCGAAGTGCTAGTTTTGCATAAGATAAAATATTGTTTAATGGATTATTAATTTCATGACCAATACCTGCTGCCATCTGACCTATACTGGCAAGCTTGCTACTTTGTAACATCATTCTTTGAGCCGTATCACGATCTTTATGGGCGGTATTTAAAGTATTCGTCATGTCATTAAATGCCTGTCCAAGATCTTTAATTTCATCGACGCAATGATCGGTTGAGGCAACCTGGTGGTGATCGCCCTGGGCGTAGTTTTTAAAATTACTAACCAGTGCAGACAACGTTCTGGTTATACGTTGCGCGCCAATTTGCGTCAGAACTAACCCAAATAGCATAGTCGTTGCCGCAACCAGCCAGATAGACAGGCGGATTTTTTCATAGGGCTGGTTAATCGTGGTATGCGGTATGTCGAAAGCAAAAATCCAGTTTATAAACTGGTTTGGATAGGGTGTCATTTCAATATAATGTACCGAGCTGTCCATTTCATCCGTTGTGTAAACATTGTGACCCGTATCACTAATATTATCGATGATGTTTTTATATGGACTATTGTACAGATATTTTGGTTCCGCGCGTGCGTGCGAGAATGTAATCTTCCGGTTATCATCAAACAGAATTAAGCCATGTCGTTCCTGTATATCGGGGTTGGTTTCGGCAATGATAATTTTACTGCCGGCGGGACGAATGACATGGCTTAGTATTTTATCAATATCATCACCAATAATAGTCAGACTTAAAGCGCCTACCCATTTGTTTCTATAGTAAAGTGGCACAACGTTGTCGAGTAAACTGAGATACTGCAACAGGTTTGGTTGTGCTTTGTTATGTGGCAATACCAATGAAGTAACATCGTTTTGCGGTAAAGAACGTAGCGTATTTACAAATTCAATATTATTAATTTCATGCTCCACATAAGAAAATCCCTGTATGCTTTCATAGACGGGTTTACTACGTTTGTTGTGATTGACCTTTATTAAAGTATTTCCCTGGCTGTCATGGATGCGAATAATAAAGCTACTGGGAATAATCGTCTGGAAACCTTCAAAAAACAGATTGATGGTTTCAATTTGTTGCTTGAAATTGTCGGGTATCGTCTGACGATCGATACTGTCTAAGACCGGTAAAAATTGCTGAATAGCAGACGCATGTGAAAGCCCCATCGCTAATGCACGATCAGCGGCTAAGCGTCGCTCAATTTCAGTTGCCAGTACCAGCAAGTTTTGATTAACATTTGTTTCGATGTCTTGCAGATGGCGGGCCTGACTGTAATAAGTGGCAACCAGTGAAACGGATGTCAATGGTAGCAGGAAAGCAAAAAATCCCCATAAAAGTATATTCGTTTGAATCCGCATATCAGTAATTCTAGCCTGAGTTGTAAGCAGGTAAAAGACTTTTAAATATGTGTGATTTACTGCCTGAAACGGTATAATTCATACAGGAATATAACGATGTATATAGCAATATAAAAGGTACTGGCCAAATGACGACCCGGCTGCAAAATAAGTTTTACTGTAATCTGCTATTGGCTATCTTTTTGATGGGTGGCGTTGCTGCGTGTGGAAAGAAGGGGCCACTTTATATTCCTAAAGATAATCAAAAGTCAGTTCAAAAAGCAGTCGATAAGCCTGCTCCCACCAAGGCAGCCAATCCTGAGAAGAAAACTGTTGTTGAAAGTGAACCCTCTAAACCCTGAAGAACCCGAGTTTTAACAGAAATGGGCGCAGGTACCCGATGTTACGCGGGTTTGTTAAAGTTTATGTAAAATTGAAGTTAGATATTATTTAAAGAAGAAACGAGTATGGATTATTTTCAGTATACAAATGGCCAACTGAGTGTTGAAAACGTAGCAGTCGAAGATATTGCAAAACAATATGGTACACCATGTTATATCTATTCGCGTGCAACCTTTGAACGTCACTGGAAAGCATTTGATGATGCCTTAAGTGGACACGATCACCTGGTTTGCTATGCGGTTAAAGCCAATTCAAATCTGGCGGTACTTAATATATTAGCCCGACTGGGTTCGGGGTTTGATATTGTATCCATTGGTGAACTTGAACGGGTGATTGCTGCGGGTGGCGATCCGGCCAAAGTCGTTTTTTCCGGAGTCGGTAAACGAGCGGAAGAAATGCGACGGGCATTGGAACTGGGTATTTATTGTTTTAATGTTGAATCGGAAAGTGAGTTGATTGTATTAAACGCTGTGGCGAGTGAAATGGGGCAACAGGCTCCGGTTTCATTGCGCGTTAATCCGGATGTTGATGCCAAAACGCATCCTTATATTTCCACGGGTTTAAAAGAGAATAAATTTGGAATTGCCATTGAAGAAGCCGAATCGGTATATTTAAAAGCGGCCAACCTGTCAAACATTCGGGTGCATGGTGTGGATTGCCATATTGGTTCACAGCTCACCGAATTGTCTCCTTTTGTCGATGCTTTAAAACGAGTGCTGGTGTTAATTGAGCGGTTGGAAGCAAATGATATCCATTTACAACATATTGATTTAGGTGGTGGGCTAGGCATTCAGTATGACGATGAGCAACCGCCGTTACCGGCTGAGTATGCCAAAGCGGTGTCGCAGGTGTTAGGTGATAAAAAATATACTTTATTAATAGAGCCTGGTCGAGCTATTGCAGGTAATGCCGGAATACTGGTTACCCGGGTCGAATATATCAAGTTGCCAGCTAAGGGTAGCGGGGGTAATGTGGGCAGTGAGGGTAAAAGTTTTGCAATTGTTGATGCTGCCATGAATGATTTAATGCGGCCGGCATTGTATTCTGCCTGGCAGGATATTATTCCCCTGGCTGAAATACCTGGCGATGATGTTGAAGAAAGAAATTATGATATTGTCGGGCCGGTGTGTGAGACCGGTGATTTTCTTGGTAAAGACCGTCGCCTGAAACTATCAGAAGGTGATTACCTTGCGGTTCGTTCTTCCGGTGCCTATGGTTTTACCATGAGTTCTAATTACAATACACGGGAACGCGCAGCCGAAATTATGGTTGATGGTTCAAATGTGTATGTCGTTCGGCAACGTGAAAAACGACAGGATTTATTTGCCAATGAATCGTTACTTCCTTAATTGTTGGGATGTGGCGGTTACTGGCGAATATAACGTTATGCAGGGTGATATGATTTATTATTGAATCAGAGTCGATTTGCGAATTAGAGAAGACCTAAGTGAATATCTGTTTTTCAAAAATGCATGGGCTGGGTAACGACTTTGTAGTTATTGATGCGATCGCGCAAAATATTAATCTTAGTCGTGAGCAGATCCAGCTTATTGCTAACCGACACCTGGGTGTGGGGTGTGATCAATTATTGCTGGTTGAAAAAACCAGCCTGCCAGACGTTGACTTTCGTTATCGTATTTTTAACTCGGATGGCGGTGAAGTTGAACAGTGCGGTAATGGTGCGCGATGTTTTGCCCGATTTCTGCATGAGAAAGGGCTCAGCTCGAAGAATAAAATCCGTGTTGAAACACAAAATGGCATTATTGAACTTTCCATTGATAGTCAGCAGGATGTCACCGTTGATATGGGATTGCCCAGATCCCAGCCCACTGCGTTGCCGATGTTAACGGAGGGGTTAAGTCATACTGAGAATAATCACTATCAGTTGAGTATTGGTGATCAGATTATAGAATTTGGTGCAGTATCAATAGGCAATCCACATGCCGTGTTACTGGTCGACAATATTGAAACTGCGCAAGTTGATACGATTGGTCCACAAGTGGAATCGCATGCAAACTTCCCGCAGCGTGTAAACGTGGGTTTTATGCAAATTGTCGACCGACAAAATATCAGGCTAAGAGTTTTTGAGCGCGGGGTAGGTGAAACTCAGGCTTGTGGCACCGGCGCCTGTGCGGCGGTGGTTATTGCACAGCAGTGGGGGTTGGTTGATGATAATGTCTTTGTGCAGTTGCCGGGGGGGCAATTACTTATTAAACATAAACAGGAACAAACCGTATTGTTAATTGGCGATGCTGTACTGGTTTTTGACGGAGAAATTAAACTTTAGTCGAGCAAAATAATCAGGGGCGATATGATGAATGATAAAACTATCATTGGTACAGGGAAGTGCTTATGCGGGGTTATTTCGATCCAGGCTAACACCATGAAAACTAAAATCGGTGCCTGCCATTGTGATATGTGTCGTAACTGGGGGGGTGGTCCTTTTATGGCTGTAGATTGTGGTACGGATGTACAGTTTAATGCGGACGACAATATAGCTATTTATAATTCTTCAGCGTGGGCAGAGCGCGGTTTTTGCAAACAGTGTGGCAGCCATCTGTTTTATCGCCTGAAGGAGTCACAACAATATATTATGCCGGTTGGTCTTTTCGAAGCGGTAGACGAATTTGTTTTTGATCACCAGTTATTTATCGACAAAAAACCTGCCTACTACTGTTTTTCAAATAAAACCCGTAATATGACGGGTGAAGAAGTTTTTGCTCACTATGCTCCGGCGACTGAATAGTGTTTAGCATTGCAAAAACATGTGTTTACCGATACGCTAGTAATGAATTAAACTAGAGATAATGAAATCTATCAGGAAACATCATCTATGACCGTTCAAAAAAGTAACGCAACAGAAGATAAGGCTGATACTATTTCTGAGCAAGATATTGTTCGGTACTTAAGATCACATCCCGAATTTTTTAATCAACATCCTGAGTTGCTGGCCGCTATGAAACTGGATCATAACAGTGGCAGCGCCGTGTCATTGATTGAACGCCAGGTTTCGATTTTGCGCGAGCAGAAAAGTGAAGCGCGTAGTAAGTTACATTCGTTAATTGAAGTTGCTGAAAAAAATGAACAGCTTAGCCAGCGTTTTAATGCGCTGATTTTAGCCTTGCTGGATACACAGTCTTTTGGTCAGGTGATAGACTTTGTTCAGCAACGCTTAGTGAAAGATTTTGACGCCAGCCAGGTATCAATACGAATTTTAAACGGATCAAGTATTTCGACTGAAGATTTGGAAGAAGCCGCTAAAAGAGATGAGACTTATCTGACGATGTTTGGCCGGATAATCGAAAAACGTATCCCGGTTTGTGGTCGCCTGCCAATCGATCAACTCGAACTGTTATTTAATAAAGATTTTGAATCTATTCGTTCGGTTGCACTCATTCCTTTAATTAAGGATGATAACAGCGATTGTCTTGGCCTGTTGGCAATAGGCAGTGTTGACAAAAATCGTTTCAGAGCAGACATGGGCACGTTGTTTCTGAGTCACTTAAGTAAGGTTTTATCCCGGGTAATCGAACGACACGTCAAGCGTTCACGTTAAAAGATTTTAGTGATGCCTCTCGATTTTCGGGAACAAGTTAAAAATTTTCTGGACGAACTTCAATATCAACGTTGTTTATCTCAACACACGTTATCAAATTATCAGCGCGATTTATTGCAATTTTCAGACTATTGCGAGTCAAGCTATACTGAAGAAATTCATGCCTGGCAAGATATTTTAAGTGCACATATCAGACAGTATATTAGCCAGCGACATCAGCAAGGGATGGCTGCGTCGAGTTTGCAGCGTAAGCTTTCAGCTATTCGTATGTTCTTTAATTACCTGATAAAGCAGCATCATATTGAGCATAACCCGGTTGCAGGTATAACTGCACCAAGGCGAGGTCGTAAGTTGCCTAAAGTGCTCGACGTGGATCAAACCAGCAGCTTAATGGAAATTCCAGTAGCAAATGATATCTATGCGATTCGAGATAAGGCGATACTGGAATTATTTTATTCGGCCGGGTTACGCTTATCGGAACTGGTCAATCTGGATTTAAATGACTACCAACCTGAGCAAAATAAAGTACGTGTGTTAGGTAAAGGTAATAAGCAAAGAGACGTACCAGTGGGCAGCAAGGCCAGAGAAGCACTTGCACATTGGTTAGAAAAGCGCAGCCAGATGAAAATAGATCAGCAATCTCAGTCGGCAATATTTATTGGACAGCGAGGTAAACGCATTTCGCCTCGAACAATACAAAAACGCATGCGAGAATGGGCAATTAAACAGGGTATCGATATTAACGTGCATCCGCATATGTTAAGACACTCATTTGCAAGCCACCTGTTAGAGTCGAGTGGAGATCTGCGTGCAGTACAGGAGTTATTAGGCCACAATGATATTTCGACGACGCAAATATATACACATTTAGATTTTCAGCATTTAGCAGACGTCTATGATAAGGCGCACCCCCGAAGTAAAAAGAAATCATAGTTTACCTTAATGTGCATAGCCTGTTTTTTAATGGATAAAAAAGTATTTAACAGATTATTGAGAGGTTATTGTTGTAATATATTTCTTACGGGGAAAAACTTTAGAAATACTCTGCAGCAAGGTAAGCCATATTAATATTTTTCTGGTGGCTGGATACTTCGCCATTTGAGCGGCGCATAAGCGCTTCGACCCGGGCGGCGTTAATCGCATCTCTATTTACAATTTTAGGGTACAACTGTTGTTGTGCATCGACGGTTAATGCCTGTTTTTTGCAGGCTAAGGTTTCAAGTAGTTCCCGGGTTGCATCTCCGACATGTTGTAATAATAGCAGCCAGGGTGAGTGCCAGCCAACAAAATCATTAACAACGGTATTCACTGGTTCATTTACCCAGCTGCGGTTAATTAAAAGTTTAGGAAATGCTTTTTTGGGTAGCTCCCGGCCTTCCAGAAAACTATTTGGGCAGGAGCACTTTAAACCGAGTCCGTTTCTTTTTTGATCACGTAGGAACCACTGCACTCGTGGTGTATTGCCTGCAGCGATATTAATTTGTTCGGCTAGCCATTGTGCATGATTTTTTGGTTGCTCGATTAATTCACTGTGAAATAAATACTCTGACTGAAAGCTATCGCGGCATAACATACCCGATGTCCAGGGAATATACTTTGGTTCGCTAAGCTCGGACTCAAAGCATTCGCTATGCAATAAAGCCAGTGGCAAATCCATATGTTTATCAAGCAGCCATAGTTCATAATGATCGGCGAGTTCGAATGGAACCCTGGCGGCATGGTATTTAACGGCTTCAAGCAAGGCATTGCCAGCGGCCTGAACGGCATCATAATTCATTGTATTTAAGAGGGGGCAACGCTTAAGCCCTGTTTCGGCTGACCAGATCCCGAAACGAATATCCGGTACTTCAATTTCCATATCACCGTCATTAGCTATATTTAATAAATTAAGGTCGCGTAAATAAAGCGTCCAGATAACACCATCAGTTGATACCGCATCGGCGTCACCCGTATCAATGATATTCATCACCCCCCTGAATGGGTTGAGCATACGCTGGCTATAACAATGTGCATTCAAATGTTGCATCGGATCTGCTTTCTAACAACGTTCACTTAAGCATAGTTAATAAATACCTGATATTCCATGCAAGATCGCAGCCATTCATGCTAAGATAGCGCCTATTTTTAACAAATTTCAAATTGAACAGGTAAAGATATGCAAATTGAAAACAACAAAATAGTCGTGATGAATTATACTTTGACGACTGATGATGGTGAGGTGTTAGATCAGTCTGACGACGGCAGTTTTGCGTATTTGCATGGGGCAGATAATATTATTCGTGGTCTGGAAGGTGCGCTGACAGGTAAAACGGTAGGCGATAAAATGAATGTAAAAGTGCTGCCCGCAGAAGGTTATGGGGAGCGTAACGACGAAATGGTACAGGTTGTCGGTAAAGACATGTTTGAGGCCGATGCTGAAATTGAAGTTGGTATGCAGTTCCATGCTGAAGGTCCCGATGGACATCCTATTATGATTACCGTTGCCGCAATTGAGGGTGACGATGTCACTATTGACGGCAACCATCCACTTGCCGGTGTTAACCTTAATTTCGATGTTTCGATTATTGAAATTCGTGATGCCAGCGAAGAGGAAATTGCTCATGGGCATGTTCATGGCCCGGATGGACATCATCACTAAATAATGAAAAGGCGCGTTAAGCGCCTTTTTTATTTGCAACAATCTCTCAGGGCTTTATATGGCAATTGAATGGTATCGAACGGTTGATGATAACCACTATGAGGTGCGCTCGGCCGGTGCAACTCGTCGCCTTTATACCAATAAGGTTTTTCATAGCCAGTATAATCCAAACCGTGCCTTGCAAGGCGGGATCTGGGACTTACTCTATTTACCGGCATTCGCCAGTGAACAAAGTACTTTGCAACGAGTGCTGGTACTCGGTGTTGGTGGCGGTACGGTTCTACAACAAATAAAAAAATATTTTGTACCTGAAGAAATTATTGGTATTGAACTCAGCCCGGTGCACCTGGTCGTGGCGAGAGAACATTTTGGTTTGACCGATACTTCATTTAAGCTGGTCGAGGATAATGCTATTAACTGGTTAGAAAATTATTCAGGTGAAAAGTTTGATTTAATCATAGATGATTTATATGGCCATCATGATGGTATTGCAGAACGGGCGATTAAAGTAAACAAACAGTGGGCGGGTTCGTTGTTAAAACATTTAAGTCCCGACGGAATGCTTATTATTAATTTTGGTGACAATAAAGAATATAAAAATAATGCTTTAATAGCCTATAAAATGTTGGCAAAAAAATTCCAGTCTATCTTCAGACTAACAAGAACAGAGTATGAAAATGCGATAGGCGTTTTTTCATATAAAAAACTCGATGTAAAAAAAATGCGTGAACGTTGTCAACAACAGGCAGGCTTAAGCACAACGATAAAAAAACAATTACTAAAATATACGGTTAAAAATTTTAAGTAAGGATTAATGTTTAGTCCAGAGTTTTTGCCACCAACGTTTGCGTTGTTGAGTTAACACTGTTTTATCTTCTAACGGTTTAGGCGGTATGGTGGATAGAATCCAGCCTGGTAGCGGCGGGTCATCACTAAATCCACAACTTACACCTAAATTATTAGGGTCGAATATTTTGATGTAAGATGGTGACTGTATGTTGTCCGAATAAACGATACCGCAAAAATCTTCTTCGTGTTCATTTCGCAATAATTGATCTATCTCTGTTATAAAGATGTTTAGCTGCTGTAATGTCACGGGTGATTCGGGGATTGGTTCACCTATCGCATAAACATACCAACTCGAATATTCTGAGTTTTTGAGCTGCTCCCAAAATGCTGTTAAGTCATCCCAACGCAGGCAACTGGTAAAACTATCCTTAAACTTTTCATAAAATGGGTCAAGATTATGTTCTATGTGCTGATGGCTTATTGACATCGTTTAATCACTCTTCAAGTTGGAATACCAATATTCTGTTATTGGCAGGCATTTCATGATCTTTAATAATTGTTAGTTTGTTTAGCCCGGTTTTATCTGAACAACCTAGATCCCGAAGTGCTTCAAAATCACGTATACCACTTAAAGGATCGCGTTCTTTTAGCCATTGATCAAACTGGGTATTGCTAGGGCTGGTAAAAGTTCCGTTATAATTAAATGGGCCATATAAACAGAAAATACCGCCTGGTTGTAGTACGTCACGTATCCCGCTAAACATTTTTTTAACATCTGACCAACTCATAATATGCACGGTATTAGCAGAAAAAATATAATCGACCTGGCTTATCGGCCAGTCCGGCTGGTTTACGTTTAAAATTTTAGGTGGCAATACATTGTCGAGCCCGGCTTCAGAACGCCAGGCGTTGATCGCCGCTATATTTGATTCAACATCGGAAGGTTGCCAAAAAACAGAATCCAGAAAACGTGGGAAAAAACTTGCGTGTTGCCCTGTGCCGCTACCAATTTCCAGA
>Ga0316207_10004449_pt1 | contig 12174 bp, 13 predicted proteins | sample 6weekpyrite_MG_FD_204943 | JGI IMG/M metagenome (GOLD analysis project Ga0316207, IMG submission 204943) | Microbial mat bacterial communities from mineral coupon in-situ incubated in ocean water Damariscotta River, Maine, United States -... | ecosystem: Environmental > Aquatic > Marine >... | reverse complement strand
GCTGATGACCACGAAGGTGGAAACGATTCAGGTGGCAAAATGATGAGCATTGGCCTGTTTAATAAACTGGACAAGCAGACGTCTATCTATGCTGCGTACACACGCACTGATAATGACTCAAATGCCAGATTTCAGGGTGTTGACGGTGGTCATGGTGATGAAATCAAGACTGATGATGGTCGTGCGCCAAACGCCTTCTCAGCAGGTCTTGTATTCAAGTTCTAGAAAAAAGTTTACTCCTAAACTTCTTTTAACAGGGAGTTATATTCTACGGATGGATTTTTATATAGCCCTGCCAGAAATGGCAGGGTTTTTTTATGGCTGATTTAAATAAATACCCGTCACAATGATTATGACAAAGGCCGCTAGAAAAGCGGTCTTTGTCATATTCCTGTCATATTACGGGCGTAACCTTTCGCAATGCTTACATCAGAGAAATTCCGCATATTTAAAGATCAGTCGTTTCGATCCATTGTAACAATGGGTGGCAACTTTGTGATTGTTGCTATCTTGTTGATATTTCTATATTTAATGTATGTGGTCGCACCGATGTTTGAGTCGGCTGAAGCAGAATCAGTGGCGACGTATGACATGCCGGGCGATGGCAAGACCCTGGCACTGGCGCTTGAAGAGCAAAATGAAATTGCGATGCGGTTCACCGATACCGCCGAAGCCATCTTTTTTCGCGCCGGGAGTGGAGAACTCGTTAATCGCTTCCCGCTTGCTTTACCCCCCAAGACCTCGATTAGCAGTTTCCAGATGGAAAGCACGAATTCACCCGTTGCTGCCTATGCAACTGATCAGGGTCAAATTCTGTTAGCGAGTCATCAATACCGTGTGACATACCCCAATGACAAACGCCTTATTACCCCATTCATTGATTACCCCCTCGGTCAGAAAGCGTTGCAGATCGATCCGAAACAACAGGCTATTAGCCAATTTGCTTTTAAGCTAGGTGAAGAAGCACATAGTTTTGTTGCGTTAACCGCTGATGGACGATTGATCATGACTCGCTTTAGCGCGGAAGGATCGGCGTTGGATGAAGACGAAGCTGAATGGGTACCTGTTACGATAGATTTACCGCTACCGGGTATCAGTATTGATTTTATCTTGATGGATGATGAGCAACGCGTGCTCTACCTTGCCAGTCGTGATGGTGAAATGGTGCAGTATGACATTAGCGATCAGGATGAGGTCTCTATTGAACAACGCAGCCATATTGTCAAACCAGAGCGTACACTTGAAAAACTTGTCTGGCTGACAGGCACCATCTCTCTATTGGTGGTGGATTCACAAGGCGTGATCAGTCAATGGTTCCCTGTACGAGATGAAGGCAACCACCCGATACCGACGTTTATTCGTGAATTTGATGGTGGTGGTGATGTAACAGCGATTGCGGTTGAAGGTTCTCGCAAAGGATTTTCCGTGGCAACGGAACAAGGCCAGTTGGGTATATTTCATACTACGGCTAATCAACAGGTTTTAGAGCAGACTGCCGGCATTACAGCACCTGAGCATTTGGTTTTTTCACCACGTGCAAATGCTTTATTAATTGAATCAGATGATGGTCAATTACATTTCTGGAAAGTCATTAATGAATACCCGGAAGTATCGTGGTCTTCTTTGTGGGGCAAGGTTTGGTACGAAAGTTACCAGGAACCGGAATATATCTGGCAGTCGTCATCGTCATCGAATGATTTCGAGCCGAAGATGAGCCTGATACCAATTTCCTTCGGTACCATCAAGGCCGCTTTTTATGCCATGTTGTTTGCCGTACCGCTGGCAGTGTTGGGCGCAATGTTTACTGCGTACTTTATGGCGCCGCGAATGCGTCGCGTTGTCAAACCAAGCATTGAAACGATGGAAGCTTTACCGACGGTGATTCTTGGTTTTCTTGCCGGGTTGTGGCTTGCGCCGTTGATTGAAGAAAATCTGCCGGGCATTTTTAGCTTATTACTCATCATGCCGGTTGCCGTGTTGCTGGCGAGCTGGAGCTGGACGCGTTTGCCAGGCAGTGTACGTCATAAAGTCCCCGATGGCTGGGAAGCCATGTTGCTTTTGCCGTTAGTTATCGTGGTGGTATACGCATCACTTGGTTTAAGTCCAGTTTTAGAATCACAGTTCTTTGACGGTAATATGCGTGGTTGGTTAACTAATGAGGCGGGAATCAGTTTCGATCAACGAAACTCGATTGTTGTCGGATTGGCGATGGGGTTTGCAGTGATTCCTACTATCTTCTCAATTGCTGAAGATGCCATTTATAGTGTACCGAAGAGCCTGACGCACAGTTCACTGGCGTTGGGCGCAACGCCGTGGCAGACCATGTGGCGCGTTGTGTTGTTGACAGCGAGTCCCGGTATTTTCTCGGCGATCATGATTGGCTTTGGTCGTGCTGTAGGTGAAACGATGATTGTGCTCATGGCAACGGGTAATACGCCAATTATGGATTTCAATATTTTCGAAGGTATGCGTACTTTATCGGCAAATATAGCGGTAGAAGTACCTGAGTCCGAGGTGGGTAGTACACATTATCGTGTGCTGTTTCTGGCGGCACTGGTGCTATTCAGTTTCACCTTCTTCTTTAATACGATTGCCGAGTTGGTGCGACAGCGCCTACGCCGCAAGTACAGTAGTTTATAGGGGGCGCGGGTGGCTAAGCCAACAGCATTACAGTGGATTAAGGGTGGCAGTCCCTGGATATGGTTGAGCGCTGCTGCCGTTAGTGTCAGCTTGATCATGGTATTTGGACTGTTACTGTTAATCGGCTTACGTGGCCTTGGTTTCTTCTGGCCTGCTGATGTACTCGAAGTGAAGTACCAGCAATCACCGACCGAAGTCGTTACCCTGGTTGGTGAAATACAAAGTACTGAAACCGTTAATGCTGAACGGGTGCGTGATGCAGGGGGAGTCGTACCCGAAGGTGCAGACTCAGTAACCCGGGTACTTTTGAAGGTAGGTAACCGGGATATCAGTGGTCTCGATTTTCGCTGGATAAACCAACACGATGTTATTGAAGAATCTCGTCCACAAGAGATGATTGTTCTGGAGCGTCGTGAATGGGGTAATTTCTATGGTTATCTACAAGCTGTTAAGGTTGATGGCAAGGTTGTTGCCAGTGGTGAAGATGCATGGCCGGTTTTCCTTGAACAACTTGATAAGACAACAGCGTTATTTGATCGAATAAAAGGTATTCAGGTCGGCGAGATTGGTTCAATCAATTATGACATTGAAGCATTACGTCTTGCCCAAAAACGCCTGGAACTGGATGGTGTTACTGACCCTGCCGCCTATGCTGATATTGAACAACAACGTGCAGATTTAAATAACAAGTATCAGTTACTGCAAAAAGATCTTGATGTACTTTATCGTGATATTGAAAAAGACAGTGTCATGCTTACCGCAGCAGGTGGACGTGAGATTGAATTACGTATGTCAAAGGTTGTGCGAGGCTTTAAACCCAATGCGATGGGTGTAGTGACCAAGAGTCTGCATTACCTTGAGAAACTTTGGGAGTTTGTCAGTGATGAGCCTCGTGAGGCGAATACAGAGGGCGGCATTTTCCCAGCGATTTTTGGTACTGTGATGCTGGTAATTATTATGTCGATTCTCGTGACCCCATTGGGTGTGATCGCAGCAGTTTACCTGCGCGAATACGCCAAGCAAGGTCCGATGACACGTTTGATTCGTATCGCGGTAAACAACCTGGCAGGTGTTCCTTCAATTGTGTATGGCGTATTTGGTTTAGGTTTTTTTGTTTACTTCCTGGGTGGCAATATTGATCAATTGTTTTACCCTGAGGCTCTACCCGCGCCAACTTATGGTACGCCAGGGATATTATGGTCGGCACTGACATTAGCGCTATTAACATTACCGGTGGTGATCGTCGCTACCGAAGAAGGGCTGGCACGTATCCCTCGTTCGATACGTGAAGGTAGTATGGCACTGGGTGCAACCAAGGCAGAAACTTTGTGGCGTATTGTTTTACCTATGGCCAGCCCTGCACTAATGACAGGGATGATTCTTGCCGTAGCACGTGCGGCAGGTGAAGTAGCACCACTGATGTTGGTTGGTGTGGTGAAACTGGCACCGTCTTTGCCACTAGATTTGAATTCACCTTTTATTCATCTTGACCGTAAATTTATGCACCTTGGTTTTCATATCTACGATGTTGGCTTTCAGAGCCCGAATGTTGAAGCTGCTCGGCCACTGGTTTATGCCACCGCATTATTATTAGTGGTGGTCATTGTGGCACTTAACCTGGCTGCTATCTGGGTTCGAAACCATCTTCGTGAAAAGTATAAAGCACTGGACTAATATCATGACTGACACAACATTGACACATGCTATAAATATGGATGCGATTGACCGCAGTGATGAGATCAATCAACTTGCAGATGAAAACATCCGTATCGAGACTAATGGCCTGAATTTATTCTATGGTGAAAAACAGGCACTAGATGATATTAGTATCGTCATTCCGCAGAATCGCGTTTCGGCATTTATCGGTCCAAGTGGTTGTGGTAAGTCGACCTTGTTACGGTGTTTTAATCGTATGAATGATCTTGTCGATGGTGTGCGCATTGAGGGTGATGTACTGCTTGAGGGCGAAAATATTTATGATAAGTCGGTTAATATAGCTAATCTGCGTCGACGTATTGGCATGGTTTTCCAAAAACCAAACCCATTCCCAAAATCAATTTATGAAAATGTTGCTTACGGCTTGCGCCTACAAGGCGTAAACAGCAGACGCGTTCTGGATGAGGCCGTTGAAAGGGCACTAAAAGGCGCCGCGTTGTGGGATGAGGTTAAGGATCGCTTACATGAAAATGCGCTGGGTATGTCTGGTGGTCAGCAGCAACGACTTGTGATCGCACGTGCTATCGCAATTGAACCTGAGGTATTGTTGCTTGATGAACCTGCATCAGCGCTGGATCCGATATCGACATTGAAGATTGAAGAGCTGATTAATGAACTTAAAGACAGATATACGATTATTATCGTGACACATAATATGCAACAGGCTGCGCGTGTTTCTGATTACACAGCATTTATGTACATGGGTAAGATGATTGAATTTAGTGACACGAAAACTTTATTTACCAATCCAGCTATGAAACAGACAGAAGATTATATAACCGGGCGCTATGGTTAAAGGGATTAAGAGGCAACAGTTATGAATAAAAATGATCTTGGTAAACATATTTCACAGCAGTTTAATACTGAGCTGGAAGATGTGCGTAACCGTGTTTTGACCATGGGTGGTCTGGTTGAACAACAGCTTACTGATGCGATTAAGGCGCTGGTAGAACGCGATAAGGAATTGAGCGAGAGCGTTATCCAGAATGATTACAAAGTCAATGAGATGGAAGTTTCTATTGACGAAGAGTGCACCCAGATTATTGCGCGGCGCCAACCAGCAGCGAGTGATTTAAGATTGGTCATGGCGGTGATTAAAACCATTACTGATCTTGAGCGTATTGGCGATGAAGCAGAACGCTTTGCCAAAATGACCATGCAGCATAGCAATGAGCAGGCTGCCTCAAGCCATTTTGGTAGTGTTGAAGCAATGGCTGAACTGGTCAGACAAATGCTGCATGGTGCACTGGATGCGTTTGCGCGTATGGATGTTGATGCAGCGAGCAAGGTTTGGTTAGAAGATAAAAAGATTGATAAGCAGTATGAAAGCATCACGCGCGAACTGATTACTTATATGATGGAAGATCCTCGCTCAATTCCCTGGGCATTGGATGTGCTTTGGGCTGCGCGTGCGCTTGAACGGATTGGTGATCGATCGGCGAATATCTGTGAGTACGTCATCTACTTTGTTAAAGGTAAAGATGTCAGGCATACCACTTCAGAGCAAATAAAACGCGAAGCGTCACAAGAAAATTAATCGTTAATTTTTCTTTTGTGCAGCGAAATCGAGTAGTCGTTGTATCGGTTTAATCGCTTTGGCCTGAATAGTCGGGTCTACATGGATTTCGTTGCTGCCACTTTCCAATACTTCAGCAAGATTACGCAGGTTATTCATTGCCATCCACGGGCAATGTGCACAACTCTGACAGGTTGCACCCTGACCTGCACTGGGCGCTTCGATAAAAGTCTTACCGGGTGCTGCCTGTTTCATTTTGTAAAAAATCCCGTTGTCGGTGGCGACGATAAAACTCGGGTTATCCATTTCTGCGGCGGCTTTAATTAATCCAGTTGTTGAACTGACAACATCTGCAAGCTCTACTACGGCTGCGGGTGATTCAGGGTGAACCAGTACCGCGGCTTCGGGATGTTGTTGCTTAAGCTGGGCAAGTTCCTGAGCACGGAATTCATCATGGACAATACAGCTGCCTTGCCAAAGCAGGATATCTGCACCGGATAATTTTTGAATATAACTGCCAAGGTGGCGATCCGGTGCCCAGATAATTTTTTCACCACGTTCTACCAGATGGGTAATCACATCGGCGGCAATACCGGAGGTAACCATCCAGTCGGCACGGGCTTTTACTGCGGCACTGGTATTGGCGTAAACCACTACCGTGTAATCAGGATGGGCATCACAAAAGGCGCTGAATTCATCGGCTGGGCAATTCATGTCGAGTGAGCATTCCGCATCCAGATCGGGCATGATGACGCGTTTTTCAGGGTTGAGGATTTTGGCCGTTTCGCCCATGAAGCGCACGCCGGCAACAACCAGTGTGCTGGCAGAATGTTCGTTACCAAAGCGAGCCATATCAAGCGAATCAGAGACGTAGCCTCCGGTTTCTTCAGCAAGCTCCTGAATATCCGCATCCACATAATAATGGGCAACCAGTACGGCATCTTTTGCTTTTAGCTGTTCACGGATGCGCTGCTTGAGCTGAGACTTCTCCTGATCGGAGATAACAGGAATAGAATAGGCAATATCAGCCGCACTGGCAGCAGCCTTGCGGACGCTATCATCATCTACGGTTGGCACGAGTGGTTGCCCGGTCATTTTTTTCCTACCTCTTTAAACATGCATCATATTAAAGCAGTTTGTCTCGAGGGGAATAATAACCCATCAGGGATAGATACTGGCGCGGTTTGCCTGACTTAATTCTTTTTCGCGTAGCGCAAAAAGCTTTCCTAATATGCTGGTCACTGTCGGATCAGCATCACACCAACGTTGATAGTGCTCAGCGCCATCTTGTTGATATTTTTGGCCTTCCTCTTCTTGCAGTGTATTGATACAGCGGTTTATCAGGCCACTGATTTCATCAGAAGACATATCGGAAAGGTTGGGAAATAACTGCAGCAATGCAGCATAGCGTTCTGTTTCGTTGAGTGTATGCTTGGCCGCTTCGACGGTAATTGCACCGTAGGCATAGCAATAAAAAAAAGTGTGGTGGTTGGGGATCATGAAGTCACGGTGATCCACATGGTTTTTAACACTGCGCATAAAGACCAATACCGCACGGGCAGTGGCCTCGATCTGCTTATCAGGAGCTGGGCGGTTAAAAAGATTTTTTAGCCAGCTCAGCATGACTGTTAGGCAGTCTGTTGCAATTCGATTTGTAGCCCACTGTTTGCCCAGGCCATCATTCCGCCGCGCAGGTTGTGAACGTTGTTTTTGCCATTTTGCATTAACCAGGCAGTGCACTGGCCAGAGCGGGCACCACTACGACAAACGAGTATGACTTGTTTGTCATCACTGATTTCATTGGCGCGTAAAGGAATACTGACCATAGGAATATTTTCGGTACCAGTAATTGCGCCGGCAGCCACTTCTTGTGGTTGGCGAACGTCAACAATTTGAATATTGTCTGGATTACTGTCCATTAATGCAACGAGTTCACCGACGTCTATTTCGTTGATAAGCATACTCAAAAACTCCAAAACCTGTTCCTAATTGATGCGTATTATATATTAGGTTTTGCTAATATTCAAACCTGAGTGATTTTCTAGGGCAATAAACCTTTTTGCTGCTGGTGTTATGTCGCAAAACTATGCTAAATATATGAATAATAATAAACATTATAACTGGAGTTCCTTATCTCTGAACGCTCAATTTACACCGGTAAAGTGATTGATTTAAAGCTCGAATCAGTCAATTTACCCGGTGGAATTTCAACAGAATTAGAGGTTATTCGTCATCCGGGTGGTGCAGTGGCCATCGCTATTAATGAAACGGACAATATTTGTTTAATAAAACAGTATCGACATGCTGCCGGTGGCTGGCTCTGGGAGCTACCTGGTGGTCGAATTGAGCCGGGTGAAGCCGCAATCATAAGTGCCCAACGTGAGCTAAGAGAAGAAGTAGGGCTTGAGGCAAGTGACTGGCAACCACTGATAAATTTTTGGAGTACGCCTGGCTTTTGTACTGAAATATTGTATTTGTTTTGTGCCAGAGGTTTGAGTGACGTGCCAACCGAGCGTGACGAGCATGAAGTGTTAGAGGTTCATTGGATGCCTATACCCGAGGCATTGGCATTGTGTGATAGTGGCGAGATCACGGATGCCAAGACATTATTAGGTTTGTATAAGTTGGCAAGAGTCCTGGATTTGTAATAGTGCAATAAAATGAATGATGCTTATACAAACTACATAAGCCGAGTGAGTTTGGTTATCGCACCATTCTTCATATTTGGCCTGATTAACGGAATATATAACAGCACTCTGGCAAATATGTCGCCGTGGTTGTTTTGGTCAATTGACGTATTGGGCTGGATTGCCCTGCCATCCGCTATTTTGTATTACATCTACCGTTTTTATGGCATCGGCTTACATGACTATGGCCTGGCAAAATTAACCAGTCCTTATCAGCGCCGAGAAATAATTAGCTGGTCGTTTTTGTCAACGTTCATATTAAGCATTTATTATTTTGCTTTTGGTTGGCTCGCCTGGCGATTTATTGAAGCGCCGCAAAACCTGTTTAGTTATGGCGCAATGGTGCCGGAAGGCAATGTGCGTTATGTTGCCATTATTTATTTAGCGATAACAGCAGCCGTTTTTGAAGAGATTTTCTTTCGTGGCTTAATCTGGCGTCTCGTGTATTCATCGACCATGAAATACAATAAGTCGGTTGTTTATACGGTTATTTCGGCCATTTTATTTGGCCTTGTGCATTGGGAAAATGGTTTAGCAGAAGTGCTCTCAGCGACGGTATTTGGCATCGTTGCCTGTGTTTTGTATCTCCGTTTGCGTAACTTATTACCATTAATGGTCGCGCATTTCTTTATTGATATGGTTAATTTCTGGTAAAGTGTCAACAAGTGATGATGAGGAAATGATTTTCTCATTTTTAGGGAGTGAGCATGGCTAAAATATTTTCAGATAAATGGATGCAAGCATTTGCAGATCTGTGGAATGCCGATAAGGAAATGATTGAAAAGCTTTCAGAGGCAAATTTCACATCTACAATCGGTTTTGGCTGTACAGATGATGAAACACCCGTCGGTATTGTCGAGGTAGAAAACGGTAAGATTATTTATGCCGGAGATTTTAAGGGGCAAGTGCTTGACTGGGATATGCGTGCTGACATTGAAGCATGGAAAGAATGGCTGACTGATGGATTTGGTTTTAATAAGTTAGGTGTTTCTGTTTCTTCGGGTAAGTTGCAATTTGTCAGTGGTGATTACAGACAGATGATCCGTAACCCCAATATGGCAGGGCCATTTCTCCGACATTTCGAGTTAATGGCAGTTCTGGATACTGATTTTTCACGCTAGTTGATAGCTTAATTCTTGAAAGTATTAATATGACACTTCCTTTTAGTGATTTACCAGGTAGTCGTGAAAGACAATTACAGCGGCAATATAATAATCCACTTTTTTCTGAGCAACAGCGAAGTATTAGTGCCCAAGATTTAAAGAAAATTCAGGATGAAGATTTAGCCCAATTAACGACCTTTAGTAATGATTTTCAGGCCTTATTTGATTCTGCGAGTCAACTTGCCGAGAACGTTCAAAGTGATGTAATTCTAAAAATCAAAGAAGACGCAGATCGTTTATACGAGCAAGCCGCCTGTCTTCCTGGCGACATGAATAATGCACAACAATCTTTGTTGAAGTTGATAGCGGTTATTATGCAGGCCGTTAAACAGGGTGCCGGGGATGATCAAAAAGCACTTTCTGAACTACAACAAGAAACCGAAGCGCGCGCTATGCATACGGATTTGATGAAAGTGCCACTCGTGGTTGATATGTTAAACCCGGAATCACTGATTGATTCAGACAATCTGGCAGCAACGATGTTATCAGCCGATGTGGAAGAACTCGATGCAGGCTTAAAGCTGTTTGAAATAGAGCAAATAACACAGCTGTATAATGATGCAGAAACCTTAATCCATGATTGTGTCGAAGCTGGCCATGATATGAGTGCTGCGCAAGCAAGATTGGCTGTTATCGCTGATGCCGTGCGACAGGCATAAACCCTTTAAAGACCAAAAGAGATAGCAATGGATAAACAGGAAATTATATTTTCGGTTGTCGCGACTGTTATTGTCGTTGTTTTGTTATTTCTGTTTGTGCGCTCATATCGGCGGAATCAACATAAACGCCAGATTAATAAACTCATTAAAGACCTATCACATAAATCATTACGGAACGTTTTATTTCCCGATAGCATTGATGGACAGATTTGGATTGACTGCCTGTTATTAACCGATGGTGGGCTGATTGTTTTAGATATACGTGATTATATTGGCCGTTTATTTGGTGGTGATAATATAAATGAATGGACACAAATGATTGGTGCCAGAAGTCATAAGTTTGCTAATCCGTTACTTGAATTACCTGCGCGAGTTAATGCGGTACAAGAAGTCGTTGGTGATGTGCCAGTGATTGGGCATATTGTATTTACTCATCGCGGCGCTTTTCAGAAAGGAAAGCCTGACGGGGTTTACATGATTGATGAAGTGTTTGAACATCTAAGTCATTTTCTACGGCCTGCATTACCAGCCGACAAGCTGGACAAAGCCTGGCAAGATATTCTCGCTGTGCAAAAACAAGGTTAATGCTTGATGGGACCGGCGCAATCACAACGACTGCAACAATTATTGGCCTGTCCTACAGCACCTTTTCGTGAGGCTATTGTCGTTGCAGAAGTTGAGCGGCAATTACAAAAATCGGCGGTTGACTACTACTTTGATCCAGTAGGCAATATTGTTGTTGGTGCTGCTTCAGAAAAAGCCTACAAGAAGATATTAAATCAACGTAGCAAAGAACCGGTAAGAGTTTTCATCGCGCACATGGACCACCCGGGTTTTCATGGCGTGCGCTGGTTAGGTGCTACACGCTTAGCTGTTAAATGGTTCGGTGGCTCACCTAAAAAACATTTGAATGGAAGTAAAGTCTGGCTTGCGACGGATGATGGCTTTGTTTGTCATGGTGTATTAAGAAAAGTTGTCGTACGCAAAGATAAACGTGCGATTGAAACAGCAGAAGTGGTAATTGACAAGCCACTAGCTAAAGAGCAAAAAGCTTCTGCGAAAAAATTCTTCGGTGGTTTTGATTTTCGTAAACCTGTCTGGAAAAGTGGTAAGCGAATTTACACACGTGCAGCCGATGATTTAGTTGGCGTATTCGCTATTCTTGAAACCGCAAAAAAGATGCAGGCAAAATCAAAAGCCGCTAAGCAGCCAGCTTTTATCGGGCTATTAACGCGCGGAGAAGAAGTAGGTTTTGTTGGTGCGGTTGCACACCTGGAATCGGGATTGTTAGTCAATGCAAGTCGTTCTGTTGTTGCAGTGAGTCTGGAAGCCTCGCGTACTTTACCTGGAGCCATTATTGGTAAAGGACCTGTGGTTCGCCAAGGTGATTGGCGCACCGTGTTTGACCCGGATGGTTTGAAAGTCTTGTCTGATCTGGCTCAGAAGTTATTACCTGAAAAGCATCAACGACGTGTTATGGATGGCGGGTCTTGTGAAGCCACGGCAATGACTGCGTGGGGTGTTACGACGATTGGTATTACCGTGCCATTGGGGAACTATCATAACGAAGGCTATGAAGGTGGCATGGATTGTGTTGCGCCGCGAGGACCTGCACCGGAGTTTGTGCATCTTGATGATATTGAGGGTGAGTTGACACTTTGTACCGCTTTAATGAAAGCCGGTTTGAATTGGGATAACCCCTGGCAGCAACAACGAGATCGGTTACGTAAGAACTTAAAGTCTTTTAAGCGGTATTTGTGATTTTGTTGCAGGCTACTACGAGGTATCGTTGT
>Ga0316207_10004448_pt1 | contig 12176 bp, 7 predicted proteins | sample 6weekpyrite_MG_FD_204943 | JGI IMG/M metagenome (GOLD analysis project Ga0316207, IMG submission 204943) | Microbial mat bacterial communities from mineral coupon in-situ incubated in ocean water Damariscotta River, Maine, United States -... | ecosystem: Environmental > Aquatic > Marine >... | reverse complement strand
AATCCGCATTCATTATAACGATTCCCCTTATCATGTCAAAGGAGCTAAAATACTGTTTACTATTTTTAACAATGATATCTGTTTAAAATTTTTTTGTAATGAATATACACTTAAAATAAAGGGTAATTTTATGGTTAGCTTAGAAACGCCGGTCTGTGAGTTTGATAAAGATGCGATTGATTTTTCATTGCCGGGTGTCGATGGGAATTTGTGGTCATTAAAAGACTGTGCTGGTGAAAAGGGCTTGTTGGTAATGTTTATTTGTAACCACTGTCCTTATGTTAAAGCCATAATGAAACGACTTGTTCGCGATACCGGAGCATTAAAGGAATTGGGGCTCAATACGGTTGCCATTATGTCAAATGATCCGAGCGAATATGCTGAAGATTCGTTTGAAAACATGCAAAAAATTTCTAAAGAATTTGGGTTTTCGTTCCCCTATTTATTAGATGAAACTCAGCAGGTTGCAAAAGCTTACGGTGCGGTGTGCACACCGGATTTCTTTGGTTATAACGCGGACTTAAAATTGCAATACCGTGGCCGCTTTGATGAAAGCCGCAAAGAAACAGCGGATGAGAATGTGCGTCGTGATTTATTTGAATCTATGAAAACTATTGCTCAAATAAGTAAGGGCCCAACCGAACAAATCCCCAGCATGGGCTGTTCTATCAAGTGGAAGGAATAAATATCTACTAAAGAAATCGAAGAAATTTTGTTCATTAGGTTAACTTTTTCATTTTTTGATTGAATTTGCCATAAAAAATACCTATATTAGATTTTTCTAATATAGGTGTTATCTAGTATTCTTGTGCCTGGCGAATGCATTTGATTTTTGTGTGTTTTACATTTAATTGAAGTTTGCTATGTAATCCACAAAAAGCTATACCTTTATATATAGCTGTTTTTCATGGGCTGGGGATGCCACGTGTGATCGACAAATTTAACTGCATTTAAGGTTATCAATGACAACATTAAAAAGATTCCAATTCCTTACTTTTTTGATTGGTTTTTCGTTTCAGACCTCTGTTTTATCAGAAACGCTTAACTTAAATATCATGAAGGCTATGGAAGTTTCGCTTCAACAAAATCAGTTGCTTGCATCTAATAGGGCTCAGTTAGCGCAGGCCGAAGCTGGGCTGGATCAGGCGGCTGGTTCTTATTGGCCCCAAGTCATTGTTTCAACCGCTTATTTTGATACTGACTCTCCTTTGCATGTGTTTGGCTCAAAGCTACAGCAAAAAAAGATCAATTCCAGTGATTTTGCCCCTGACTCTTTGAATAACCCTGGAAAATACCAGAATGTAAAAACTCAGGTTGATGTTAACCTACCGTTATATCAAGGCGGGGCACTGTCTGCTGCAAAAACTCAGGCCAAAAATTATTTCTCAGCTAATAAGATGGGGTTAGCAGCACAACAACAACAACTTTTATTTAATGTTATTAGTGCTTACACGCGTATTTTTCAGGCAAAAGCGCAAGCGGCCGCAGCAGAAAAATCTTTTCAGGCAGCGCGACGTCATTTTAAAACGACACAAGCGCTTAATAGTAAAGGGATTGTGATAAAGAGTGACGTTATGGACGCCGATGTGCATCGGCTCAACGCAGAAATAATGTTAACGCAGGCAAGGAACGCACATAAAACTGCAGAAGAAACTTTAAAGTATCTTTTAAATGTAGATATAGATATGGAGCTTCTCCTTCAGCAACCAGATTTGTTTACAGATGTTATTGCTAATAAAAATCTATTAATTGATTGGGCTGCAGAAAATCGTCCAGATTTACTCGCATTAAAATTCCGGCACAAATCTCATAAAGCAGGTGTTACTCAAGCTAAATCAGCCTTCAAACCCAGGTTGGATATGCAACTATCGCAGCAATGGAATAGCGACAAGCTTGAACTTGAAAACGAACACTCAAGTGTTGCAGTGCAGTTAAAATGGAATGTTTTTTCTGGTGGTTCCGATTATGCCGCAGTGAATAAAGCTTCTGCTAAAGCTGTAGAAATACAACATCAAATAATAGATAAACAATACACAATTCGAAATGAAGTGAGACGAGCGGTTCGTATGCTAGACGAAGCGATTCAACGTCAACATGTAAAACAACAAGCAGAACAACAATCAACGGAAGCTTTGCGTATTCGCACTTTACGTTACAAGCAAGGTTTGGAAAAAACAAATGACCTTCTTGACTCTCAGGCACAGCTAGATGTTTCTCGAGCAGAATTTATTCGAGCTAAGTATAACGTTACCCTCGCAAGAGTGACCTTATTACTCACGGCAGGAAAATTAAATCTAAAGGATCTTCAATAATGAAAATGTTTACAAAACATGCCCTTCTCGTGTTTTTATTAAGCTCAGGTCTGATCGCATGTAGTGAGAGTAATGTTAGTGTTGAAAAGAAAAAAACTGCTGTCAAGGTTGATATTTTTAGTATAAAAAAAGAATTGATTGATGAATATTACTCTACAAGCGGAATTATAACATCAGATCATCGTGTAGAAGTGAGCTCGCGTTTATCTGGCTATATTCGTAATATAAAAGTGCGTGAAGGTAGTAAAGTAAAAAAAGGAGAAATTCTTTTTCGTGTTGACCCGGTTGATGCTAAACAACAACTGGCTCAGGCAAAAGCAGATTTAAATAATGCAAAAATTGATCTAACACGTTATCAGAGTTTACTTGCTGATAAAGCAGTAACGCAACAGCAGTTTGGCCAAATTAAGTTACGTTATGATGTTGCAGCATCAAAAGTGACACAAGCAAAAAATCAACTTGGTTATGCGGTAGTGCGCGCACCCGTTGACGGAATTATTGTAGAAAAACGCCTTAATGTCGGTGATTTAGCTTCTCCCGGTTTGCCTATTTTAACTTTGGAAGATCCTCTGCATCTTCTTGTTAAAACTTATGTATCGGAAAAGCACATCGCATCAATTAATGATAATGACAAAGTTAAACTTAATATTTCTTCTATCGAACAACCTTTGATGGGTGAAGTGCGCCAGGTAGTAGAAGTCGCAGATGTTAACAGTCATAAATTTCTAGTAAAGGCATCTGTGCCTACACATAAAGACATTCGTCCGGGTATCTTTGTTGAAGTGTATTTTACGGTAGGTCAGCAAGAAAGCTTGTTACTGCCAACGTCGGCATTAATAAAACGTAATGGTTTGGATGGTGTTTATATTGTTGACGATAATAATATTGCTCATTACCGCTTACTGCGTTTAGGCCAGCAATTGGGTGATCGCATTGAAGTTGCAGCAGGTTTAAAACCTCAGCAACGTGTGATCAATAATCCTCCAACTTCAATCTCGACGGGTGCACTTGTTGTTGCCAGCGGTAACGCGGATGAGTAAGCAAGACGAACAACTTAACATTGCCGGCAAGCTCGGCAAAGTTGCAATGGGCAGCAACCTAACACCGATCCTGAGTATATTAATTTTAATTATTGGTGTGTTGGCTCTTATGATCACGCCACGCGAAGAGAATCCACAAATTGATGTGCCTGCTGCCAATATAATAGTACATATGCAAGGTGCCAGCCCTGAAGAAATTCAGAACCTTGTGATTCGACCATTAGAAATGCTTTTACGTGAAATGACCGGCGTTGATCATACTTATGGAACATCATTGAATGCGATGGGTATAGTAACCGTGATGTTTAAGGTAGGTGAAGACAAAGGTCAGAGTATGGTGAAACTCTATGATCGTGTTATGCAAAACATTGACCGTATTCCTCCAGGTGCATCGCAACCTATGATAAAGCCTGCTGATGTCGATGATGTTCCTGTTTCGGTTATTAATTTGGCTTCTAAAGAACTCGATGGCCTTATGTTAAAACGTTTGGCAGAGAGAGTAAGAGAGCAACTTGCACCACTTGAAGGGATTTCTGTGGTTGATATTGTTGGCGGTCGCGATCGCTCGGTACGTATTACAATCGATCCGGTGCGTTTAGCAGCTTACAAGATCCCCCTTGATGCTTTACATAAAGTTTTAAGCAGCGCTAATGTGGGAGGACCCGTTGGACAACTCGTGTCTAACAATCATGTTAGCCGTGTTTGGTTAGATGGTTATTTACAATCTGCCAGTGAAGTCGGACGTCTGCTTGTTGGTCAAAGGAAAGAGCAACCTGTTTATCTCAGAGATGTTGCTGATATTATTGATGGTAGTGCTGAGATTGATTCGATACACCGTATGGGGTTTGGTAAAGCGTCTAATCATGTTTCTCAAGGTGAGCCTGAATACAATGCGACCTCAATTGCAGTATCAAAAAAACGTGGTACTAATGCAGTTTTCGTAACTCAACGTATTGAAAATAAACTCGATGAACTTAAGGGTGACTTTATCCCTGATAATGTCCTTGTGACCGTCGCACGTGATTCTGGCAAAAGGGCAAATTCAGCAGTTAATCTTTTGGTTGAGCATTTAGGTATTGCTATCGTATCGATCATTATCATTATGTTAATTTTCTTAGGCTGGCGTGAAGCATCGATTGTTACCATGAATATTCCTTTGATTTTATTTATTGTTTTAGCGGTTGGTTTTTTTGCTGATCAGACCATAAATCGAATTACATTATTTGCTTTGATCTTAGCCTTAGGGTTATTAGTGGATGATGCCATTGTTGTTATAGAGAATATTCATCGTCACCTCCGTCATGGAGCTAACGATTTAAAAGATAAAGCAAATATTATTATTCGTGCAACGAATGAGACGGGTAAGCCAACAATTATTGCTACCATTGCTGTCATCTTTGCTTTTATTCCAATGGCTTTTGTTACCGGCATGATGGGGCCTTATATGGGGCCCATCCCGTTTAATGTTCCTATTGCCATGGGTGCATCATTGATCATTGCTTATATGCTTACTCCGTGGATTGCAATTCGCTGGCTACCTTCATCTATGCCTGATAAAACGATGAATGAAAAAGATGAAGGTTCCAATGACTGGATTCATAATTTATATATGAGGCTTGCCGTACCATTGGTTGATAATAAAAAACAACGACAAGGCTTTTGGATAGTTGTCCTTGTGTTATTTATTGCTTCTTTACTTCAGCCAGGCTGGCAGTTTATTCGTCCCGCCGGCATTAATGGTCCTTTGACAACAGGTAGTGTAGAACTAAAAATGTTACCGAAAGGTGATCAAAACACTTTTAACATAACGATTGATATGCCTGAAGGAACACCATTAAGAGCAACTGATGCAGTGGCACGTGATATTGCTGTTATTTTACGTCAGGATGAAATGGTAGAGAATTATCAAATTTATATTGGTAAAGCCGGACCTATTGATTTTAACGGCATGTTACGCGGCTCAGTTTTTCGTCAAGGTTCTCACTTAGCTAATATTCGTGTGAACTTGATTGATAAACATTCACGCTCGTTGAAGTCGGAAGAGTTGGTAGTAGACCTCAGGAAAAAATTACAAGCGACGCTTGAATCGCACCCTGAAGCAAATGTGAAGCTAGTGGAAGATCCTCCTGGTCCTCCTGTGCGTGCGACATTGTTGGCCGAAATTTATGGACCAAACTATGAACAGCAGCAATCAGCCGCTAAGCATGTTCGTGAAGTATTTGAAAATACCTATGATGTTGTGGATATTGATGATTCGCTTGGTGAGGACCAACGTGAGCTACGCATCGTTCTGGATAAGGATAAAGCCAGCCGGTTAGGCGTTGCTACAGCAACTGTGAAAAGTGCATTACGTGATTTTTTAAGCGGTTATGATATTGGCGCTATTCATATCGAGAGCGAACGACACCCAGTAAATATTAACGTACGTTTACCACAGAAATTTCGCGTACACGCATCAGATCTGGATCGTATTTATCTGTCTAGCAATCAAGGCGTGGTACAGCTTTCTAGTATTGCAACAGTAGAAGAGTCGGTTGTCCCCAAACCATTATTTACTAAAGATGCGAATTCGGTTGTGTATGTTTCAGCTGAACCTAAACAAGGTTCGCAGGTTTACTCTTTGCTCGATATGGATAAGCAGTTGGACAATAGCAAGTTTGCTGACGGACAAAACATTAAAACAGGTGGCATGCGTTTTACCAGTACTCAACCGAATAATACCTATAATTATCATTTATTATGGGATGGTGAGATGCGTTTAACCTTAGATGTTTTTCGAGATTTAGGTGCGGCATTTATTGTTGCTATCGTATTGATCTATCTTCTGATGGTCGCGTATTACGGTCAGTTTACGTTACCGATACTGGTCATAGCGCCAACCGCGTTAACCATGATCGGAATATTTCCTGGTCATTGGATCACAGGGCAACCGTTTACCGCCACATCAATGATTGGCATGATCGCATTAGCTGGTATCGTCGTACGTAACTCAACTTTGTTGGTCGACTTCATTCTCGATTACCGTGAACGTGGTTTTAGTGTGAGAGAGTCGGTGCTTGAAGCTGGCGCAGCCCGATCTCGTCCAATATTACTCACAGCGCTTGCGGTGGTTGCGGGCTCTGCGATTATGATTAGTGATCCTGTTTTTGGCGGGCTAGGTGTTTCGATGGCGTTTGGTACCATTGCGGCAACGATTTTAAGTTTGTTTGTGACCCCCCTGATGTATTACCTATGGCAACGAGATGCTGATAGTTAGTTGGAATACAACAGCCATAATATATTGAGACCCTCATTGTATTATGGCACCAATAAAACAAACTAAAATGCACCACTTCTTTAATAAGAAAAAAATCACACCATCCTCACAATAGCGAAGCTATTTTGTCTACCTTCCTTTTTGAGCTTATTCAAGCAGTATATGTGGCTAATTGCTCTAGAGTGTAAAAGCACGTATTGATAAAATCATCGCTTCATTTTTAAGAAACACAACGTGAAAGCAACGATGCAAATTAATAACAATATTCATTACAGTCGAGATCCTTATTTACTCAGCCAGGCACAATATGAAGCTGAGCAAAAAACAGAAGAAAAAAAAGATGAAGCCCCCAGTGATATCAGCTCGGTTAAACTAGAAGAGAAGATTTATGCCAAAACAGTGAATGCCCTTCAATCAACCAGCATGGAAAAAATTGATGAGGGGAATAACCCGCAAGCGCTTGAAAAAGCCATTGCGTCTTACAGTGAAATTGAGAGCTCTCAAGAGCAATTTAACCGTGTTAAAGAGACGGTTTGATCCGGTGAAGGCATGAAAAAGACGGAGCCAATGGCAGTATTTCTTCGCTAAAAACCACATAAATTCAACTTATCTCATTCCTCTAAAACCTTATTATAACGCCGATTTTCCTTGCCCCAAGGGGGTAAAAAGTGGGAGAATTGCCGGCTCCGTTTTCCGCTATTGGGGAAATATCGGGTACAGGTGTTAGGACGGCTGTATTTAGGAAAATGGGTGAGGGGAAAGTGGTCGTTGAAATCGGCTTCAATCTCATATTTGGAACCTAATTTTGAGCTATTGCTCAGTATATTGAGCAGTGGTTTTGCTATTTATCGTGTTAAATCAAGCACATAGAAGCATAAAAAGACTTTTAATTTTGAAACTTACTAGGGAGACATTCTTATGTCATCACGTAAACAATTAGCAAATGCAGTCCGTGCTTTGAGTATGGATGCAGTACAAAAAGCCAATTCTGGTCATCCGGGTGCCCCAATGGGCATGGCGGATATCGCTGAAGTATTGTGGAACGACAACATGAACCACAACCCAGCAAACCCAGACTGGTCTAACCGTGATCGTTTTATTCTTTCGAATGGCCATGGTTCTATGCTTATCTATTCTTTATTACATTTGACGGGTTATGATCTTTCAATTGATGATTTGAAAAACTTCCGTCAATTACACTCTAAAACGCCAGGTCACCCTGAGTACGGTTATGCGCCAGGTGTTGAAACAACGACAGGTCCACTAGGTCAGGGTATTACGAACGGCGTAGGTATGGCGATTGCTGAGAAAGCACTAGGTCAACAGTTCAACCAAAAAGGTCACACTATCGTTGACCACAACACTTATGTCTTCATGGGTGATGGTTGTTTAATGGAAGGTATCTCTCACGAAGCATGTTCACTTGCTGGTACTTTAGGTTTAGGTAAGTTAATTGCGTTCTGGGATGACAATGGTATTTCTATCGATGGTCACGTTGATGGCTGGTTCTCTGATGATACGCCCAAGCGTTTTGAAGCATACGGCTGGCACGTAATTGCTGATGTTGATGGTCACGATTCAGATGCTCTTGCTAAAGCAATCGAAACAGCTAAAGCAATGACTGATAAGCCAACAATGATTTGCTGTAAAACGACAATCGGTTTTGGTTCGCCAAACAAAGCAGGCTCACACGCATGTCACGGTGCACCATTAGGTGAAGAAGAAATTAACTTAACTAAAGCAGCTTTAGGTTGGGATCACGGTGCTTTTGAAGTGCCTGCTGACGTTTATGCTGGTTGGGATGCGAAAGAAAAAGGCGCTAAAGCTGAAGCGGCATGGAATGAAAAATTTGCAGCATATAAAGCAGCTTTCCCTGCAGAAGCGGCTGAATACGAACGTCGTGTTGCGGGTGAATTACCTGCTGATTGGGCACAAAAATCTGCAGATTTCATCGCAAGCGTTGTTGCTGAAGCGAAGAGCCCTGCGACTCGCCAGGCATCATTAGCATCTATCGAAGCTTACTCACCAATGTTACCCGAGTTATTCGGTGGTTCAGCTGATTTAGGTTGTTCAAACTTGACTGAGTGGTCTGGTTTCAAACCAATGGATAATAATGAAGTATCAAACTACATTCGCTACGGTGTTCGTGAGTTTGGTATGTCTGCGATTATGAACGGTATTGCATTACACGGTGGATTAATTCCATTTGGTTCTACTTTCTTAATGTTCTCAGAGTACGCACGTAATGCATTACGTATGGCAGCATTAATGAAAATTCGCAGTATTTTCGTATTCACACATGACTCAATCGGTCTTGGTGAAGATGGTCCTACGCATCAGCCAATCGAACAAATTCCTACACTACGTATGATTCCTAACATGGCAGTATGGCGTCCATGTGATGCAGTTGAATCAGCTGTTGCTTGGCAACAAGCAGCAGAACGTAAAGAAGGTCCATCTTGCTTGATTTTCTCTCGTCAAGGTTTACCACATAATGAACGCACTGATGCACAAATTGCAGATATCGCAAAAGGTGGTTACATCTTACAAGACTGTGACGGTACTCCAGATGCAGTAATTATTGCGACAGGTTCTGAAGTTGCGTTAGCAACGGGTGCAGCAGCAGCGATGTCTGGTAAGAAGATTCGTGTTGTTTCTATGCCATCAACTAACTTGTTCGATGCACAGGATGATGCTTATCAAACTGCAGTATTAGGTCAGGGTATTGCAACTGTAGCGGTTGAAGCAGCAGTAACAGATGCCTGGTACAAGTATGCTGATGTTGTAGTTGGTATTGACCACTTCGGTGAGTCTGCTCCAGCACCTGAGCTGTTTAAAGAGTTTGGTTTCACTGTTGAAAATGTAGTGAAGGCAGTTGAATCAGTAATGTGATTTTAAAGAGGCCGGATTTATTAAATTAAGTTCGGCCTCTTAGTATTAAGTTTAGTTTTAAATTTTTAACTTTTAGTAAGGGGATTAACAATGACAATTAAAGTCGGTATTAACGGTTTTGGCCGTATTGGTCGCATGGTATTCCGTGCGGTACACAATGAATTTAAAGACATCGAAATCGTTGGTATCAATGATTTATTAGATGCTGATTACTTAGCATACATGCTTAAGTATGATTCAGTTCACGGCCGTTTCGGTGGTGAAGTTTCATATAAAGAAGGTGCAATGATTGTTGACGGCAAAGAAATCCGCTTAACAGCAGAACGTGATCCTTCAGACCTTAAATGGGGCGACGTAAAGGCAGACATCGTTATCGATTGTACTGGTTTCTTCTTAACTGAAGAAAGCTGTCAGAAGCACATCGATGCAGGCGCAGGTAAAGTTGTTCAATCTGCACCTTCTAAAGATGGCACGCCAATGTTCGTATACGGTGTTAACCACAATGAATATGCTGGTCAAAAAATCGTTTCAGCAGCATCTTGTACTACTAACTGTTTAGCTCCAATGGCTAAAGTTATCAATGACAAGTGGGGCATCAAACGTGGTCTTATGACTACTGTTCATGCTGCAACTGCAACTCAAAAAACTGTAGATGGTCCTTCAATGAAAGACTGGCGCGGTGGTCGTGGTATCTTAGAAAACATCATCCCATCTTCAACTGGTGCTGCTAAAGCAGTAGGTGTTGTTCTTCCAGAATTAAACGGCAAATTAACTGGTATGGCATTCCGTGTACCTACTTCAGACGTTTCTGTTGTTGATTTAACTGTTGAGTTAAACAACGAAGCTTCATACGAAGACATTTGTGCTGCAATGAAAGCGGCTTCAGAATCTGGTGACATGAGCAAAACTCTTGGTTATACAGACGAAAAAGTTGTTTCAACTGACTTCCGTGGTGTTGGTTTCTCTTCAATCTTTGATTCTGAAGCAGGTATCGCACTAGACGGAACATTCGTTAAGTTAGTATCTTGGTACGATAACGAATATGGTTATACATGTAACATGATGCGCTTCGTAGAACACGTAGCTGCTAATTAAGCATCTTTTGTCCTCTAGCGGCGTTGTCGTAAAATTTTAATAGCTCACGTACTGATGTACGCTTCGCGATTAAAATTTTCCTCCGCCTTGCTAGCGAACAAAATCTTTCTTAATTAGTCTCTTTTAACTGGTTTAGTTATTAGAGAAAAAGATTTTGGAATGAAGCCCAGCCGATAATGATTGGGCTTTAATTCAAATTTAATAGTAGTAATAGTTTTAAAGATTTTTAACGCACCGATATTTATGGAAAGTGTCTCTGCGTTAAATATTTTCAATTTAGGAGTTTTACATGTCTTTTATTAAATTAACTGATCTTGATCTTGCGGGTAAGCGCGTTTTAATTCGTGCTGATTTAAATGTTCCTGTTAAAGATGGCGTTGTTACATCTGACGCACGTATTACAGCTTCAATGCCTACAGTTGAGCACGCTATGAAAGCGGGTGCTTCGGTTATGGTTATGTCTCACCGCGGTCGTCCTGAAGAAGGTAAAGTTGATGAAGAAAATTCAATGGCGCCAATTGCTGCTGTTATGTCTAAAAAATTAGGTACTGATGTAAAGTTAATTAAAGACTATCTTGATGGTGGTTTTGACGTTGCTGCTGGCGAATGTGTTTTATTAGAAAATGTTCGTTTCAATGCGGGTGAAGGTAAAGACGACGAAGCTTTATCAAAAAAATATGCAGCGTTATGTGACGTGTTTGTTATGGATGCATTTGGTACGGCTCATCGTGCACAAGCATCTACTCATGGTGTAGGTGTTCAGGCGCCGACTGCTTGCGCAGGCATTTTATTATCAGATGAATTAGATAGTCTTGCTAAAGCATTAGCAGAACCTGCTCGCCCAATGGTTGCTATCGTTGGTGGTTCTAAAGTTTCTACTAAGTTAACCGTATTAGAAGCGTTATCTGAAAAAGTTGACCAACTTGTTGTTGGTGGCGGTATCGCAAACACGTTCTTAGCGGCTAAGGGTTATAACGTGGGTAAATCTTTATATGAAGAAGATTTAGTTGATACAGCAAAAGCATTAATTGAAAAAATGGAAGCGCGTGGCGCGAGTATCCCAATTGCTACAGATATTGTTTGTGCTAAAGAGTTCGCAGAAACAGCTGAAGCAACTTTAAAAGCCGCTGATGAATGTGCCGATGATGATATGATTTTTGATATTGGTCCTGATTCGGCAAAAGTATTGGCAGATATTATTTCTAAAGCAGGAACAATTGTTTGGAATGGTCCTGTTGGCGTATTTGAATTTGATCAGTTTGGTGAAGGTACTAAGACTGTATCAATGGCAATTGCTGAATCTGCTGGTTTCAGTTTAGCGGGTGGCGGTGACACAATTGCTGCAATTCAAAAATATGACATTTTTGATAAAGTGTCTTATATCTCAACAGCAGGTGGTGCATTCCTTGAGTACTTGGAAGGTAAAGTATTACCAGCCGTTGCTATGTTAGAAGCACAAGCAAAATAATTAGAGAGAATAAATTTAAAAAATATGAGACGTACTAAAATCATAGCCACATTAGGCCCTGCAACGAACGATGCAAAAATGTTGGATCGTATAATAGAAGCGGGTGTTGATGT
>Ga0316207_10004447_pt1 | contig 12177 bp, 15 predicted proteins | sample 6weekpyrite_MG_FD_204943 | JGI IMG/M metagenome (GOLD analysis project Ga0316207, IMG submission 204943) | Microbial mat bacterial communities from mineral coupon in-situ incubated in ocean water Damariscotta River, Maine, United States -... | ecosystem: Environmental > Aquatic > Marine >... | reverse complement strand
TACGTGCAACCGGTGATCGTGAAGTTCCATCGATTATGGTGGGTGAATGCGTTATGGAACAATTGCGTGAACTGGATCATGTTGCCTATGTACGTTTTGCATCAGTGTATCGTAGTTTTGAAGATGTAAACGCGTTTCGCGAAGAAATTGAAAGACTGGAACGAGAGCCATCTCTGGAAGTTCGTAAACAACAACTTTCTTTACTGCCTTCGACAGGGAGTAAAAAAGTCACCAACATTAAGTCACGCAAAGGTAAAACAGATCCTGCTGGCTAACTAGTCGCGAGGATGTGTACTGACAATGGCGCAAGGTGATTTTTCCTCAGTAGATTATATGCATATGTCAGCAGCGATACAGCTGGCACAACGTGGCTTGTATAGTACTGATCCGAACCCGCGGGTAGGTTGTGTTATCGCCGATGGTGATAAACGTATTGCTGAAGGCTGGCATGTTCGTGCAGGCGAAGCGCATGCTGAAGTGAATGCCTTGCAGCAGGCAGGAGAAAATGCAAAAGGTGCAACGGCTTACGTTACTTTAGAGCCTTGTTCCCATTTTGGTCGAACGCCGCCCTGTGCACAGGCATTGATTGATGCAGAGGTGGCACGTGTGGTCGTTGCGATGATCGATCCGAATCCACATGTTGCGGGCAAAGGTTTGCAGCTGTTAGAGGATGCCGGCATTAAGGTTGAAAGCGGTTTGCTTGAACAGCAAGCGGAATCACTTAACCCGGGTTATTTAAAACGAATGCGAGATGGACGGCCATGGGTTCGCTGTAAGATGGCGATGAGTTTAGATGGTCGAACGGCTATGGCATCAGGTGAGAGTCAGTGGATCACCTCTGCAGCAGCGCGCGAGGATGTGCACCGCCTGCGAGCTCGAAGTTCAGCTATCTTAACCGGCAGCGGTACGGTGATGTCGGATAATCCTTCATTGACTGCGCGTTGTCATGAAGCAGAACAACGCAGTGAACAACCACTGATAGTAATCGTGGATAGTGAATTAAAAGTATCTCCCCAGTCAGCCGTGTTTCGGCAACAGGGAACAGTCAGAATTTATACTTTGGCCGATGCTGCGCCGAATCGTAAAGAAGCATTACAAGCTGTCGGTGCTGAAATTGTGATGTTACCGGCGCGTGATAGTCGGGTGGATTTATCGGCCGTAATGCATGAACTGGCCGAGTCACAGATCAACGAAGTCATGGTAGAGGCAGGTGCAGGTCTGGCGGGGGCGTTATTGCAAGAGCATTTGCTGGATGAAATGATTATTTATATGGCGCCTAAGTTGATGGGTGATTCTGCACGTGCTTTATTTCAGCTGCCGGGTCTGGAAACCATGGCACAGAATATAGATTTAGACATAGAAGATGTAACAAAGCTCGGTGTTGATTGGCGGTTTACCGTTAAACCGAATTATGGAGAAAGCTAGTTTATGTTTACAGGCATTATTCAAGCAGTGGGTTCAATTGCATCGATGCAAGACATCGGTGGCGATAAACGTGTGCGATTGAATACATCAGACTTGCCTCTTGAGAATGTTGAATTAGGCGACAGTATTGCTGTGAGTGGTGTTTGTTTAACGGTAATAGAAAAACATTCAGATGGTTTTTCAGCAGATGTTTCGGGCGAAACAATATCACGCACCGGTTTAGGTAATTTGAAAAAAAATTCAGCTGTAAACCTGGAGAAAGCCGTTACACCCACAACGGCGCTGGGTGGGCATCTGGTAAGTGGTCATGTTGACGGTATTGGTGAAATTATAAATCGTCAGGCTGATGCACGTTCAGTACGCTTTAGTGTTCGCGCACCGGCAGCATTGGCGCGTTATATTGCCGAGAAAGGTTCAATTTGCGTTGATGGTATTAGCTTAACCGTTAATGCAGTTGATGGAGATGTGTTTGAGTTAAACATTGTGCCGCATACATTAGACCAGACTACGATGGCTGGATTTGCTGTAGGGACTCAGGTCAATCTGGAGGTTGATATTATCGCGCGTTACCTCGAACGTTTATTGTTGGGTGATGCTGCAGCGGAGTCATGTGTGAGTGGTGCAGAATTAAGCCGCGCGTTTTTGGCCGAGAATGGTTTTGCATCAGCGAATTAATTTAATTAATAACGAATTTTAAATGTGAAGAAAAATTATGGCGTTTAGTAATATTGAAGATGTTATCGAAGATATGCGACAGGGTAAGATGGTTATCCTGATGGATGATGAAGATCGCGAGAACGAAGGTGACCTGATTATCCCTGCTGACAAAGTGACTGCAGAAGCAATTAATTTCATGGCAACGCATGGACGTGGTTTGATTTGTATGACCATGACGGATGATCGCTGTAAGCAACTTAATTTACCCTTAATGGTCGCGAATAATACCGATGCACATGGAACAAATTTTACTGTCTCCATTGAGGCGTCGCGCGGTGTTACAACAGGTATTTCGGCAGCTGATCGGGCCACAACGGTTCAAGCAGCTATCGCGGCGGATGCAACTGCCGATGATATTGTTATGCCCGGACACATCTTCCCGTTAAAGGCTCAGCCTGGTGGCGTGCTGACGCGTGCAGGTCATACCGAAGCCGGTTGTGATTTGGCAAAACTGGCGGGTTGTTCTGCTTCGAGCGTGATTGTTGAAATCTTAAACGAAGATGGCACTATGGCGCGCCGTGATGATCTGGAAATCTTTGCCGAACAACACGGACTTAAAATGGGCACGATTGCTGATTTAATCCATTATCGAATTGAAAATGAAAAAACGGTTGAGCGTATGGAAGAATGTATCATGCCAACGCAATACGGTGATTTTCGTTTAATCTCATACCTTGATGCCTACGATAAAAATGTTCATATGGCACTGGTATACGGTGAACCGAATATGGACGACCCGGTATTGGTACGGGTGCATATGTTGAATAGCCTATGTGACTCACTTGGTGGAATTTTTAGTGATTGCAGTCATACACTGGATGCAGCAATGCAGAAAGTTTCCAGTAACGGCTCGGGCGTGGTGGTTGTTTTACGCAGCACAAATGACTCGAATACGATTTTACAACATATCAAAAATTACCATCAGCAACAGAGTGGTGTAGACTTGCCACAACAGGCACAAGGTGATTTACGTACCTTTGGTTTAGGTGCACAGATTCTTGTCGATCTTGGTGTGAAAAAGATGCAAATACTCGGGTCAAAAGTGAAGCTACATGGTCTTTCTGGTTTCGGGCTAGAAATTAGTGATTACGTTAGTTTTGAATAATATTTTTGTTTTAAGGGGTTTTCCATGTCAGGTGTAAATGTAATTGAAGGTGACTTATCTGTACGTAGTGCGCGTTTTGCATTAGTAGCAAGTCGTTTTAATGATTTTATTGTTAAAGCGTTGGTTGATGGAGCGATACATACGCTTAAACAACACGGCGCAGCAGATAAAGACATCGATGTGGTTTGGGTTCCCGGTGCACATGAAATTCCATTGGCTGCCCAGAAACTGGCAACTTCCGGTCGTTACGATGGTGTGATTGCTTTGGGTGCAGTGATTCGAGGTGCAACACCACACTTTGACTTTGTTGCTGGTGAATGCTCTAAAGGTCTCGCTAATGTTAGTATGCAAACAGGCTTGCCAGTAGGTTTTGGCGTGCTAACAGTTGAAAGTATTGAACAAGCCATTGAACGTGCGGGCACTAAAGCCGGTAACAAGGGCGGTGAGGCAGCAATGTCAGTGATTGAAATGATAAATTTATTACGTGAACTTGATAAGTAAGCGTGATTAATTTTATAAAATCTAAAGCAGGAGAAAACAGTGGGTAGTGCACGCACCAAAGCGAGACGCAATGCCGTGCAAGCGCTGTATCAGTGGCAATTAGCAGGTCACGATCTTGCTGATATCGAAGCACAATTTCTTGCCGAATACGACATGAAAAAAGTCGATGTCGAATATTTTAAACAATTGTTTCGTCAGGTTCCTTTGCACTTGCATGAACTGGATGACCATTTAATTCCATTTCTGGATCGACCTGTTGATGAAGTCGATCCGGTAGAGCGTGCTATTTTACGCCTGGCTGTGTATGAGCTTGAGTTTTGTCTTGATGTCCCTTACCGGGTTGTCATCAATGAATCAGTTGAACTTGCCAAACGCTTTGGTGCCGAGCACGGTCATAAGTATGTCAATGGTATTATCGATCAAGTTGCCAAGAAATTACGCGCAATAGAAATGAAGTCAGCCGCTAAAGGCAAATCATAAGCCTGATATCAAGTGAGCACTTCATATGTCATGCAGTGAATTCAGTCTCATAGAAAAGTACTTTTCTCAGCAAGCCACCTCACGTGACGATGTTGTGCTTGGCATTGGTGATGATGCGGCAGTGATGCAGCTGGCACCAAATGAACAATTAGTTGTTTCTACCGACACACTGGTAGAAGGTGTTCATTTTCCCAAAGATACAAGTGCCTTTGATATTGGCTATAAACTCATGGCGGTTAATTTGAGTGATTTAGCGTCTATGGGTGCACAACCGCGTTGGGCTTCATTGGCACTTTGCTTACCCGAGTCAAATGAAGTGTGGCTAGAGGAATTTTCTGCAGGTTTATTTGAGTTAGCAGATAAATACTCAGTTCAGTTAATTGGCGGTGATACAACACGTGGTCCATTGACCTTGAGTCTGACGTTACAGGGAACGGTTACCGAGAATCAATATTTATCACGTGCAGGTGCTCAAACTGGTGATGCTATTTTTGTTTCCGGGCAACTGGGTGATGCGGGCCTGGCGTTGCGCCAGTTGTTGGCCAAACAAAAAGTGACAACAGCCTGTCTGACACGATTAAACCGGCCCACACCACGGATTGAATTAGGACAGGCTTTATTGGGTGTTGCCCATGCCGCGATTGATATCTCTGATGGTTTGTTGGCTGATCTGGGGCATATATTGGAAGCCAGTCAGCTAGGCGCAGAGATACAACTTGAAAACCTACCTTTATCTGATGATGTAAGTTCAGACGTACTTGACGGTGACTGGTCATTACCGCTTAATGCCGGTGATGATTATGAGCTTTGTTTTACACTCCCTGAATCGGCTATTGGCCAACTGCAATCACAGCATTGTTTGTTAACGCGAATTGGCACGGTGGTGGCTGAAAAGGGGCTAGCGTGTATTACCTCGACAGGTAAACAGCTTGAACTTCCTGTCAGCGGTTACGATCATTTTAGTTCAGCAATAAACAAGGAAGGACAATCTTGAAATCGACAGCTATTCCTATGTCAGCGATGAAAGATCCCATACTTGTTTTAGCATTGGGTTTTGGTGCAGGTTTGTCCCGTTTTGCTCCGGGAACTTTTGGTACTTTGGTCGCTATCCCGCTGTATTGGTTTATGCAACCGCTGCCTATTTTGTATTATTCACTTATCACCGTGTTGTTGTTTGTGGTGGGTATCTTTCTGTGTGGCGCTGCAGCACAGAAGCTCGGTGTTCACGATCATCCAGGCATTGTCTGGGATGAGATTGTCGGCTATTTAGTGACGATGTTTCTGGCACCTGCAGGGATAGTCTGGGCAATGGTCGGTTTTGCCTTATTTCGCTTATTTGATATCTGGAAACCCGCGCCGATTGCCTGGTTAGATGCCAAGGTTTCAGGTGGTCTGGGGATCATGGTAGATGATATTTTAGCGGGTATTTATGCGGCGGTTGTATTACAGTTACTCGTGTTGTTGTTGCCTTATTTGAATAGTTAGGCCTGGGAACGTTCTGGATCGACAAGGGTCAGATATTATTGAGTGGATATAGCGATTAATAATGTAAGGGGTTAAATCAGTGAAACGCTTATTTTTAATGATGATGTTTGGTCTGACGAGCATTTTTGCTCAGGTTTCTCAGGCAGATGAGGTCGAAATAGTAAATGTCTATATGCAGCAAACAGATTCAGGTTGGCGTGCTGATGTGACCTTAAAGCATAACGACACCGGCTGGGAACATTATGCAGATGCCTGGCGAGTTGTTGATGGAAATGGCCACTTATTTAAAACCCGCGTACTCTACCACCCGCATATTAATGAACAACCTTTTACCCGCAGCCTTTCAGGCATTATTATTCCTGCTGATCAGACGATTGTGTATGTTGAGGCACATGATAAAAAACATGGTTGGAGCAGTCAGCGCGTTAAAGTTGACTTAACCCGTTCTAGCGGTGAGCGTTATCATATCAGGAAAAAATAAGCCTGGTATGAAATGGCAACAGCTATTTATTAGCCTTTGCTTATTGGCTTTTACCAGCCAAAGTTTTGCCATTGATTTGGTGGTGCTTGGTTTATTTCGCAATAAGGTCATGGTTAAGATTGATGGCAAGCAACGCATTCTGAAACCTGGAAAAATATCCCCGGAAGGCGTACTGCTTATTTCCTCCAATAGTGATGAGGCCGTTCTTGAGATTAATGGTGTTCAGGGTAGCTATCGTTTAGGCAGTCATATTGGCTCCAGTTTTAAACGCGATGAGCAGCCGGAAGTATCGATCTATCAAAATGAATATGGCATGTTCACCGTGATTGGCAGTATTAATAATTTCCCAGTTGATTTTCTTGTTGATACGGGCGCATCGCATATTGCGATGAGTCGGAATGAAGCACGTCGTCTCGGAATCGATTTTAGACAGTATGGAAAACGTGGCTATGCCAGTACCGCGAACGGTATTGTGAAAACCTGGAATATAGTGCTGGATAAAGTGCAGGTTGGTAAGATTACCTTAAGAAATGTTAAGGCTTTTGTTAACGATAGTGATAGCCCACGCAAAGTTTTATTGGGTATGTCATTTCTGGGAAAACTGGAAATGACCAACCAGGGACAAAAACTTAAATTAAAAAAGAAGTTTTAAGACTCGGTTTTATCTTTTTTAATTAAAGCGTAAGCAGAGTGATTGTGAATAGACTCAAAATTCTCTGACTCTACTGTATAAGCCGTAATACGATCATCGTTATTCATTTGCGCCGCGACATCACGTACCATATCTTCTACAAATTTCGGATTGTTATAGGCTTCCTCGGTAACGTGTTTTTCATCAGGGCGTTTTAACAAACCATAAAGTTGGCAGGACGCCTGTTCTTCAACCATATCAATAATATCTTCAATCCAGATAAAACCTGCTGTCTCAACAGAAACAGTGACATGTGAACGTTGGTTGTGAGCGCCGTAGTCAGAAATTTTCTTTGAACATGGACAAAGGCTGGTGACAGGCACAACGACTTTGACCGTTAGCATCGGTTTGTTGTCACTAATCTCGCCGATAAAAGTCACATCATAATCAAGTAAGCTTTCAACACCCGATACCGGTGCTTTTTTATTCATAAAGTAAGGGAAACTCATTTCAATGTGACCTGAATTGGCGTCGAGGCGCTCAACCATTTCTGTCATCATTTCTTTAAATGATTTCACTGTTAGTTCACGTTCATGTTGATTTAAAATTTCAACAAAACGTGACATGTGCGTGCCTTTGAAATTATGCGGCAAGTTCACATACATATTGAAGTTGGCAACAACATGTTGTTGACCGCCACTGCGGTCATTCACGACAACTGGATGACGGATGTCTTTAATGCCCACTTTATCAATAGCGATGTGACGCGTATCTTCAGAATTTTGTACATCGGCAATATCGCTGCCAGAAATTGTTGAGCTCATGCTATCTATTCCTCGGTAAATCTTACACAGGCGCGTTCAGTTTCCCATAGGGTGATTGCGCTAACCTGTACATGTTCAGTGTTTAATTTTTCGCCTAAGCCTCGGTATAACCAGGCCGCGATGTTTTCGGCAGTAGGGTTAATACTATCGAACGGTTCAATCTCGTTTAAGTAACGATGATCAAGCACATCAGTTAATTTTTTGACGGCAGATTTGATCTTTTTAAAATCAATCCCCATACCGACATCATCAAGCTGGGTGGCAACAACTTCTGCTTCCACTTTCCAGTTATGACCATGCATGCGGCTGCAAGCACCGGGGTAGTCCCGCAGGGTATGCGCTGATGCAAAATCAGAAACAACTTTCAGCGTATATCGGGTACTCATGACTATAACCTGACTAAAATGCTAGGGATTATTTTACGCGTACTGGCTGAGGCACGCAATCTGCATCCTCTAACCGGCTTTCAACGGCGCGGATTATAGCATTGGAATCAAGGCCGCAGGCGCTTAATAATGCATTTCGGTCACCGTGATCGACAAATTTATCGGGTAGCCCTAGTTGCAGTAAGGGCATGCTTATACCCTGAGCCGATAGTGATTCGTGTACGGCACTGCCGGCACCCCCTGCGATAACATTTTCTTCAATACTGACGAGTAAATCATGTGTTGTCGCTAATTTGGCGATCAGGACATCATCAACGGGTTTGACAAAGCGCATATTTGCAACGGTGGCATTCAGCGTTTCAGCGGCAATACTGGCTTCGGCCAGGGGGCTGCCAAACACTAACAGTGCCACACGTTGTCCTTCACGGGTGATAAGGCCACGACCAATGGAAAGTTCGGTCATGGTCTGTTTTGGCTGGGTGCCGATGCCGGCACCGCGCGGGTAGCGTACCGCAGCGGGCCCCTTGTGTTTGTGGCCGGTGTAAAGCATTTGACGGCATTCATCTTCATCCGTTGGTGCCATCACAAGCATATTGGGTATGCAGCGCAAATAACTTAAATCGAACATACCCGCATGGGTTGGCCCATCAGGTCCGACCAGACCGGCACGATCAATGGCAAATAAAACCGGCAGGTTCTGGATTGCAACGTCATGAATCAGTTGGTCATAGCCGCGCTGTAAAAAAGTTGAATAGATGGCCACAACCGGGTTGATACCCTCGCAGGCAAGCCCTGCGGCCAGCGTTACGCTGTGTTGTTCGGCAATGCCAACATCGATGTATTGATCCGGAAATTGTTCGGCAAACTTTACCATGCCCGAACCTTCACGCATGGCCGGTGTAATCGCCATCAGGCTTGGGTCTTGTTCGGCCATATCACATAGCCACTGACCAAAGACTTCCGTGTATGTCAGGCTAGAACCTGGTTTTGAGAGAGTTTCACCGCTTTCCAGATCAAATTTTGAAACGCCGTGGAAACCACAGGGGTTATCTTCGGCGGGCGCATAGCCTCTACCTTTTTGCGTGACAATATGCAGGAATTGCGGGCCGGGTAGTTCTCGCATGTTACGCAGTGTTTTGATGAGCGTTGGCAAGTCATGACCATCAATGGGGCCAATATAATTGAAGCCGAGTTCTTCAAACAGTGTGCCAGGAACGACCATGCCTTTAACGTGTTCCTCTGCGCGTCGAGCCAGTTCCCATACGGGAGGGATGGTGCTGAGTACTTTTTTACTGCCTTCACGCATACCGGAATACAGCTTGCCAGAGAGTACACGTGCTAGATAATTAGAAAGGCCACCGACATTCGGTGAAATCGACATGTCATTGTCGTTAAGGATCACCAGTAAATTGGCATCCAGATCCCCCGCATGGTTAAGGGCTTCAAAGGCCATGCCTGCGGTCATCGCACCATCACCAATAATGGCGCAAACACGCTTATCAGAACCGGTTTGTTTCGAAGCAATGGCCATACCGAGTGCAGCACTGATCGACGTGCTTGAGTGACCGACGCCGAAGCTGTCATAGTCACTTTCACTGCGTTTGGGAAATCCGGCCAGACCATCTTGTTGGCGTATGCTGGACATGGCTTCACGCCGCCCGGTGAGGATTTTATGGATATAGCTTTGATGACCCACATCCCATACCAACTGGTCAGTCGGGGTGTCATAGACATAATGCAGTGCAACACTGAGTTCAACCGTACCCAGATTGGCGGCAAGATGGCCACCTGTCTGACTGACTGTTTCAATCAGAAACTGGCGCGCTTCATCGGTAAGCTGAGTGAGTTCCGGCTCTTTTAGCTTACGTAGATCACGGGGATCATCGATTTGGCTTAATAATGGATATTTGTCGGTCGTCATGTTGATTTAAGCATTTTACGGCCGGCAATGATCGGTCTTTGTAAGCCAAGTTGCAAGGAAATTGTCGTCTGAAAAGGGCTAAAACTGTGATTTTTAGTGCTTAATTCCCACGCTCAATAATATAATTTGATAGCCAGTTGAGTGGCTCGGCCTTTTCTCCAATGATTTCAATTGCTTGGGTAGCATCCTGATGGAGTTCATTGGCCCAGCGTTTGGCCTCACTCATTCCGAGTAAAGAAGGGTAGGTGGATTTATTCCGGGCAATATCAGCACCTTGTGGTTTACCCAGCGTATCAGTGTCGGCTTCAATATCAAGAATATCGTCGCGGATCTGGAATGACAGGCCAATACACTTGGCATATTTGTCGAGTGCCTTGTGGAGGCTAACTGGACAATCACCGGATAGAGCCGCCAATTCAACGCTAGCGCGAATTAAGGCACCGGTTTTATGGATGTGCATATTTTCCAGTTCAGCCAGTGTCAGGGTTTTTCCTTCACTGGCAAGATCAATTGCCTGGCCACCGGCCATACCGCGCGATCCGATGGCATTAGCAAGGCATTCGACCATTTTAAGGCGCTTATGATCACTGGATTGAATAGCCGGATCGTGGGCAAGAATATAAAAGGCCAGAGAATGGAGCGCATCGCCAGCTAATATGGCCGTGGCTTCATCAAACTCACGATGGCAGGTAGGTTTGCCACGACGTAGATCATCATCATCCATGGCAGGTAAATCATCATGGATCAAAGAGTAGGCATGGATGATTTCAACCGCGCAAGCAGGCCCGTCAAGCGCCTCGATATCAATATTGAGGGCTTCACCGACCATGTAAACGAGGACTGCTCGTACCCGTTTACCGCCATTGAGTACGCTGTAGCGCATCGCGGCATGTAGATTATCGGGAAGTGTCTTGGCCTCGGGGAGCCAGTGTTGCAGCATTTTCTCAACACGCTGCTGAGATTGAGCAATTAATGCCTGTAGTTGTGAGTTATCAGTCACCGTCGTCAAAGCTCTCGGGTTCGGCTTGCTCATTTTGTTCCAGCAGAATTTGTACCTTTTGTTCGGCATCTGACAGCGACTGGCGACAGGCACGTGTTAAGGCAATACCACGTTCGAAATCATGCAGGGCATCCTCGAGTTTGGTTTCACCTTGTTCCATTCGCTCAACCAGTGACTCCAGTTCTGCCATAGCAGCTTCGAAATCATCGGGGACGGTTTTTTTAGTTGATTTTTTTGGCATAATTTAGACTTTTAATTTTTATGCAGAGCGCATATTCTCTGTTATCGCGGCTACGTTACCGCAGCCAGACCATTAGGGTCAAACCCTTGACAGATTTTGGTGAATAACGTAGTTTAGAATGATTCTAAATGGCTGATGGAATGCAGCCAAGTTTACTATTAATTTCTTTGGAGGAATACCGTATGGATCTGAAAGGCAGCAAAACAGAAGATAACCTAAAAGCCGCATTTGCTGGCGAATCTCAAGCTAACCGTCGTTACCTGTACTTCGCAGCAAAAGCTGATGTCGAAGGTTACAATGATGTAGCGACTGTTTTTCGTTCTACTGCTGAAGGCGAAACAGGGCATGCTCACGGCCACCTTGAATACCTTGAAGTGGTTGGTGATCCAGCAACGGGCTTACCTATTGGTGCAACCTCAGACAACCTGAAATCAGCGATTGCCGGTGAAACACATGAGTACACAGATATGTACCCGGGTATGGCTAAATCAGCACGTGAAGAAAGTTTTGATGAAATCGCTGACTGGTTTGAAACATTAGCGAAAGCGGAACGTTCACATGCGAACCGTTTCCAAAAAGCACTTGATACACTCGACGACTAAGATGGTCGAGATGTGTTGAACAATCAGGGCCGGCTTCATGCCGGCCTTGATGTCTCTGGCATAAGAACAATGAGCAAGGATTGAGGCAATGAGCAAAACCGTAACGCGTGAAGGTAGTCTGGAAGCCCCCACTCGGCATCCACTTGATTGGCATAGTGATTCATTCTGGAATGAGGACAATCTGTTTCAGGAACTTGAACGTATCTATGACATTTGTCATGGCTGTCGTCGTTGTGTGAGTTTATGTAATGCGTTTCCGACCTTGTTTGATTTGGTTGATGAATCAGACACGATGGAAGTAGACGGTGTCGCTAAAAAAGATTATTGGCAGGTTGTCGATCATTGTTACCTCTGTGATTTATGCTACCTGGTTAAATG
>Ga0316207_10004446_pt1 | contig 12179 bp, 11 predicted proteins | sample 6weekpyrite_MG_FD_204943 | JGI IMG/M metagenome (GOLD analysis project Ga0316207, IMG submission 204943) | Microbial mat bacterial communities from mineral coupon in-situ incubated in ocean water Damariscotta River, Maine, United States -... | ecosystem: Environmental > Aquatic > Marine >... | reverse complement strand
AATAAAATACTATAGCAACTGCTTTGTTCTGGCTATGAAGATAGTTCTACTAGAGGTAATTCAACCCAAAAAGAACTACCTTCACCTAGCGTACTCTCAACACCAATTGCTCCATCCATAAGCTCTACCAAGTTTTTCGTAATAACTAGCCCAATACCTGTGCCTTCAATATTATTAATGACATCCAATCGCTTAAAGGAAGTAAATAATTTGCTAATATTTTCTTCTGACAGACCATTCCCAGTATCTGTCACTAATATACGAAGTCGTTGTCTATTGATGACTTCAGCTTCAATTGTAATACGTCCATTTTCATTATTATATTTCACGGCATTAGAAAGAAGATTAATAAAAACCTGTTTAAGTCGTGCTGGGTCGGATTTTAAAATATACCCCCTATTCATTACACTTTCGGTGATTTCTATCCGTCGTTCTTTAGCTAGTGGCATTATTAATTTACAACATTCTTCCAGTATTTCATCTAGAGCAACTTTTTCAATTAAAAGGTCCATTTGACCAGATTCAATTTTGGCCAGATCAAGTACCTCATTAATAAGACCTAATAAATGATTACCTGCCGTAAGAATCTCTTGTACATTATCTTGCTGAGTTTCATTTAATGTTTTTGCGTCCAGTTCAAGCATTTGCGAAAATCCAAGGATAGCATTGAGCGGTGTACGCAATTCGTGACTCATGTTCGAGAGGAATTCACTCTTGGCTCTATTAGATCGTTCTGCTTCTAACATGGCTGATTTCATTTCACCCGTACGCTGTTCGATACGCTCTTCTAAATTCTCATTGGCCTTTTCCAGCGATTCTATGTTCTCAGATAATTTCATTTGCAATAGATTGAAGGAGGTGATCAAATGCCCGATTTCATCATCTGTGTTGACACACAGCTCTTGATAGGGTCGCTTACCCTCTACCATGTCACCAATCAAGTCTGAGGTACTACTCAACACAACAAGTTGTCGATGCAGGAAAAACCAAACTGCTAGTGCGATCAACAGCGTAAAGCCAGAAATCAACAGTGCAAGCTTGATGTGAATGGATCTATCATTGGCTTGTAGTATCGATTCTGGCAATGTGTAGATGACCTGTAAATCCATCAAGTTAACCTTACTGGCAGAGAAAAGGATCAACTCCCCCTGAATATTGCGTAAAAATCCAGAGGTAATGCCCGATAAAACTTTATCTATTACTGGATTCTTACCTGCGGTCGGCAGTTTCTGCAATGAAAGTTTGTAATTTGAGGCAGTGACGAATATTCGTAGATTAGGATCGATCACCATAAAATGCGTTTGTTTCCCTAGGAACTCCTCAGTAATTTTTTGAAAAAGATTATAGGAAGAGAGTCGAGTGACCCCTAAAAGAAAACCAATAATCTTACCCGACTTCGACTTGATAGGAGTGTTGATCGCAAATACAGGAACCTTGAGACCTCGGCCTATTCTTGGCTTGGTAATAAAAGTAGCACCTGATTTTCGCACTGCTTTCACATGGCCACGGTCAGAAAAATTGATTCCACTGCGCCCTTCCACAACAGGAGAATCAACGATGGAGATCGCGTTAGCATCCAGTACCAACAACCCTCCGTTGAACAAACTGTGTAAACCAATATGTGAGTCGAGTTCTTTCTGAATCAGATTATTGGGGCGTAGCTGATAACCATCACTAAGATGATTGGCAAGCTTCTCCAATACTTCCTTACGTGTATTGATGCTATTTTCGATACGACGTACCAATACATCACTCATTTCTTGTTGTTGATTAAGTAGGATCTGCCTTGATTCACCTTTCACAACTTGCATAATAACCAGCGTGATGAGTATTGTGCTAACTAAGAAACCACCTAGTGCAATAACAAGAATGCGTTGGGAAAAGCTTGGGAAAAGAAATTTTGGCACGGTCCACCCCGAACACTTAAACTTACGTATCAGTATACAGTTTTATAATTATTTTCATTATTTTATATGTCGAGTGGTTCCTACCAAGCTAGAGTATATTAGTATTGTATTACCGAATATCATTGTAAATTGTAGTTAAATTTGAGTATTTTTATACAGATAATCGTTAAATAAAATATAGAGTAATTCTAACAATCTGCGAATGTGATAGCCACTTGAAATATAACTACTGCAGTTTTTCTAAACAGATGTCCGCTTTGGGTCGACAACAGTCACCCAAGGATAGTATTAACCAAACTTACCATCTATTCGAGGCTTAATCAGCATCGACGCATAAGTAAGCACAAACTCAAGGAAGGCAATAATCCAAAGTAGTTGTGATATAAAAATCCACGTAGACGTATTATCAGGTAACAGGATTGGTAACAGTACTCTCACCATGCTGCCACTGAATAATAAAATGAAGATTATCATTAGCCCCTGTGGCGGGTTGAACACATCCCGTCCGGTGTGTCCTAGTGCAACCCGTGCCATCATGCCAATGGTAATCATGCCAATGCCACCGTAAGCGAAAGCATGAACCGCAAGCATTGGATTAAGATCAGACCAACCTGCTAACGCCCGCAGGATGAAACCCACCACAATCCATGCGTAACCCAAATACAAAACCCAGATTAAGGTTTTTTTCCAAATACCCTTTGCATACCAACCCCATAATCGAATGCTATGCAGTACCGCCAATGTTGCCGCAATGATAGTTGCCCATTCAGGCATCACAACAAACACTTCCACAATAATAAAAACGAGCATTAAAAATAAACTACTCAGATCCAACCATCGATAATTAGTGATGCTTACCGATTCATCAACTCCTTTTTCAATAAAGAAAGGAATCACCCGGCGCGCCATCAACATGATCAATGAAAGAATAAGATAAAGGCCGGTATAGACACCCAGTTGAATGCCCTTGTCCAGCATATTAAATAGCCCAAGATAAAACAGACCGTTTCCGACCAGTAAAAACACGACCTTGCTCCAAATAGCGAGGTGTTTCCATTGGCGCACCTTTAAAATAGGCAGCAAAATAGCGATGGCTAAGCCAATGTTGAAAACCAGATCCAAACTAGCCATCAGCAACATGGCTTGCGGGTGTTCGATAAAGGGCATTGCCCGTGCGGCAAGCCAACACAACGCTAATAGTAGTAGTGGTATACCGCTAAGCGTCTGCTGGCCTGTCCAGTTTCTGACTGCCGTTAGTAAAAAACCGGCTATCACAGCTAGAGTGTAGCCATAGAGCATTTCATGGGCATGCCACTGAAACACCGATAGCTCACTGGTGGCAAGCCAGCCACCGTAACTGAGTATCCATAGCCAACATGCAACCACTGCTACTGAAAACACAGTGCTTAATAAGAAAAAGGGGCGAAAGCCAAGATGCAGAAAACTGATACGATAAGAGCCTTTTTCTTCAATTTGCATAACTGCGGCACTCCAAGATAAAAGCAAACAATGCTAGAATCATCTCACGCAAACACTGATAGACACAAACCGGAATCATTAACAGACTATGCTTATCGTTATCTCCCCTGCTAAAAAACTTGATTACGAAACCCCTTCTAAAACCAGCGTCTTTACCACGCCGGATTACATGGGTGACTCAAAACAACTTATTCAACGCCTGCGCGATTACTCTGCGCTGGATTTAGCTGAGCTAATGAAACTCAGTATGAATCTGGCCGAGCTTAATTTTGATCGCTATGAAGCCTGGAAACCAAAATGTACTGAAAAAAATGCCAAGCAAGCACTGCTGGCTTTTCAGGGTGATGTTTATCAGGGGCTGGATGCAGCATCATTTACTGCCGCCGATTTTAAATTTGCTCAACAACACTTGCATATTTTATCTGGCCTGTACGGCTTATTGCGACCACTGGATTTAATGCAGCCTTACCGCCTTGAAATGGGCACCAAACTTAAAACTGACCGCGGCAAGAACCTTTATGAATTCTGGGGTAGCACAATCACCGAAGGTTTAAATAAGCAGCTTAAAAAACTTAAAACCGACACGCTGATCAATCTTGCGTCTAATGAGTACTTTAAATCGGTTAAACCCAAAGAGCTGAATGCTGAAATCATTACCCCGGCGTTTAAAGAATTTAAAAATGGCGATTACAAAATGATTGGCATTTATGCAAAACGTGCGCGTGGTTTAATGAGTCGTTACATTATTAAAAATAAATTAAAAGATCCTGAAGATATAAAAGGCTTCGATGAAGAAGGTTACCGGTTTAATGCCAAATTAAGCAAAGGCAATAACTGGGTCTTTACCCGCAAGCAATATTAAGCAAGGAAAACTCAGCGTGAGCGAAAAACCTTCCTATCCCGGCAACACCATTATGGTCAGGCCGAACGGCCCATTGATTTGTGGCAGTGATGTCAATGTTGTTATTCAAGATACGGATGGCAATTTAATTGCCAAAGAAAAAGAACTGGCACTGTGTCGTTGTGGACACTCCAACAGCAAACCCTTTTGTGATGGTAGTCATAAGAAGTTGGCTGTTGATGCAGAGCAAGAATTTACAGACGACCGCAGTGAAGAACTTGAATCACCGCAAGGTGAGCTTGTTATTAACGTCAAGCCTGATGCAATGTTGATTATAAAAAGCCCTGTAACAATTTTTAGTCGCAGCGGGCAATCGGTCACAACACGCAATAAAGGAGCTTTGTGTCGTTGCGGTGAATCTAGTAACAAACCTTTTTGCAATCGCAGTCATTCAAAATGTGGTTTCAAGGGCTAAGCCCCTATGTCATCCAACTCTAACAATATTGCCAGTCACTTCCCGCTTGAGTCACATGGGCTGCGTTTTTCTTTATTACTGATCGGCATCTTGTTACTAGTCGGTTTGTTTTCGCCCATTATTACACTCGAGAAATTTTATTTTTTTAATAATACTGTTTCCATAGCCAGTGGTTTAGTTGAACTTGTTTATGAAGGACAGATTCTACTCTTCATTATTATCCTTTTATTCAGCGTTGTTTTGCCCATTATAAAACTATTATTACTCAATCTTTTGTTATCCCCGTCAATCGACGACGCTGCTAACTTTAAGAAATACCTGATGTGGATGCATCGGTATGGAAAATGGTCAATGCTGGATGTGTTTGTGGTGGCGGTATTTCTTACAACAGTAAAACTCGGTGCAGTGGCTAACGTACAATTACATTACGGCCTGTATTTGTTTGCAGCAGCGGTATTACTAACAATGCTTGTAACTGCACGCGTAGTTAAATTAAGCGACCAAATGCTCAACACATGAGCACCTAGTCAACTATTTTAATTTATATACGAAAACGTGAAACCACACTTTGTAGCTGACCGGCCAAGGCCTCTAAATCATTACTTGATTTAGCCGTTTGCTGCGAGCCATCAGATATCATTTCTGCCATATCATTAATATTCACTACATTCCGATTAATTTCCTCTGCCACAGAAGACTGTTCTTCTGCCGCACTTGCAATTTGAGTGTTCATATCATTGATTGACGAAACTGCATTCGTAATTAACTCAAGTGAATCTCCAGCTGCATTAGCATGTGTCACGCTTTGCACTGCCTGATCTTTACCCTTTTCCATCACGCTAACAGCATCACCTGACCCTTTTTGCAAACTTTCAATCATCCCCTGAATTTCTTGAGTGGATTCTTGCGTACGACTAGCCAGTGTCCTAACTTCATCAGCTACCACAGCAAAGCCACGGCCTTGTTCACCTGCACGTGCCGCTTCAATAGCCGCATTCAATGCCAACAAGTTAGTTTGCTCAGCGATACCTCGAATAACGTCAAGGACCGTACCAATGCGCTCGCTATCACTTTCAACACTGTTAATAACATTGGCTGCATTTTCAACTTCTCCTGCCAGAGAATTAATTGCATGGATGTTTTCTCCCACAACGGACTTGCCTTCAATAGACTGAGAATGTGCCGTTGAGGCTGAATTAGCCGCTTCACTCGCACTACGTGCAACCTCTTGTACCGTTGAAGCCATTTCATTCATTGCCGTGGCGACTTGATCAATTTCCATTCTTTGCTTCTGCACATTGCCATCAAGGTTAACCGTGACATTCGACATTTCCTCTGCTGCCGTCGACATATACGTACTTGCCTCAGCCACATCACCAACGACCGCATGCACCTTTTCTGCAAAACTATTAAATGCACCAGACAATTCAGTTATTTCATCATTACCTTTTTCGGGAAGTCGTTGAGTTAAGTCGCCATCACCTTCAGCAATATCAGACATTGCCATCGCTGCGCTCTTAATTGGTTTCACGATTCCTTTAGCGACTAAGGCTGACACAACAACACCACCTGCAACGGCAAGCAATGCCAATATGATGTTGAGCCATGTTGCCCCAGATTGCATATTTCCATACACACTTCTATCCATCACAATTTCTAGAACACCGAATGGTTTGCCACTGAAATCTGTAACGGCTGTCGAATAAACGGCAACATCAATATCAGAAAGGGTTTGGTATGTCAGAACCTCTTTTGACATCGCTTGTTGTAATTGTTCCGGCGTCAGTAAAGTTTTATTCTCAAACGTGCTTGCAAAGGTTTTAAATCCAGCACCATCAATTACATGTAAAGCAAGATCAACTTTATTCTTGGATTTAAAACTGTCAAAGAAAGCCTGTCCAAATGACATACCAAACTCCACAGAACCAACATGCTTTCCATTATTTATTACTGGAACCATTCCACGGACCCCAAGGCCAGCAACACCCTTTTCTATACCACCAATAGGCTTAACATTTTTATTCGTTTCAACGACTGTTTTTCTAAAAGAGGAAAGGTCATCTCCAAACTTTGCTGGCTTGTGGACTCTTAAGAATGAGGTGGCCGGTGGGGTATGAAATTGGAACTGCCTAACGCCATATTCTTTTTTAAGTACTGAAAAACCTGGCACAAATAATTTCTCTAGTGCATCACGATCTCTGTCAGCGAATGCCTGTTGAGCCTGCGGGATCCCTGCTACAATCGCGCTCATTGCTTGCGCAGCTCTCGATTCTGATTCAATAGTCACTTTTACATTATCAAAAATGCCACGCAATTCCCGCTCTTCTGCTTCGCGAATAATTTCCGACATACTGCTGCTAATTACCGTACTAATAACAACAACTGCAATAATTAATACGCCTGCACTACTTAATGCAATACGTGCACCAATTGAATGTATCCAAGCCGATTTCATGATGAATCTCCACCTAATTATCTGTTATCCGAGACACAAATATGTCTTCACAATATACATATCGACAGGCATTCTAGAGACTAAACAATGAATATAGTAAGGTTTTTGATCAATGACTAAGAACTTATCTATGAGGGTTTAACTGTCATCCATTTCGGCAATAATGCCACTAATTCGTTCCAGTCGTTCAATGGGATCGGTTAACTGCAAAAAATGCTGCTTTTGAACCAGCGCAATCGGTAGCAACTCGGCTAGGCGGTAACCCACCCAACTCGCATCATCATAAAATTTTGGCAACGTCGTATAGGGATGACCAATCTGAGTCAGCATTTCTTCTGTCATAGCTGAAAGTGCCTGAAAACGACTCGGGAGTGTCTGTGTATGTTCGTTAGGTAACATTTCGACTTCAGCCATACAAAGTCCATTGGCATCGGTTTGTTTAGAAATGATTCGAAAACGTTGCTGACCTCGAACCGTAATACCTAACAAGCCTTCCGGGAGTTGTTGCCAATAGCTAATATTACCGAAGGTACCGTATTCAAAACTTTCGGCGCTGGCATCAGTCTCCTTGCCTTCGCTAATCAGGCAAATACCAAAGCCGGTGTCTTCTTTGAGGCATTTGCCAACCATGTCGAGGTAACGTGGTTCAAAAATTCGCAGCGCCAACGCGCCACCCGGATACAACACCGTGTGTAGAGGGAAAATCGATATCTGTCGAATTTCTTGTGTCATAACACCTCTAGCCCATCAACACTACTCACCCCATGCTGGCAACAAATCATGCTTGATGCCAAGCTGTTCTAAAATACGTGCAACAATAAAGTCAACAATATCATCTAATGATGTGGGTTTCTGATAAAACCCCGGTGTCGCCGGCAACATCACCACACCTAATCTAGCGAGTTTAAGCATATTCTCAAGATGAATCGCTGACAATGGGGTTTCACGCACAACCATGATTAATTTGCGCTGTTCTTTAATCACCACATCCGCGGCACGTTCAATCAAGTTATTACTACTACCACAAGCCACCGCTGATAAAGTACCGGTTGTGCAGGGACAAACTACCATCGCATCAGGTGCTCCACTACCACTCGCCACAGGGGCTAACCACTGATCTTTTGCAAACACCTGAATTTGATCCGGGTTTGCATGATAACGTTCGGTTAACCAGTTTTGCATAGCATCCGTGCGGCTCGGGATATTCAGATCCGTTTCCATCGACAACACCACTTGCCCAGCTTGAGAGACCATGATGTAAAGTGTTGCACCAGATGCAACCAGACACTCAATCAAACGCAAAGCATAGGGTGCGCCCGATGCGCCCGTGATCGCAATGGCAATGGTTTTATCTGTGCTGGCTATGTTCATTGTGCTTACCGTGTGAATAGGCTAGTTAGCCTATCACAATCCCTTTAGGAGGCGATCATGAATACCGCCAAACGCGCCATTGCTCATGACCACAATGTCATCATTCGGGTTCGCTTCGGCAAACACCGCGGCTAATAATTCATCGATTGAGTTAAAGCTGCTGGCTTTGTTGCCCAGTGCGCTAACTACCTCATCCAGTGACCAGTCAATATCATTGGGCGTTAGCAAAAATACCTGATCAGCTTCTTGCAATGAATCGGCCAACGTCGCCTTGTGAATGCCCATTCGCATAGTGTTTGAACGTGGCTCCAATACCGCTATTAAACGGCCTGATTCTCGTAGGCACTGCTTAGCTCCCTGCAAGGTCGTCGCGATAGCGGTTGGATGATGAGCAAAATCATCAAATACCCGCACGCCATTCACTTCACCACGTAATTCCATGCGCCGTTTAACGCCTTTAAATTCGCTCAAGGCTTTAATCGCCTCGGTCACCGGCACGCCAGCATGTCTAGCGGCTGCAATCGCTGCCAGAGCATTATTAGCATTGTGTTGACCTGCCTGTTGCCACGCTAATAAACCCGCTGGCTGTTGTTCAACGCTGACATCAAAACGATCAAAGGCCGGGCTGGCTGATGAACACTGCCAGCTCGCGTTGCCATCGGCTGAAAACGTTTCACACGGTGTCCAACACCCCATTGCCAACATCTCATCAATGGCAGGGACTAATTGCGGATGAATAACCAAACCATTGGATGGCACAATTCTTATTAAGTGGTGGAATTGTTTTTGAATAGCTGCCAGATCATCAAAAATATCTGCATGATCAAATTCAAGATTATTAATTATCAGCGTGCGTGGCTGGTAATGCACAAACTTGGAACGCTTATCAAAAAAGGCCGTGTCATATTCATCGGCTTCCACTACAAAAAAAGGTGTGTTACCTAAACGTGCTGAAATACCAAAATCTTCAGCAACACCGCCGATTAAAAATCCCGGCGTTAAGCCACACTGATCAAGAATTTGTGCCAGCATACTTGCCGTAGTGGTTTTACCATGCGTACCTGCCACCGCTAATACCCAACGATCTTTTAAAACATGTTCTGATAAAAACTGTGGCCCGGACGTATAGGGAAGATTTCGATCCAGCACATACTCAACTGCCGCGTTACCGCGAGACAGAGCATTACCAATCACCACCAAATCGGGTGCCGGTTCTAAGGCATCGGTAGTGTACCCCTCATGCAGCTGAATACCGGCCTGTTCCAGTTGTGTGCTCATCGGCGGATAAACACCGGCATCTGAACCACTGACTTCATAGCCCAGTTCACGTGCCAATAAAGCCAAACCGCCCATGAAGGTGCCACAAATACCGAGTATATGAATATGCATTATCGTTATGCCGCAAAAATCATGTCAATTAACATCCAGGATAAGACTAAATACCCAATGCTGACCAAAAAACCATAAGCAAAACGGATATCAAAACTATGGCGAATGATGTGGGCAAACACCGTAATATCCCAAACCAGAATGAGTAAAAACATCTGCAAGGCAACCGGTGATGATTCACCATCGAATTTTGCAGACACCAATGCAAACATGAATGGCATCATCACTAAACCAATAATGATATTGGTACCCATCATTGCTGTGAGGCTTTGCCTGAAACGGGGCAACTTATCACGCAGCTTTAAACCGATATATAAGAAAGTCGTCAACAAAACCACGTTGAACAAAGAAATAGCCAGAGATTGACTAAAGCCTTCAGTCGGCAAATTAAGAAATACACCAACTGTCGCGCTGACTACCACCACTAAACGCAGTAGAAAGAGTGAAGACGGCAAATCTTGTGGGCCGGCGCGTAAAATACAAATATCAAAAAAACGAAAAATCAGTGCTTGCATCCACCAAGCTTAACCGTTGCCGCGATACTTCTCCAGCACCCGTGCATAGTCAAAGCCCCTCACTGGCTGTTATGCTGTGCGCCATGAACGACAACAACCAGCCTGAAATACAATATATTGATAGCAGTAGCGCCTTAATCACTTTTTGTGATGCGATAAAAAATAGCCCTTGGCTCGCTATCGACACCGAATTCGTGCGTGAAAAAACCTACTACCCGCAACTATGTTTAATTCAGGTGAGTAATGATGAGCAACTTGCCTGTATTGATCCGATTGCTTTGGGCAATATCGATCCTTTACTGGATGTTTTATACGACAAGAACATTACCAAGGTATTTCATGCTGCCTCGCAAGATCTGGAAATCTTCGCCAATTTACGTAATGCCCTGCCGATGCCATTGTTTGATACGCAAATAGCAGCGGCCTTGCTCGGCCACGGCAATCAAATTAGTTATGCCGCATTGGTGCAGGAGTATTTTGATATCGAGCTCGATAAATCTCACAGTCGAACCGATTGGTCGCGCCGCCCGCTAAGTGAAGTGCAAATCCGCTACGCCGCTGACGATGTACTTTATCTTGGTAAGCTGTATGGCTTATTGCAAACACAACTCGCCAAGATGGATCGTCAACGCTGGCTTGATGATGATTTTACGCAACTGGCAAACATTGAGCGTTATCAAATTAACCCCGAGACATCATGGCAACAAGTCAAAGGTTTGGATAAGTTAGCCGGCAATAAGCTGGTTTATGTTCAGGCGCTTGCCCGTTGGCGGGAACAATATGCACAAAAAATTAATAAACCCAAACGCTGGATCATCAAAGACGACATACTACTGGCGATGGCCGAAGGCCCGGCAAAAAATAATGCTGATCTCGATGCAGCCGGTTTAACCAGCAAAACCCGTGATCGCTATGGCAAAGACTGGCTAAAACTTCTCAACGAAGCCGACAATATTCCAACCGAACAGCACCCAATCAGGCAACGTTTTGAACGTTTAACCAACCAACAACGCAAGCTCGGCAAACAACTCATGCAAGCTTTACAAACCATTGGTGAAGCACAGCAGATTGACCCAGGCCTGATCGCGACACGCAAAATTGTTAATCAACTTGTTGCCGGAGAACGGGATGTGCCTGTCTTAAAAGGCTGGCGTAACGATCTTGCAGGCCAGAAATTGTTGACTATCATCGACAAAAATTCAGAAGTAAGCCCTGAGTAAATAAACCCCCTTAATCTCAATCCCAGCAGCAAATCTCTTCAACTTGAAAGTTCTCTAAACGTTCTCTATTATACTGACTATGCTATCACCTCGCTTACAAGATACTTACCGATTTATCCGCGACTATATCGCGCAGCACAACCATGCACCCTTGCTTAGTGAGATTGCCCTCGGTATTGGAATAAGCTCTAAAGGCGTTGTACATCGTTACCTACAATCATTGGTAAGTGAGGGCTTACTTACTATAGAAGCATCTAAACATAGAGGTATATCCCTAACCAGAAAGAAAATAGCCGACAGCACACCGCCACGATACCGATTGCCCTTGCTCGGGCGCATTGCCGCCGGTCAGCCGATTGAAGCCATTCCCAATCATGATGAGATCGATCTGAGTGAGTTCTTTATTGGTGATAATCGTTTTGTATTAAAAGTGCAGGGTGACTCGATGATTGATGCAGGCATTCTCGACGGTGATATGGTGGTGATTGAAAAAACCGATCATGCCGCTGACGATGAAATCGTGGTGG
>Ga0316207_10004445_pt1 | contig 12179 bp, 11 predicted proteins | sample 6weekpyrite_MG_FD_204943 | JGI IMG/M metagenome (GOLD analysis project Ga0316207, IMG submission 204943) | Microbial mat bacterial communities from mineral coupon in-situ incubated in ocean water Damariscotta River, Maine, United States -... | ecosystem: Environmental > Aquatic > Marine >... | reverse complement strand
CTCAATGAACAACAACAAAGTGTCACCACTCAACAGGGAGAAACCCATTCCCTCACCGGCACCGAGTTTCGGCTGTTACGTTACCTGCTATTACACCGCGGACAAATCCTCTCTAAATCAACATTGACAGATCACATTTACAATCAGGACTCTGACAAAGACAGTAACGTTATTGAAGCCTATATAAAACGTCTTAGAAAAATAATCGGCAAAGACTTAATTGAAACACGTCGTGGTCAGGGCTATATATTCAGAGAGCATTCAGAATGAAATCTATTCAGACACGGTTAGCAAGCGGTCTGCTCATCAGCCTGATGTTAGTTCTGTCCTTACTCTGGCTGATCATCAGTCACAATATCCACAATCTGTCTGAACAATATATTTCCACTCGAATCGAGCACGACATTGACAACCTTATTACAGCAATTTCATTCGACAAAAATAATCGTATAAAGATTAGTGAAAAATATATTAACCCGATATATAAACGCCCGTTTTCGGGCCACTACTATCTGATTCAGTATAACCACAGCAACATTCGTTCACGCTCGCTATGGGACCAGACCCTTACCGCTGCTGAGGATTCAGGGCCCGGTTACCAGACCAGCTACCAACAAGGTCCTGAAAATCAGTCACTGATTGTCTTATCCCGTCAGTTTAGAAAACAAAACAATCCATTCACTATTAGCATTGCAGAAGACTTATCACCGGTCAGACAAGCTATTAATGAGTTCATGAATTATTTTTCCATGATCTCGATGACTCTTCTAATTGTTTTAGTCACTATTCAGATCATCGTGCTTCGCACCGGATTACGCCCGCTACGAAAAATACATAATGAACTGAGGCAGTTAGAAAAAGGTGAGATTGATCAGCTCTCTGCCACCGTACCTGACGAACTAAAACCGCTCGTCAATGAGATTAATCAGCTTTCACAGACGCTGCACAAAAGACTTAAACGATCTCGCGATGCATTGAGTGACTTATCGCATGCGATAAAAAAACCTTTAACGGTTTTACAGCACTTTAGCGAACAGCAATCAGAGCTTAATTCAGACTCTAAGCACACTCTCAACACGCAAATCCAGAGTATCCACAACATCACCGATCACATATTAAAACGCGCAAGGGTTGCAGGCCGATCAAAAGCCAACAAATACTGCGATCTCAATCAGGATTTAAAGCTGTTAATAAAAACGATCCGTACTATGTATCCCCACAAAATCATCGATGCAGATATTCAGATGACGGGCAATCAGCTGGTGCAGATCGACCGTGAAGATATACTCGAGCTATTAGGCAATCTGATTGATAACGCCTGGAAATGGGCAAATACAAAAGTCCTTATCACGACAAAGCAAAACCATTCCTTACATATTTCCATCGAAGACGATGGCAATGGACAAGATGCAGACTCCCTTAACGCACTAATGAACAGAGGCGTCAGGCTTGATGAGACCATCAGTGGCTACGGTTTTGGACTCGCCATCGCATCCGATATTGTTAGCGATTATAACGGTTCATTGTGCTTCAGTCAGTCAGTTACCCTGGGGGGCTTCAAAGCAGAAATAACTATCCCTGTTCAAAATAATAAAAACATTATGTAACAAATATCACCAACATAAAGTACTTATATTCTGATCTGCCTATCATTTATTGATCAACATCAACTTGCTGCCTGAATAAAGGGTTTACCCTAGGCTACATAATAAAAATGATATAAATATTAACCATAAGTGATAGCAGATAATGAAATACCATAACCCTGATTGTCTGGGTAATTATAACTTTGACAATATCGCAGATTACGCCCGTAAACGTTTTGTAGAAGGATATAGCACCATAGAATTAATGCAGGGAGCCAAGTCACAACGTCGACGACAAGAAATAGCACTGGTAGCCATGATGGATATCGATGATACCACAGTACAGAACCTGCACCTGTCCTGCCAGTATAAGGAACAATGCAAAGTCACTACCTGTCGTGCAGTGATTAAAAAAATGATTGAAGATAATCTAAAACAGAAACAGCATTAATAGTGATTAAGCAAAAAATATTTAAACGGCTTTAGATATTTTTTGTGAATTCATTTCAAACCTGATCTTCAGTACAGCTCAAAGAACTTAGTGATCTCATCTTTTTGCTTTATCGCATCTTTATATCCCATATCGATCAGTTCCTTACAAAATGCCTCTTCAAATAACAGGTAACTGATCAGGCTGCTTTTTTTTGCATCCATCGCGCCGATACCACGTAACATAAAACGGATAATACGTGGCAATGATTTCACATGCTTTGCAGCTATCACCTGCATGTCTTCACTGGGAGAAATCAACAACGTCTGGATAGGCCGCAAATGCACATTATGCTCAACCAGATCATGCGAGGGAATGATATCAATTGTACGGTTGATACGGTTTAGTCGTTCCAGATCAGCATCCATACTGTCACCAAAAATACTGTTAAGAATGTGACCACTGATTTGTGCCAGCGACGGATAATCTGGCTCTGTTTCTTCATCAGGCTCCTTGTAGGTGGTTTGCGAGGTTCCAATCACCATAATTTTATCAGCGCCAAGATGCAGTGCAGGGCTGATCGGTGCGACCTGCCTGATCGAACCATCACCATAGAAATCATTACCCAGCCTGATTGATGAAAAAATAAACGGGATAGACGAAGAAGCCATCAGGTGATCAATACTAATTACTTCACGTTTACCTTCCCTGCGCCAGCGCTTCCACTCTTCAATTTCACGTGAACTATGAAAAAATGTCACCGACTTGCCAGCACCATAACCAGAAGCGGTAATGGCAATCGATTCCAGCACTCCTTCATCAAGCGATTTTTGGATACGTTCACAAGGCATGTAACGTGACAGTAAATCATGCAGCGGCTGACGGTCTAAAAAAGCCAGCGGCCGGCGGCGACCAAAACCACCAAGAAAAAAACTACTCAGCCAGTTATAGGAATTTTTTATAACCCCTCCCACATCAACCCTGAACACATGATGTACATGGAAATTAGCCCAGATATTAATCAACTGGCGCACTGCGTATTTAAAGCTCTTGCCATAAATTGCCAGCGCTGCAGAATTAATCGCACCGGCAGATGTGCCAACGATAATAGGAAAAGGATTTTTAGTACGCTCAGGCAAAATTTCAGCAATCGCCTTAAGCACACCAATCTGATAGGCTGCCCGCGCGCCACCACCACTGAGAACCAGTGCCATTTTTTTACGTTTAGCAGCCACCGGTTAAATAATCACTATATATTTATAATTCATACCTACTTATATAGCTTAAAAATTCAATGACTATTTTACGGACATAACACCACGACATTTTGGGAACTTCGAACAGCCCCAAAACTCTTTCCCAGCATTATCACCTTTTTTTGATATGCGCTTCACCATTGGCGCATTGCAGCTCGGACATAACACATCATCCGTATTTTTTTCTGATACAGAATCACTCTCTGTCTCAGCAACGACCTCTATCTTTAATGTGCCTTTGCATTCAGGAAAACCAGAACAGCCCCAAAACTCATTGCCTTTATTTTCGCCTTTTGTCGCCATTCGTATGGCCATCGGCTTACTGCATTTAGGGCACTCAGGAACTGCTTCTGCATCCTGTTTAGCCGCTTCAGGAGTCGCTGTCCTTTTTATATCGAGTATGCCTTTACATTTAGGGTACTGACTACACCCCCAGAATTCTCTGCCAATATTTTTTCCTTTTTTAACCGTCCGCTTCACCATATCACTCTGGCATTCAGGACATTTTTGTTCTGATTCTGCATTAGCAAAACCCGTTACTTCATTCTCAACACCATTATTATCTATCGAGAATTTTGCCTTATAGTCAATTACCTTTGGCTCATGCAAAAATGCAAGCTTCTCTGCAAAACTCATCAAACTGTCAGATGACATAATCTTGGTAATGCTACTCAGAGGACTGGTTTCAATATCTTTCTTGAAATGACTGACAAACTTATCCGCCTTCATTACAGCACTGCAGTCAAACAAACCTTTCTTTGGCTTAGTCAGCCTCGAACCAGGAGAAATCAGTACTATATTTCGATAGTCAGCCTTTAATGCAACGCCTAAGCGAGTCGGGTAAAGTTTATTATCTGATAAAAACCGGTCAAGCAACCGAATATGCCTTTCATTTTGCTCTATAGGCGAAGGAATGGCATACGGTTTATTTTTATAAAAATAAGAAAAATCACCTTCATCAGAAATCAATACACCCGAACTGAAGTTTTTAGACTCTATGACATAACAATCCATCATGCGTCCAATCAACAAATGATCAATCTGAGCAACCTGCCCCTTATGCTCAATCCTTAAATCATGAATCAAAGCCCAGTTTTTGTTATTCGCAAAATCAAAGTTCAGATAATATGCTGATGATTCCTCACCCTTATCACCCGAATATAAACATTTTAATTCACGCTCGATCAGGCGCTTCTGGACTTCAGGAAAATCACGATCCAGCAGATCGGTTAAATAATCAATCTGTTGCTGATTTTGGTCTTTTTCTTTAATTAACATCAAAATACTATAGCAAAAATAGATATATGGAGATAGTCAGACTACAAACCCGGAAATCAAACCGGAGTCGATAACCATAAACTGATAATACCTATCAATAGTTTTACCATCCTTACACCCCATACCTAAAATCATAACAGAGGCTAAACAATTGCCTTTCTTACTTTTTCTGCCGCTGCAATCATTTTTTCAATGACGGACGCTCTCTTAACTGCAAGGCATAAGCCTAATGTAAAAAACACAAACACGGCATGTAAATGGTATTCGTATAAATTTTTAAGCAGCGCGATGACATCTCCTTTACTAACACTATCAATCACCAGACTTAGCAGACTTACTCCATCGGGGTTATTAGTGCAGGACATATAAATAATGTAAGCCAGCATCAACAGGGTAAGATCAGCCAGATTTCCATACAGCCATTTCCGCTTATTGATCATGCTATTGACAGTGTCCTGCTGTTTTATAACCTCATCATTCTGACTAGTATCAACACTTTTTACCTCGGTACCCGCTGAGTCGACCACCGAAAATTTATCCGGCAAAACAAACGGTGCATAATTTGCCGTACGTTTTCGCATTCTTTCCAGTGCACTGCAATGCAGTTTAATACTGCCAGAAAGTTTTTTGTCACATAGTTTCTGTATTTCACGCGGATGATAACGATAATAAACAGCCAGCCCGTCTCTTGAGTTATACAGACGCCCGTGAATATTGCTGTCCTGATAGACTTTATCAAGCACACCGTGTTTAAACGTCATACCATGATTTTCTGCCCGCAACATCATCCAGTGAAAGGCGACATTCGCTATCCCCTGACGCTCATAACCACCGCCCACATTTGAATGCATACCGGCAAACCAGACCTGATCCACACTCCCGGAATCACGACCCTTCTCATCCCATACTAATGGCCAGAAAGCAGTTCGTTCGTCATCAATTGCCAGTGCCTGGCAGGCAAACTTAATATTGTCTGACAATTCATAATTGTAAAATTTATGCGGCCATATTTTATTACTGAGTTTCTCAAGCATTTTAAAGGCTGCGCTTAAGACAAAAAGTGTAATACTTGTTTTGTCGGTACGTTTAGGAAACCCAAGCGCAGCCACTGTATCCCAGACACCTACAAAATGAATATCAATGATATTATGAGAATGATTATGTTTTCTGAAATCTCTGGCCTTTTCCGGGTTTTTGAGATGTGATTCATAGGCCTTAAACGCATCATTGGTATAGTTTTTTAAATCTCTGTCATCCAGACCATTCCCCTTAACCAGCCCCACTGCTTTTATCATACCGCAAAATGCGCGGATCGTAGCTGCGCCACGACTGAAACCAAACAGATAAACCCTGTCGCCTGGCTCATAATGTAAAGCCAGAAACTGATAGAGGTCTTTTATATTGTCACGAATACCAAGCCCGATCCCGCCGGTAATCGCACGCCAGTATTTATTGGTAGAGGTGCCCACGCCATTATCATAGAAGGTATATTGAGGAACAGCCGTATCATGAATCTCGACAGCGTTATACATCTTGTAAACATTACTATCCGGTGTATACCCGCCTTTATTACCTGTGCCATCAGCACAAAGAATGATATTTTTTGACATCACCCAACTCCTTCTGATTTTTTAATTATTATTTTTATATAGGTTAACTTAATGGTATCACAGCATTACCGATGCTATACCAGACTTTATAATTTATATTTTTTCTATTTATTAGCAGACATTAGCATAGCTACCCTATAAAGTTTAGCCATGTGACTAACTAAACACTCGACAAAAAAACTATCCTCTAAAACTTTTCTTATAATTATATTCAAATACTTTTTATTCTCTGTGGTTTTTTTAATTATCTACATATTGCGCTTGCTCACTTTGTTGTTTTATTAATCAAATGATCAATCATATCCATAGGCAATGGAAAAACAATGGTATTCGTTCGCTCACCAGCGATCTCAGTCAAGGTTTGTAAATAACGCAACTGCAATGCTTCAGATTTTTCAGAAAGCGTTTGTGCTGCGGCTAATAGCTTTTCTGCTGCCTGCATCTCACCTTCTGCATGAATGACCTTAGCACGTCGCGTGCGTTCAGCTTCTGCCTGTTTGGCGATAGCACGTATCATGCTGTCATTAAGGTCAATGTGTTTGATTTCAACATTGCTGACCTTAATGCCCCACGCATCCGTCTGTTTATCCAGGACATTCTGAATATCGGCATTAAGTCGTTCCCGTTCTGCCAGCATTTCATCAAGCTCATGTTGTCCCAGAACAGACCTCAGTGTGGTTTGTGCCAGCTGGCTAGTCGCCTCGTAAAAGTTTTCAACCTGTATGATCGCTTTTTCCGGATCAATCACCCGAAAATAAACAACCGCGTTCACATTCACCGAAACATTATCTCGTGAGATAACATCCTGGCTTGGCACATCCATAACAACAGTACGAAGATCAACCCTGACCATCTGCTGAATAAACGGAATGACAATAATGAAACCGGGACCTTTCACTTTCCAGAAGCGACCCAAAAGAAAAATAACACCTCGTTCATATTCACGCAGAATTCTGACCGCGCTTGCGAAAAGAACAAAGATAAATGTTGCTACAACATACAGTGTATAGGCTGTCATTATTCTTACTCCTGATGTAATGATGTCACAGGCTCAACCTGCAAAGTTAAACCCTCGATACCGGTTACCTTTACAGTTTGTCCTTTTTGTAAAGGTGTATTGCAGTGTGCACTCCAGCTTTCACTATGAATGCTAACCCTGCCCGTTTTCTCAAAATCTTCCATGACTACTGCTTCACTGCCAAACAATTCTTCCAGACCACTTACAACCGGCCTGCGCCGTGCTTTTAACGCCATACCAACAACAAAAGTAAATAACACAAAACTGGTAGCAGCAAAAATCGCAATCACAGAAATATCGATGCCAAATCCGGGCTCTTCGGTATCCATCAAAATAATAGAACCAAAAACAAAAGCAATAACACCACCAATACCAAGAATACCAAAACTCGGCTCAAAGGCTTCACCGACCATTAATGCAACGCCCAGTAAAATCAGTGCCATACCCGCATAGTTAATCGGCAACAATTGAAATGAATACATAGCCAGTAGTAAACATATTGCACCTACCGTTCCAGGCACAATGGCACCCGGATTTGAAAACTCAAAGATCAAACCATAGATACCAACCAGCATCAGAATATAAGCAATATTCGGGTTTGTGATCACACTGAGAAAACGATTTCGCCAGTCCGGACTGATTTCTATTAATGTAAGACCTGCCGTCTGCAATCTCTTTGTCTGTCCTTTAATGACAATTTCTCGGCCATCAATCTGCTTTAAAAGATCAGCTCTGTCAGTGGCAACAATATCAATAACATTTATCGCTAATGCATCACTGGCAGGAAGACTCGCGGCCTCTCTTACCGCCTTTTCTGCCCACTCCTGATTGCGACCACGAAGCTGTGCCAGTCCACGTATATACGCAACGGCGTCATTGATAACTTTACGTTCCAGAGTTGTCTTATTATCATCCGGAACTGACTTGTCTTCTTTATTCTCTGTTTTATCTTTTTTCTTAAAATCTGATGGCGAAATACCGCCGATCCGCACGGGTGTTGCTGCGCCAAGATTGGTACCCGGCGACATGGCCGCAATATGACTGGCATAAAGGATATAAGTACCGGCACTGGCGGCACGTGCGCCTGCCGGCGTAACATAGGTTGCCACGGGGACTGGGGAACCGGTGATACTTTTTATAATGCCGCGCATGGCAGAATCCAGGCCGCCAGGTGTATCCATTAAGATCACAACCAGCTCGGCTTGCTGCTCAGCCGCTGTTGCCAGTGAGCGTTGAATATAATCATCGGTTGCCGGCCCAATGATGCCATCAATCGTTAACTGATAAACCGGGGAACTGACTTTATTAGCAGACGCTGAATTATATAAAGCAGCGCCCATCACAATAAGCGTAAGGGAAAATAGCGCAGTCAACTTCATCATAATACATGTACCCTTGTGTTAGTTTTAACAAGGCATCTACTCAGACAAATAAAACCAGTTACTATCAGAATAATATACTGCGTTTAGACTTTTTAATCAGCATTAAATTGTTATCTAATTGATGTATTTCAAACTGGCACACAGCGACCCATATACATAGCTTCATGAGCTCGGAATAAGAATCACTCTTTTGCCGGTTTGACTTATACTATATAAATGAATAGTAAGATCAGTCGACAATACCGTCTACAGAACCTGCTGCATACCTTTCTCCTGCTGGCAGGTATGCTGTTATTACTGAGTCTGATTGGTTGGCTGGTAGCGGGCTATATAGGCATTTTATGGTCTGTGGCTACCGGCGCTATTTTACTAATGTCGGTACCCGGTATTTCATCACATTTTATGCTCTACCTTCACCGCGCACGCCCACTTGCCCACGGACAATTATCTGAAATTATTGACTGGCTGAGCGTTAAAAGCCATTTACCTTACTCGCCTGCACTTTATTACATTCCCAGTCGTAACCTGATGGCCTTTTCTGTTGGTATGAAAAAAGACAAATCCATTGCAATTAGCCATGGCCTGATTGAGGCACTCAGCAGCCGTGAAATGGCTGCGGTACTGGCTCATGAAATCAGTCATATTCAGGGCAAAGATTTGTGGGTTATGGCCACTGCCGAGGTGATTAATCGCATCACCAGCTTAATGGCACTTTTCGGTTACTTTATGCTGCTCTTTTATTTACCGATATTACTGATCAGAGACGAGACTATCCCCTGGTTATTGCTGATTACATTAATTTTTGCGCCTTACTTAAGCGCCTTAATGCAACTTGCTTTATCACGTACAAGGGAGTTCAATGCCGATACGCAGGCAGTAAACCTCACCGGTGACCCACAGGCTCTTATCTCTGCACTAACCAAACTTGAAAACTATCAGCACAACTGGCTAAGACAACTACTGCCCGGTTTGCACTCTCCACAACCCTCGCTATTGAGAACACACCCCTCTACTAACGAACGCATCCGTCGCTTGCGGGAAATTGCCCAGCAAGATTCCCGTTTTTTTTAATGTATATATCAGGTTATTTATAAAACGACAGAATGAAATATTAATTGTATTGAATTGTATAAATATCAGGACTAGCCCGTGAAAAATACTGTCAAACAAATGCTGGAAGAGATACAACGAGATGCGGAATACACAGACAGCATGACAGGTATAAAAAAATTCAAAGATGAGACCCTGTCCGCTTTCAAAAAGGTACCCCGAGATGCCTTTGTGCCAGATCACTTAAAACATATGGCATTTCAAAACAGTCCTTTACCCATCGGCCATGGCCAGACTATTTCACAACCCTACATCGTCGCTTTAATGACTGAGTTACTGAATATAAAACCTGATCATACCATTTTGGAAATTGGTACAGGCTCGGGCTATCAGTCGGCTATATTATCAACCTTATGCAAACAGGTTTATACCGTAGAACTCATTACAGAATTATCGACATCTGCCAAAAAACGATTTGAAGAATTACACTACGATAATATTGAAGCCGTCCCGGGCAATGGCTATGACGGGTTTCCGAAATATGCACCTTATGACGGGATCATCGTTACGGCGGCCGCTACTCATATTCCACAACCTTTGATTGAGCAACTAAAAGCAGGTGGTAACCTGGTTATCCCGCTTAATGTATCGGCCTTGCATCAGGAGTTAATGCTGTTAGAAAAAGACCTGCAGGGCAACACTCAGATTCGCCGTATTCTCGGCGTCATGTTTGTACCTTTAATCGATGCGCCAGTGAAAAAATAAAACACCACATCAGGCATTCCATATTTTTTTCGAATAGAGTTTCATAGCATCCTGTACAATTTGTGTTGGCACTTCCATTTCAAATTCGGCCCTTAGTTTTTTAGCAACATCCTCACTGTCTTTCGGAGCAGGTGACATGTTTCTGATAAATTCCGTCATGTCTTCCATCGCTGCCCAGGGGTAGGTGATCCAGTGCCATTCTTTGACTTCACGGGTAAAATAATGCGGCTTATATTTAGAAACGATTTTATGATGCAACACAGCCGTTCTAATTTCTGCCGGATTAGCGCACGCATTGATGTGTTCGATTGCAACATCAAAGGTATCACCTGAATCACTGACATCATCCACCAGTAAAATTTTTCGTCCGCTCACATCGGCAGCAAGCGGGTGCTCAATACGAGCGACTGGCTGCTTGTGCAATGCTGTGTAATGCCTGACCTTAAAACTGGTCATATCCATTACACCCAGATAATCAGAAAGAATCCGTGCCGGGGTATAACCGCCACGGGCAATCGCAATAATAATATCGGGCTGATAGTTATCCTGCTGAATTAAAAATGCCAGCTGACGAGCCATATCGTAAAAAATTTCCCAGGATATAAGTTCCCACTTATTCACTTTACTACTCATATGTCACCCCGCCCTAAGACCTATTAAATAACAGCCTTCAACAGACCAAATCATACCTTCTGTTTATATTATAGCAGCCATGGCCCGGCCCACATCCATCACTGAAATTTATCTGCGTAAACTTTTCTCTATAAACAATGCAATGGCCTCCATATATTCCTGTCCACTGACAATAAAGCCATCGTTATGACCGCCACGCATTATCAGCAGCTGTTTAGGCTCAGGTGCTGCATCAAAGATTTCCATACCTTCTTCAAAGGGAATGATCTCATCATCACGGCTATGCGCCAGCAGCAACGGACAACTGATAGCGGCAATAGATTTTTTTGTATTGTACTGATAACGGCTTAGCAAACTAACTGGCAGAAAAGGATAAAAACGTCGCCCCATGGAAGGCACTGAACTAAAACTGGATTCAACGATGAGGCCGGCTGGTGTTATCCTTTCTGCAAGCCATGCGGCTATTGAACCACCGAGTGAGCGCCCAAAAATTATAATTTCACTTTCATTAATTGACCGGGTATTTATAAGATATGACCAGGTGGCTTCTGCATCACGATAACTACCGGCTTCTGTCATTTCACCTTCACTCTGACCATAACCACGGTAATCAATAATAAAGACATTAAGACCAAGCTGATGAAACTGTTCAATAGAATCCATCCTGTGTGAGATATTGCCTGCATTTCCATGAAAAAATAAAACCGTAGCTGCTTTTTGATGTGCGCCGGGTTTATCTGCAAGAACATACCATCCATGTAATTTAATATTATCACTGGTAATCAGCTCAACATTTTCATAAGCCATGCCCCTGCTAGCGGGTGAGGTTACAAGTTCACGACCGGATAAGTCAGGATAGAACAACATATCAGGCTGCTTAATATAAACAAAGGCACTAAGCCCTATATAAAATACAAGGCCTATCGGTAATACTTTCCATAACCATTCCATTTAAATTACCTGTCTACCGTTTAAAGCAGATATTTTCTCTACCCTAATCATGCACTACTTAAACTTAAATATCACACTTTTATGACGTCGACATCTCATGATATTGATTGGGTATATACATCTATTCGAGGAAAAACATTTATCCGATGACCTTTTCTTCCCTTAAAAGAAAAGGGAGCATCATGCTCCCTTTCCATGTCTCCTGCCAGATCATCTGAGT
>Ga0316207_10004444_pt1 | contig 12182 bp, 6 predicted proteins | sample 6weekpyrite_MG_FD_204943 | JGI IMG/M metagenome (GOLD analysis project Ga0316207, IMG submission 204943) | Microbial mat bacterial communities from mineral coupon in-situ incubated in ocean water Damariscotta River, Maine, United States -... | ecosystem: Environmental > Aquatic > Marine >... | reverse complement strand
AATATCAGGCTGATATTCACGCAAGTATTCAGTCACCCAGCGTTGTTTTTTCTGCCATTGCTCAGCACTATAAATACGATCAAAATCGTAGTAAGCATTAGGTGGCTCAAGGTAGTTAAATAAATTGAAAGTAGCAATCTTAAACTGTGTATTTGCGACTGATACGGATTCAGCAGATTTTGATGAAGCGACAGGTGCGGGTATCTGATTTATTTCTTTTTTAGCTATGGAATTAATGATGATGTCTCGACTATAAATTAGCGGCCAAGTATACCTCAACGTTTCTGAAAGCTAAACAAGTAGGTTCAAAACACAATATTAGTAAAAACTGTGCGCCCTGAACGTTGTTGCAAACAACGTGAAGAAGTGCCCGTGGGGTACGACCAGAACGAACATCGTGATGCCAAGACCTTTAGGTTCGGTTTCCAAATGCGACCTAAGCAAAGCGCAGTAGTGCCAGATGAAAAAACAAAGGCAGTTCTGTGGTAAAACCTTCAGGGTTCTTTGGGAAAGGAAGTGCTCGATGAACGTCCGCGAAGTTCCTAAGCGTTCTGACTCCATTTATTAAAAGCTTTAGTTGGCTATTTCTACTTTTTAACTTCGATCTTTTTAGTGGTTTTAAAATTATTACTTTTATCCCTAACCAATAACCCCCTATCAATAAGATTTGCTGCCTTTGTACCAAATTCATTATTCGTTAGCTCTTTTTCACCTGCATATTTTAATTCAATGTTTGCCAAATCAATAAGCTCTTTTTCTGGAATATATTTTTCTCCATCTGACTCCTTAAAACATGCCAACATAATCGCTGCGTCATTTGTAGAAAGATTTTCTACTTTATCGCCGAACAAACTTACTACAACTGAAGAAATAACTCCGTGAGCAATTGCTAATGGGATATTAGCACTTACTGCTGAAGCCATAGTTACGCTTGCCCCTGTAAATAATGGAGCAGGATCTACTAATGATTTAAATATTGCTTGTATATCAAAAACAAATTTTTTACTCTTAACTTTAGAGTTGCTTAGATTCTTATCATCCAAACTAACCATAAAGTTCATAATCACATCACTTGATGTGGTTATGCTACGCGCTATTTTAAAATCAGGATCTTCATATATGGATGAATATTTTTTAAGTAGGCTTTCAGTTATTATCCTTATACTGATTAAATCTTCTTTAGAAGAATTAGAAATTTCATCACTAAAGTTACCAACCCTACTATTTAAAACATCATATATATCAGCAGGATTAAAACATACATCCCAGTCCCATAAACCAAAACCACCCTTTTCATTTACACCCTTAACCCATACATCTAAGGCAGCTCTCTTAGCTCGGTTTTGTTCAGAATCTTGCCCTTTAATTTCTAGTATTAGAATTTTTCCGTTTGAAAGTTTAATAAGAAAATCAGGAATAAATTTACGCTTTGATCCATTCCATAAATAATACACCTGGTAACCTAGTCGTTCATTCTTCGCATAACTAACAACATGTTCGCTCTTTTCAAGCACATCAGCCGTGTATTGTTCCCATGTACTATCTGAAACTACATGACTAATTTGAGACTTCCGTGTGGACAAACATGGTTTGGTTGTATACCAGGTTCTCATATCTGAAGTTGAACGTATTGGTTCATCTTCATCAAAGATGGGTTCCATCTTCTCTAAGTTCTGTTCTTTTATATATCTAAGTAAATGTTGAACAACGACATCTAGATTCAACGCAATAAGAATACGTTTGCGTAATGGTTCTTGGTGAAAAAGTGATGGAATATTTAATTTATCTGACTCAATAAACTCTTCTACCAGTTTAATTAGTTGAAAAATCAAATATTCTCGACTACCCGTAAATTGACTTTCTAAATCATCAAACGCTTTCTGAGCAGAACGGAAGATTAGTCTTTGTAACCTAAATTCTTCAGATAACTGTTCTAAGTCAATTGTTTCAACTTTACTCATATCAGTTGCACCACCAACAGCTGGTGCTAAATCTGCACTTATTAGTGTTTTAGCTGGATCGAGCGTTATCTGATCAACATCTTCCCAATTAACAATTAATACCGGTTTAACAACGGCATCAACACGTAATACATTGGGCCAAATAATTTCATATTCAGAACGTTCTATTAATGATTCAATTTGAGTACTGGCTTTTGGTGGTGGTGGTGCATCACCGCCCTCTCCGACATCCTGGAAAATAGAAAGTGGTACACCAAATATATTGACATACTCTGGTATAAATAAACCATTTTCATCTGTTTCGTAAGAAACACGGCGTAATCCTCGGCCAATTACCTGTTCACAAAGTAGTTGTGAAGAAAATGCACGTAATCCCATAATATGGGTGACGTTCTTCGCATCCCAACCTTCAGACAACATCGCAACAGAAATAACAGACTGTAAATCCTGACCAGCAGTACCACGTTTACCAACGTTATCAATAATTTCTCGAAGTAGTTCTTCCTTCTTTAAGTTATTCAAAATTTCTTTTTTTGTAGTTGGTATATCTGCTGCTTCAACTATTGCTTTTAGCCTTGCTTCATAACTTTTATCGGCTGTCGCCTTTTCACCGATTTCAGCTTTCTCTAATACTTTTGAATCAACCCGAAGAGTTCGTTCAGGTGCTTGTAGTTCAGGCCAATGTGCATCACCTTTATCAAAATAATTTGTTATACGTGCTGCTGTCTCTGTTCTATTACAGACAGTAAGCATCACAGGTGGTGAAAGGTGTCCTGCGCTTTTCCAGTCATTAACTGCCTCTCGCCAGTCTGCCCCTAATAATGTGTATGCATCTTGTACTAATTTAGGTAAAGGTTCATGTGCCTCGGCTGGGCGAGATAAATCTTGTGAAACTTCAGGATCACGATATATATGATAAAGCTTTGAACGAAATGTTTTTGTATCAGGTAAAGCATCATCGCGAATAACTACGCGAGGTGTTTTGACTAATCCACCTTCAATCGCATCATTTAAACCAAAATCTGAGACAACCCATTCGAACAAAGCCACATCTGTGGTTGCCTTACCTGTTGGTGCAAAAGGAGTTGCTGACAAATCAAAGCAACGTTGTATTCTGCGAGTTTTATGAATACGATCTAAACCTTCAATCCATCTAGTTGCTTCATCAAGGTCAATACCTTGTTCTGCTGCTTGTTTTTTACTTATCTTAAGTTCAGCAGGTTTACGATAAGCATGGTGTGCTTCATCATTTATTATGATTAAATCTTTACTGCTTGAAAGTTTTCCAAGTATACGACGTGTAAAAGCTTCATCGCTCTCTTTTCCCTTTTTAACAACTGATTTTGCCTGCTCTTTTAATGGCATTAACGTATGCCAATTCTCAATCAATAATTCCATTTTATTAAGTTTCTGACGCATTGATTCAGAAGGGCAAAGTGAAAACTCGTCATAATAACTATCCGTTTCAGGGTGCAGAACTTTCAGACGTTCTTTAACGGTTAAACCAGGCGCAACAATGAATATCGTTTTTGAAAAATCTTTATTTCGTTTAGGATAAGTTAATGCATTTAAAACTTGCCAGGTAATAATCATGGCCATTACAGTTGTTTTACCTGTACCTGTTGCCATCTTATTACACAACCGTTCCCATGCACCGCCATCACCAGGTATAAAAATACCTTGCTTAAATTCACCGGGCGCTTCTACCCACCATATTAACGTTTCAATTGCCTCAAGCTGACAAAAATAAAATGGATATTGTCGTGCATCATTGTCATACCAATGTTCAAGTAAGCGACGTGTTACGCTTGTAACACCAGGATAATCTGCTTCACGCCAATCATTTAAACGTGTACGAATCTCGTTGACTAATTTTAAATCTTCAGTACGACGCGTATTACTACGTGTATCAAATATTTCATAACCCGCATCACGTCTTTTATTTATTTGGTTTAATGTTCCATCCGCTGCTTGTTCCCAATACAGCGAAGGACATATATAAGGGGAGTTAATGATTAGTGATTTTGGAGTAGTCATAATTACTCCTTAATCTAACGCAATGATTTTAAGGGATTCTATTCCCCGGTCGTCAACAATCTTTACGGCAACCTTTTTGTTTTCACCTGCTTCAAATGGCAGTGATTTAGTACCATGAAACTTATCGAGTAATGATTCATTTAATTCTGCTTTTATGTCTTTTTTAAGTTTATTCCACCCATCTTTTTTACCTGACATAGGGAAGAATACTTGTTGAGGAAAAAGTGAACGTTCATCATAATCAGTATCTAACATCCAAACCGCAATCTTATTCTTACCGCCTGAAACCAATTCACCTGATTTCGTATCAAAGTAATCAAACCCGTGTACTTCAATAATGTACTTTCCGTCTTCTTGTTTTTGCACTTCAATATCTGGTTGCCCCATGAGCCAAAAACTTTGACCCGCACGTTTTTTCTTCTTTAAGTCATGCGTATGAAGATCATCATCCATTTTTAATCGAAGTAACGTCACACCTGGCCACTTAGTTTCATCAATATCTTTTTGGGCCTCCGGATCAAATTCAAATGCTGCAAATATAATAAATTTAGGTGATGGTCTTAGTTTTTCGGCTTCGCTTAATGCTAATGCTACTTGTCGTTGTTCAAGAATTGCATGTTCAGGACCAAAACTCACAACAACACGATCTCCACTATCTAAGTGACCAGTTGCATGTAAATGAGGTGAATCAGGCAATGTTTCTAATTCTGCAAAAGAAAATGCTTGCCCAGCTTTTCCACGCACACCTGTACGCAATAATTCATCACGCCATTCATGTTGGCGTAATGATTCGCCAGATCTTGCTATAGCTATATCTGCCTCTTGTGGCTTTTCTGCATCATCGAGTGATAGTACAGTTGGTGCTGGTACAGCCTCTACTGTAAATGGGCCTGTTATACGAAGTTTATCTTTAGAAACAATTGATTGATCATATAGAATTTCCTGATCTGCATTGGATGATATAGCTTCATCTATTTGTTTTTGCATAGATTGACGTGCTTTATGAAATTTCTCAAAATATTTTCGTGAATCTTCTGGCCAGTTATCTGGGAATTCAAATGGCACGTCCCATTCTTGTAATTTTTGTTTTGCAATCTTATTGAGACCTAATAATGCAGACTCTATATCTGGATGCATTTGTCTATAGATCTCATCGATTTCTGCATTGTTAGCAATTGAACTTAATGTGATGTGTGGCACTGTTTTGTAAATAAAACCACCTCTCAAGCCTTCCTGTGGATACTTTAGTTCGTAATAATCATAGCTCGCTGTCATTAGACGTTGCTTTGCAAGAGTAACCGAAACACGTGAAGTGTCACATGAAATCCAACGTCTACCCCACTTTTCAGCGACAAAGGCTGTTGCACCAGAGCCACAGGTTGGATCTAAAACTAAGTCACCTGGATCAGTTGTCATTAGCATGCATCGGGAAATAACTTCAGTATTTGTCTGCACCACATATACTTTATTATCTGCACCAACGGTATCATGCCATGGTGCTGTCATTTGTGAGGCTGAGCTTTCTTCTGCAAATATTTTATACGTTAGTCTCTCTCCTTCTATCTGTAGCCTATTTGCATAATCCAGTCTCTTCAAGCCACTTTCCGTTGTACCATATCCATTTTTTGGTGGACTAAACAACTTACCTCTGTAAGGATACTTATACATTCCTGAATCCATTATCCCGGATGGTTCAAGTGATTTAAGTCGATAAACATTAGCATCATTCGGTAGTAATGAATGACTATATAGCTGATCATCTGACATCCTAAAACTAGCACCATTTTTTCTCTCAAACCAACAGTGATGAAACTCTCCCTCAACACTTTTTGCTTTATATAATCTTTTATACTTAGTAAATTTTTTGTCCTTAGCATACCAAACAATAAAATCTGCCATTTGCTCAAGTAGCTTAGTACCCATTGGCATTGTCTTTTTTCTAAATGGTATTATCGCAACAAAGTTATCCATGCCAAACACTTCATCCATAAGTTCTCTGACATGGTGTAAGTTTTCATCAGAAATTTGTACAAAAACACTACCTGAATCATGTAATAAATCTTTTGCTAACAACAACCTGTCGCGTAAATATGTAAGATAGGAATGGATACCTAATTCCCAAGTATCACGAAAAGCCTTTATCATCTCTGGTTCTTGTGTGAGGTCCTCATCCTTTCGATCTTTTACATCCTTCTTATTAACAAATGGCTGAAAATTTGAACCATATTTTATTCCATAGGGTGGATCGAAATACATCATTTGTACTTGACCAGCCATACTTTCCTTTTGCAAGAGTGAGTTCATTACTAATAAAGAATCTCCAGCAATCAAACGATTTGCCCAGCCACGTTCATGTTTATAAAAATCAATTGCGTCGCGAAGTGGTAAATTTTCAAATGGTGCTGAAAAAAGATCTGGTTGAACGGCTTTTTCTGTACCCTTAGTTTTACCTTCATTCATCTTTTTACGAACAGCAGCCAATATACTTGCTGGATCAATTCGCTCATGCACATGTAAAGATACGGTATCAAACTCGAAACTGGTCCGCTCAGCTTTACCAGTCCAATTAAGATAAGGTTGTTGTAAACGTTTTAGTTCTTGAAGTGCAGTGCGCATGCTTTCGTCATCACCACTCTCCAATGCGTCATCGATAAGCTTCTCAATCTGAGAACGACCAATATCAAATTGTAATTCTGGATCTATATGTGGATCATATTTCCATACTGCATGTGGTTGATCGGGATCATTCTCTGGCTTTACCATCCCTACTTCTGGATTATTTACACGTTTATCCTGATGCCGATAACTCAATACATCCGCAGCAGCTACTTTCTTTTTTCTACTCGTTGTTTTTTTCTTTGAAGTCTTTTTCTTTGACTTCACTTCAGCTTTTGGCGCATCTTGTGCCTCAAGAGAAAACTTATCATCCAGCATAGATTCATTTCTTGTTTTATTACTAGATTTTTTCTTTGTTGTTTTTTTCTTAGCTGCCATTAGAATGCCTTTTATGCCTTATAGCTTCGTAATTCTTCAAAATTTTTTTCTACTTGTAATTCATTTATCAGGAATTGTACCCATTCATCACTATACAAATATCCTTCATGTCCAGGTACCCAACCACAGTAGTTATGCTTAAAGCCTGGCACATCTTTCTGAGGTCTTGCTCTGTACTTTTTCCATGCAAGAGTATGAAGTCCAATCGTAAATGGTTTATCTATCGTTTCATTGACCATTTTCACTACTTTTGTTGGTCTTAGTTTATATGGTGATTCTACGCCACCTTTTATAAAAGCAATTGCCTTTTCATATTGCTCATACTCTTCTTCTGAGTTTGGTTCTGCTTTAATAAATTCTACCGTTAAGTCTGATGATTTCGCATGATTCTTTAATTTTGGTACAAGAAATACTGATAACCTGTATTCCTGACTCGTTCGCACATCATCATCTAAGCCATCTTGAAAATCTTTTATATACTCTCTGATGACTTTATAGTTTTTGCTTTGAAATTCCTTTAAAGCACTCTCTTGAGATTTCTGTGATGTTTGACTCAATTGCATAGATATAGCCAAATTCGCATTTAATGAATATTCATCACCAAATTCTTGAACTATGAAATTTTCAAAGTTTGTTATACAAGACTGGCATTCACCTGCAACAATAAAATCTAATTCGGGTAATGAACGATGTTCTATCTTATTTCTCAAACCTATTAGAAACTCAAGGTTTGATTTTGCTGCATTAATATTTCCTATCCAATATGTTTTAATACACTCTGATAGTTCAAATGCTTTTTTATCACCCTCAACAAGTACGTATTCACAGTTTCTTTTTTTATAAAAATAATCTATTTTATTTTTTTCAAAAGTCGCATGAAATAATGCAGTCCAAGCGATGATTATATTTACAATATACCCATATGTTTTGAAATTTACTGTTGGGTTGTTGTAAATAGAAACTGCAAGAACCGCAAATTCTCTTGCTTTATAAACAGCGACTTCTTTTTCGGTCTTAGGTAGTTTATTAACCAGTGTTGAGTTATTCGTTAATTTTTGACTATTCAGGTCTCTAAAATCTTCCTTTGATAGCTTAGAAATAGATTTTGTCTTATATTTTCCTTTTCCCTGTTTTTCTACAAAATCATACCAACGCTTTGTAATGTATGTAGTTACTGATGCATCTTTCCAGCCAGTTGATTTAGCTAACTGATTTATTGTGAAAGCGGCATCATTTTCTTCTTTTTCCAGAAGAAACTCGTATGCCTTATCAACTTTATCCCATTTACTCATAAATTAATCAGTTGTTTCATTTGCATAGATAGCTGTTCTTGTATTACCTGGCGCAAAAAGAAGTGGCCAATAAAATGGGGCATCTTTCCAACCTCTATCTTCACTACCATTTTGCCTGAAAAGCATAAGCATAGGAGTATCTGTTGCATATTGTCTTGCAGTTGCACCTTCTGTTGTCGCCGTATCTGGTGTTGCAACATACTTAGTATGACTTCCTGTACCTGCTAGTCTGGCGTTGTTCCTATTTGTAAGCCACAAACACCAGATTTCATCTGGGTTTGGAGATCTTCCTGAAAGATAATCAATTGCTGAATGCATACCTCTCCAATCAAATGTATACCCTTCGTCCTCGGTCATTTTTATCGCTTGTTTAGATTCGCCTATTATTTTATGTGCTATTTTTGTTGGTATCTTAAATGGTGTTGCACTTGCTCCATCTGGTTGAACTACTGATAAAAGTTTATCGATTCGTTCTGTTATTGGGCGAGTATATGACTTATAATCTGTTTGGAACCCAACTGGCAACAATCTTCTATGTGGACGTAGCGTCGTAGTTTCAGATAACAATATTTTATTAGGACTACAAGGTACAACTGCTCCATCATCACTACCCTGGATAAATATTACTTCCTGATTAGGATTTTTTGATATCTCATCACGTAGTGCGACATCACTTTCATGCATGCGTCTCATAGCATTATAGATTGTTGGCTCAGTATAGAATCTTGTTACCGCGAGATCTTCTTTTGGACGATAGCCATACATTCTAGAGTGTTGTAAGACAGTATCCTGTTGAAAACGATTTGGACGACGACCGTAATAAAAACCAATTAAGTTACCAATCGTGATACCTCTATCTAATATCTGACCACCAATAAAGATATTTAACGGCGTTCTTAACTTTAACTGGCCTGTATCATCAAGTAATTCTTCTACATTCTTCTCAGAGTTAACACTCGTTATCAGTACTTCACCATCATTTAAAGCAACAGCAATTCTATCTTCAACATTTTGGTACTCAGGTAAGTAATATCCAGATTGACTTATAGACGTTTCTAGCTCGTCATAACCTTGACGTATAAGCTTCTTAAATAAATCAGTACGTTTTTTTGCTTCGTCGTTTAATTTTAATAATATATTATCAACTATTTCTTTTTGCCATTCGTGTGCTGCTTTTGCAACTTCTGTATGAATTAAGAAACTGAACTTCTTAAAATTCTCACCTGATTTTATCGCTTGATTTTGACGAATAACTCCACCAACAATAAAATTAACAAATGAACCACGTAATCCTTCAATTGCATTCGAAGTTAATACATCATCGACATTTAATCTTCGGCCATCTCTTCTCTTAAGAACAAGCAATTCATTATGTGTTAGAGAAATATCTAATTTACTTGCAACAGAATCCGGATCATCTGCATCATTAAAATAATAATCACTACCAATATAAGCATCATTCACTGGCACCAATTCAGTAAAAGCGGGTCTTACTGGTTTAAATGCCTCACCTTTAACATCAACGTCTTCTGGTTGTAAATATAATGAATAAGGTGTTGCAGTCACTTGTAAAAATGAGGCATCTTTAGCTTTATTTCTAAGCTCATCTAATTTTTTTGCAGTTAAATTAGCATCGATTTCGCCTTCACTTCGTCGATAACCAATACTTGCAAAGTCAGCCTCATCATCAATAAGAAGTGATTTTTTATCATATAATCCATAATCATGATCTGAATATAGAGCTAATAATTTTTCTAGATTTTGTTTTTGTTTCTTTACAACAATAATAAGTTTCTTTTTTAACTCATAGCCTGTTAATTGCTGTGGCATATTCATAATATCAAAAACAAGAACATCATCATGCTCTACAAATCGGCCAAAATCATTTTGTATTCGAATATGGGTTTGTTTAGAAAGTGCTTTTGTCCCTTTTGTCAAAACAATAGAAACGTCATAACCATTATCAAAACCTAACCCGATAATAGCCATAAATGTTTTTGTTTTACCTGACTGAATTTTACCCAAAAGCATTCCTGGGCGAGAACCATAGGTGGGTGTATCTAACATCTTTAAAACAGTATTCTTAACACAAGTTTGTTCAGAATCTGTATAGGGGAAAGCTGCAGAGTTCAAAAAGTGCTTATAGTAATCACCATCTATTATTAGCTTTGACATAATTTAAACCCTATACCTTCCTTATTTTTTCTCATATTCCGTTAATTACTTTTTTTCGGTAGTTGATATGTAAACTAATTAGCAAGGCGCCTAAATTAACGGAACATGCCAGAGAAAAAGTCGCTACATTCGATATTTCATTTTTACGCCATATGGGGGATGATGACGTTATTCTTATTATATTGATGCATTAATCCTAATCGATAAATACATCCATTACCACTAAGGTTTTGTTCTTAGTGCTGATAAAAAAGCCCTTCGCCGTTCCTGTTCGTCCATGAACCCACGGCATTAGTGCAGCCATGCACGTCAAGCGGGCTTTAATATAGAACGGTTTAAATGAGCTTTAATTTTTTAAATAAACCTCAGCACCTTTTTCTCTCATCGCTACCGGCTCAGCCCAGGCTAGCTTCTCGATCTTCGATCTCACCTTCTCCTGCCTCCAGTAAATAAATGGGGTCAGAACACAGATAACGCTAATATTAGAAGAAACTGTGATCTGAACCTATTTATTACTGTCTCTAATTATTCAAGTGGTCTAACCCTCGATTATTACTCTTGACTAACTTTCTTAATATTTTCCAATATCTCATTTTGTTTTTTCTTATTTAATGCGCCATAAAGTAGCAGCAATTCCGCTAGTTCATCTTCATCAGTGTAGAAAAAAGCGGCGGGAACATTCAACGCCCTGGCTATATTTCGAACAGTGGCAAATTTAGGTATATGGGTATTACGCTCATACTGGTTCATAACTGCGCTGGCATTGGATTCATCAATACCCGCCAGTATGCCGAGACGTTTCTGTGAAACACCCACCTTTTCTCGAGCTTGTTTTAAACGTTTGCCAAAAGGCTCTTCTTCAACCATATCCCACTTCTACATTCAGCTTCACTGCGTATTATCACTGACGGTCCAAGTGATCAAAGCCCTCGATTAATCACGATGCGTGAGCGCTAAAATTTGCTTTTTTGCAATTTTAAGTTCATTCACTGAAAGCTCTTTTAATGATTCTCGAATTTCCATTTCTAGCTCCACACGCTTTTTATTAATATTGGAACGGTCATAGCCTTCGAAAAATTCTTTCATCGGTACACCAAGCATATTACTCAACCGCTCCAGAGTTTCAATCGTTGGGGCTGAGCGGGCGCGTTCAATATTCGATATCGTTTCTTTGGTGCGGTCAACTTTCTCTGCAAGCTCACCTTGCGAGAGCCCATGGAAATTTCTGGCTGCTTTTAGCCGTACACCGATAGATTGTTTTAGATTTATACCCATAAAACGTATTTCAAATCCTACTTTCTGTCTTGACAATGAATTCTACTTCGCTAAGATAAGCATGTATGCGTAATTTAAATTCGTTTTTTTTTATTTATGCAAAATTTAAATACGATAAATTCAGGGGTGATAAATGGATAAGACTAACCCAACATAATATGCCTTCAATCCAGTTGGTAAATAATTAGGCTCTGCCACTGATTTATTAGAGGCAGTTATGGCGTTTCCAGCGTATCTATAAAAAAAGGAAAAGGAAGGAAAGGAGATGAGGATATTAATTGCTGAGGATGACGAGATACTTCAGAACCTGCTTGATATTTATATGAATGACTGGGGTTATCACTTTGATATCGCTTCAAATGGCATGGAAGCCGTGGAACTCGCCCAGAAAAACGAAGGTAAATATGACCTCTGTTTAATGGATATTCAAATGCCGAAAATGAATGGC
>Ga0316207_10004443_pt1 | contig 12182 bp, 14 predicted proteins | sample 6weekpyrite_MG_FD_204943 | JGI IMG/M metagenome (GOLD analysis project Ga0316207, IMG submission 204943) | Microbial mat bacterial communities from mineral coupon in-situ incubated in ocean water Damariscotta River, Maine, United States -... | ecosystem: Environmental > Aquatic > Marine >... | reverse complement strand
CGCAGGCGCATATCAACTCGGAATACAAAACCATCTGCTGTCGTCGTATTCAATACATGTATTAGCTTTCGACTAAGACGAATAAAATATTCGCTATTTTCTAAACTACGCGGCTTACCTTGGGTTTCACCTTCTTCGGAGTAGACAAAAATAAGATCAATGTCAGATGAATAATTGAGTTCATGCGCACCCAATTTCCCCATGCCAATGACAATAAATTTTTGTTCTTCACCTTGACTATTACTTGGCACACCTAATTCTTCTTGTTGCCAATTTGAGATGACTGCCAAGGCGGATTCAATACTTGCTTCAGCCAACCACGTTAACTCGTTAGTGGTTGTATTAAGATCGTTCCATTCAGATAAATCACGAAAGGCAATCCGCAACATTTCACGTTGACGGAACTGTCGAAGCACCGACATCAATTCAGCTTCATCTTGTACTTCGAGCAATCGATTTGTCAGTTTTTGCTGCTGTTCATCTTCAGCATACTGGCGCAATAAATCACCACTCGTTTGCAGCTCATCAAATAAATGGGGTTCTCGATGACATAAGTCACGCGCAAACTCACTGCAAACGAATAATTTCTTTAATAATTCGCATAATTCAGGCTCAGCAGGCACCTGTAGATTCGCTTCTGCCAACGATTCCAGGTAATCCTGCCAATATTGCTCGGCTTCATCATTAAATATCTCACTCATACCACCAGCTTATGTGTGACTAGCCATAGATTACAAGTAGAAAATAATCCTAAAGTAACCCGCTATTCCTGCCGCAATAATAAGGAGTACATCAAATCACTGGAGACAGACATGGAATTTAAGGACTACCTCAAGATACTCGCAATGAAAGACGGCTCAGATCTATATCTGACGGTAGGGGCTAAACCTTCGGCAAAATTCCAGGGCACACTCAAAGCAATTGATACCAAGGTATTGATTGAATCCGATGTTAAAGACATTGCTTATTCTGTTATGAATGATGAGCAGGTTGCAGACTTCGAAAACAAACCCGAAATGAATCTCGCAATATCAGAAACAGGTGTGGGTCGATTCCGTGTCAATATCTTTAAACAGCGCAATAGCCTCTCGATGGTAATCCGTAATATCGTCGCGGAAATTCCCAGCTTTGAATCCTTAAAATTGCCACCTGTATTACAAAAATTGGTGATGGCCAAAAATGGGTTAATCCTTTTTGTCGGTGGTACTGGCTCAGGTAAATCGACCTCGCTTGCCTCACTGATTGATTACCGCAACACCAATAGCGCTGGGCACATTATTACCATCGAAGACCCGATCGAATATGTGCACACACATAAGAAATCAATTATCAATCAACGTGAAGTCGGCGTGGATACCGACAGTTACGCAGATGCCCTAAAAAACACCTTACGCCAAGCACCAGATGTTATTCTAATCGGTGAAATCCGCGATGCCGAAACCATGGAACATGCACTCGCTTTTGCCGAAACCGGCCACCTTGCGATCTCAACCTTGCATGCCAACAACGCCAACCAAGCGATTGACCGCATTATCAACTTCTTCCCCGAAGAACGCCGCAACCAATTACTCAATGACCTCTCGCTTAACCTGCAAGGCTTCATCTCTCAACGACTTATCCCCACTGTCGATAACAAACGCTGTGCCGCCGTTGAAGTATTGCTTGGTACGCCGATTGTGCGAGACGTTGTAAAACGTGGTGGTGTGAGTGAATTAAAAGAGATAATGGAAAAATCAGTAAACCTTGGTATGCAAACCTTCGACCACGCCTTACTCGAACTTTTCAAGCAAGGACGCATCAGTGAAGAAGAAGCCATACGCAATGCCGACTCCGCCAACAACTTGCGCCTTAAAATAAGCCTTGCCGAAGGTGCAGCACCTGAAGATGAATCAGGTCTTAGCCTCATTGAAGAAGAACCGGAAGAGGAAGAAGCCCCTACCGATGGCATGGCGAGTTTTAGTCTCAGTATTGACCCAGAAACCAGTGAAGACAAAGTAGAATAGTAGCTTAGAAGTTATCCCACTCTGGATTTTCACCAAAATAATCGACAGCAAAATCAACAAAGGTACGCACCTTCGCGGATAGATAACGCCGTGATGGAAATACAGCATGGATTGCAATATCCGGTGGACAATAGTTTGGTAATATTTGTTGAAGACGACCGGCGCGGATATCTTCACCAACAATAAACGTTGGCGAAAAAATGATGCCTAAATTATCAACCGCTGCTGCTTGTAATATAGCGCCATTATCCGCAGTAAGTGGCCCGCTTACTTTGACTGATTCCGTGCCCGTTGAGCCATGCAATGTCCAAGTATCTGGCTTATCCAAATTCGTATACAGCAAACACTTATGAAGTGCTAAATCTTGTGGCACTTTGGGCGTGCCAAATTCCCGTAAATATTCAGGTGAAGCACAAAAAACACGTTTACACGGCGAAAGTTTTCTTGCGATTAAACTCGAGTCGACCATCTCAGCGATACGGATCACCACATCAAAGCCTTCATCAACCACATCAACAAAACGATCCGTAAGGTGTAAAGAGATTTGCATCTGTGGGTAACGCTTCATATATTCTGTTATCACCTTTTTAAACTGAAGTGTCCCAAACGAACTAGGGGCACCGATAGTGAGTGTACCTCTTGGTTTGCTCGCTTGCTCCCTAGCCATGCCATCTATTTCATCGGCTTCAAGCAATAATGCCTTGCACCTTTCATAATAAATACGCCCCATCTCTGTAAGACTGATCCGGCGTGTCGTTCTATTTAATAATCGGATGCCTAAATGTTCTTCAAGCTGCATCACTAACTTACTAACATGGGCACGGGACAAGCCCGTCTTCTCCGTGGCGGCCGTGAAGCCACCTCGCTCAACCACCTCTACAAAAACAGACATACTGCGAAAACGATCCATATTGTCAACTATAAAGAAACAAACAATCTTTTAATAGCCTATTTATCTACTTATAGGCACCATATATGCTTTCCCCCACGTTAAATTAACCCGTTTGAAGGAAAAACCATGATTACGACTAGACGCAGTGATGAAAGAGGTCAGGCAAACCATGGCTGGTTAGAAAGCCAACACACCTTCTCTTTTGGTAGCTACTACGATTCAGACCATATGGGCGTTTCCGCCTTACGCGTTATTAACGATGACATAGTAAAAGCTGGCACAGGTTTCGCCACGCACTCGCACCAAGACATGGAAATCATCAGCTATGTTAAAAACGGCACTATCGAACACAAAGACAGCATGGGAAATATTGAGGTCTTACCTGCAGGTGAATTTCAGTTAATGACTGCCGGTACTGGGGTTACCCATAGTGAATATAACCCCTCATCATCTGAACCATTAAGTTTCTTACAAATATGGATTCAACCCGATACGTTGGGCATCGAGCCTGGCTATCAACAGAAAAAATTTCCGACACATGAGGGTCTGCAGCTCATTGCTTCCCCCAATGCTCGTGGTAGTTCGCTGTTAATTCATCAGAATGCTTGCTTGTACCACCTTTGTCTTGCTGCTGAGAAAGCAACTTTTCACAAGCTTGAAAATAGACGAACAGCTTATATCCATATTGTTAATGGTGAGATCAATATTAACGGTGAAACATTGTTACCAGGTGATGGCGCCACGATTAGTAAAGAACCCCAAATCGATTTTACAAGCATCACAAATACGGAAGCATTGCTTTTTGATCTTCCATAATTCTTAACTCAAGGAAACGTAAAATGAACAAATACATTGAACTATCCGCACGGTTATCTTTATCTGCTATTTTCTTAGTTGCAGGTATAGGAAAGATATCTGACTTCGCAGGTACACAAGCATATATGGAATCACAAGGTATACCGGGAATGCTGTTACCTGTTGTCATCAGCCTGCAAATTATTGCCCCTCTTATGCTGATTATCGGTTGGAAAACACGTCTAGCTGCTTTTTCTCTCGCTGGTTTTTCTGTTCTCTCAGCATTATTATTCCATTTTAACTTCGCCGACCAAATACAGTCGATTATGTTTATGAAAAATATAGCGATCGCAGGTGGTCTATTGCTTCTTTGCACATATGGTGCGGGTCATTTTAGCCTTGATAAAAAAATGCAATAACACTCATAAACACAAAATACTTACCATAGGAAATAATGATGCAATTAACAGAAGCAATTATAAAACGCCGTGCCGTCAAGCACTACGATTCATCACACAGGCTTTCTAACGATGAAATAAATCATTTGATGTCTTTGGCAAAATTATCGCCAACTGCTTATAACCAACAAAATTATCGTTTTGTATTAGTTCAAGATACTGAACTACGTAAAAAAATTCGTGCTGCCGCGTGGGATCAAGCACAAGTCACTGATGCCTCATTACTCATTGTGCTCTGTGCTGATTTAAAAGCTTGGAAAAAAGATCCAAGACGTTATTGGTCAAATGCACCAGAAGCAGTGCAAGATTTTATGGTTGATGCTATCGACCCTTACTACCGCGACCTGGAGCAAGTACAACGAGATGAGGCTATGCGCTCCTGTGGCATTGCTGCACAAACACTTATGCTCACCGCCAAAGATATGGGTTACGACTCCTGTCCTATGGATGGTTTTGATTTTGATGCGGTAGGAAAGCTGATTAACCTACCTGATGACCATGTTGTGACAATGATGGTTGTCATTGGTAAAGCGACCAAACCTGCATGGGAACGACCAACACAATTAAACATAGATGAAATTGTGATTAACGATCAATTTTAATTTAACGCAAACAAAAATCAGAGACGGGGTCAGAGCATAATTTTCTCTAATATTAGAAATAATTGTACTTTGACCCCAAATATCTTCGCTATTCACATCTTGCTGACTCCCATGCATGTATTGCGTGTAGCCTCGTTTCGCCCCAATGATAGCCACCAAGCTTACCGCTTTCTTGTATGACACGATGGCAAGGGATAAGGAAAGCAACAGGATTCGCACCTATCGCTGTACCCACTGCGCGAGCAGCACGCGGCCTACCTATTTTAGACGCGACCTGTGAGTAACTTGTTACTGTTCCAGAGGGTATCTCTAACAATGCCTTCCATACACTCAACTGAAAGTTCGTACCGGAAACGTGTAAAGAAAGAGGGCGATCTACTTTCGCTTCCCCAGCAAACATTGAATTAACCATTGCAAATGTATCTTCATAGTTTTCACGCAAAACAGCGTATGGCCACTTTTTTTTTAATTCATCAAGATGTTCATCTATCGCATCGTGGCTTAAAAAAGAAAGCTTACAAATTCCTTTAGGCGTCACTGCAATGAACACATTACCAAAGGGTGTCATGTGTACTGCATATTCAATGGTGATTCCAGCTCCACCCTTTTTATATTCTCCAGGTGTAACCGCTTCCAAACTAACAAAGTGATCATATAAACGTGATCCGCTACTCAGGCCTAATGAATCGGAAACTTCTAATAAAGACTTAGACTCCGATAACAATTGTTTAGCTCGTTCTACTGTCAGTATTTGTAAAAATCGTTTAGGCGTCACCCCAGCCCACCGACAAAATAGACGTTGAAAGTGAAAAGGGCTCATATGTAAGTGTGACGAGATTTCATCCAGTGAAGGTTGCTGCCTAACCCTTTCTGTAATAAATGAAATAGCCCTCGCTATCCGCTCATAATCATTCATAATGATTTATCCAATAGCCCAAACCCTGTTTATCTTTATCAAGTACGATTGATAGATACACCACCATCAACAAGCAGTGCCGTACCTGTCGTAAAACTTGATGCACCTGATGCCAGATACAGTGCAGATTCAGCTATCTCTTCAGGTAAAGCCATCCTTTTAAGCGCATAAAGTCCTTCAACGAAGGCCAATGTTTCTGGTGTATTCGCAAAAGCCCTACCCATTGGTGTGTCCGTCGCGCCTGGAAGCAAGGCATTCACCCGAAGCCCCTGAGGACCAAATTCAGCTGCTAATGATTGTGTCAGCCCGATGATTCCCGCTTTACTTGCTGAGTACGCTGCCGTCTGCGGAAAACCGACTGTGTAGCCAACAAAACTGGACGTAAAAATCAAAGAACCCGAATCTCTCTCCAGCAGTGCTGGAAGTTGATGCTTCGCTCCCAGAAACGCTCCCGTCAAATTTGTATTCAATGTATCTTGCCATTCAGACAACTGAACCTCACGGGTATCGCCCATCCATTCCATGGTACCTGCATTATTGAATGCAACATCAAGACTACCGAAGTGACCTATTGCTAAATCAACTAACGCTTTTGCATAGTTTTCATCTTTTACATCACCCGCAAGTGCAACTGCATGACCACCCGCCTGTGTTATTTCATCTACAAGTGTATTAAGCTCCGCCTGACGTCTTGCAGCAACAACAACTTTAGCACCTGCTTTTGCATATAATTTTGCTGTCGCATAGCCAATCCCAGAACTTGCCCCGGTAACAATAGCGGTTTTTTCAGATAATGAATGCATGCTTACAGTCCTTTCATTGTATTTTCTAGTAAGAAATTAGTATGAAAGTTCTGCCAACATGCATCGACCCGAATCTTGCTACATATCGATATTTTCTGATATTACTTTATACGCTTACCTCTATATACCATTTGGGTTTTATACGGCCAAAGTCAGTCCGCATATTTGTACTAAGTGATTTTTTTGAATCTAGAACATATTCCCTTTCTGTGTCTCTTACGAATACAGCCCAATGCCAATAGGTCTTACCTTTTTCGATATGCCATTTTGTAGCCAATAATGCGATGTCAGGTAGGGCCACCCAATTTTTAAATGGCTGCTCTTCCTTACCTATCTCAACGCCAAGCTTCTTTAATAACTTACGAATATAATTAGTCTCTGACCATAAAGCGGTATCATCAGCAAATATACCCATATCATTAGCAATCTTCTTCGCTTCCTTATATGAAATACCGCAGACGGCTGCAGCACTCGCAATGGCACACCCGGTTGATTCTTCTTGTATTACTGGCTTCATATTTTTATCTCTTTCTTACCAAAGTAATTCCATCTGCGATTTGTAACATACTTATATCAACACGATCATCATTCTTAATTTTTTTATTTAACTCACGAATAACGTGAATAGCGCGCTCACTAAATTCGCTGACTAGGGGGGTATCCAACAAATCAGAATCAAGGACAGAACCAAATAGCAAGACGTTATCTATCGCTATAACCCCTCCCTTCCTCAGCAAACTAAGTGATAGTTCATAATACTTATCATAATTTTCTTTATCCGCATCTATAAACACAAAATCAAAAGACTCACACTGCCCATCTTTTATAAGCGATTCCAATGTATCCAATGCCGGTGCCAATCTAAGATCAATTTTATTTTCAACACCTGCTTCTATCCAGTACCTTTTCGCAATATTAGTCCAGTCCTCACTAACATCACACGCAAGCGTATAACTGTCACTCGCCATCGCCTGCGACACACATAACGTGCTATATCCTGTATATACCCCTATTTCTATCGTCCGCTTTGCACCAATAAGTGTCACCAACAACGCCATGAACTGGCCTTGCTCAGGTGGGATTTGCATTATCGATGAAGAATCTTTCTCCGTTTCTCTTCTTAGTCGATTTAAAAGTTCTGACTCCCTTAATGAGTTATCCAAAATATATTCATTCAAACCAGCAACTGAATGTAAATTTCCTTTCTTCAATTAATATCTCCTAAACCTAATTAGAAATCTCAACGATACCTTTCTATATGTTCTGAAAGTTCATCACTCACTTCCTTATTCAAGATGCCTAAATGAACGACAGCACCTGCAGCTCTTAAAATCTCTAGCCCTGCGCCTTGGTTCTTTGGGTGAGGATCAATCATTCCGACATACACCTCACGTATACCCCGTTTAACTAACGCTTGCGCACAGGATGATGTACGTCCATGAAAAGAACAGGGCTCCAACGTTACAAAAGCAATAACCCCACCAAGCTCACCTTCTAACTGGTTAAGCGCCATCGCTTCTGCATGAGGCATGCCTGGTTCTCCTGTATGCCCTTTTGAAATTATTCTTCCTTGTTTAACTAATACACAGCCAACCGTAGGATTCGTACCACTTTTTCCAATCGCTTTTCTTCCTTCAATAACAGCCTCTTTCATGAATTTTTTTATTTGCGATTCATCCATGGTTTCGTTTTTACTTAAGGTGTTGTATTACGAAATCAATAAATAATCGTAGAGCCGGTTTCATATACTTATCCTCGATAAAAACCAGAAAGATATCGCCACTCCCCTGTTCAGATATGGATGGTTCCCATGAATCTAAAATAGGGATTAATTCACCTGAATCTAATTCTTTCTTAATCATCCATTTGGATAACATCAAGATACCAACACCCTGTTTAGCTGCTTCTAATAAAGGAGTCCCTCCTGTTGCAAGCATATTTCCATCCACCGGTACCTTGACCTTGCAGTGATCATTCTTGTGATGAAAATACCAAACAGTAGATAGGCCATTTTTATTCAAAATTAGGCAATTATGATCAGTGAGATCTTTCGGATGCTCTGGTGTTCCATTTTTTTTTAAATATGTATCACTCGCATAAATAGCCATTTTATTGGTAAATAATTTTCTAATTTTTAATCTAGAGTCTTCTGGGTGTCCTATCCTTATAGCGAGATCCACTTCATCGCGATAAAGGTCAACAAGGTTATTATCAAGACTAATATCGATTTTTACTTTAGGATACATTGCGAGAAATTTGGGAATGAGTGGACACACGATAAGCCGACCATAACTTTCAAACACAGAAACTCTCAACCTGCCTTCAGGTTCGACTTTATCTGGCTGTGTTGATGCCACAATTGCATCAAAATCCAACACAAGCTTTCTTGCACTATCAAGTAGTTGCTCTCCCGTCTCGGTCAAAGCGAGATGTCGAGTACTACGATTAAATAACTTTACATTTAATTCCTCTTCCAAACGATCAATTGCCCGTGAGACAGAAGATGGCGTGAGTTGCAAAATTTTTCCCGCTCGTGAAAAACTCCCACTCTCTGCAACCTTGATAAATATTTTAAATTTACTGATCATCCCTCACCATCTTTGCGTTTTGCGCAAAATTGTTTTGATAAACTTATGTATTAACACGATAAACGCAAAATAGGATACTTAAAAAAACGAAAAAGGGCAAAGAAAGGAAATACAAATGGATACATTCAGCGCAATTCAATCACGTCGCTCGGTAAAACATTATGACCCAAAACACCGAATGAGCGATGACGAAATAAACCAACTACTGTCTCTAGCTATATTGTCACCTACCGCATACAACATACAAAATTGGCGATTTGTTGTCGCACGAGATCCTTCCCTGAGAAGTGAAATTCGCTTAGCCGCTGGCAATCAAGCACAAGTTACAGATGCCTCATTATTAATTGTGCTCTGTGCAGATCTAAAGTCATGGGAAAAACAACCCCAGCGCTACTTACGAAATGCACCACAAACCACACAAGATTTTGTACTACCCATGATCGATCAGTATTACCGAGGCAAGGAGCAGGTGCAGAGAGATGAAGCTATGCGCTCATGTGGCTTTGCTGCACAAACTTTAATGCTGGCAGCCAAATCTATGGGCTACGATTCAGTACCAATGAATGGATTTGATTTCGAGAAAGTTGCTGCGCTTATACAGCTTCCTGATGATCATGTTATCAGTATGATTGTCGCTATTGGTAAAGCTGCCACAAAAGCTTGGCCACGATCTGGACAACTACCTGTTGATGAGGTCGTCATTAATGACTTTTTTTGTTGTGATAATACCTAGCACCTTCTCAAAGAAAAAATTAAAACACACAAATTAAACTAATTATTATGGATGAAAAGATGAAACTTTATTTTAGCCCCGGCACTTGCTCACTCGCACCACATATCGTTCTGCGAGAAATAGGTTGTGAATTTGATTTAATTAAGGTCGATTTAGCAACCAAGTTGACTGAAGATTCTACTGACTTCACCGAGATCAATGCACATGGCTCTGTGCCCGCACTACAACTTAGTAACAATGCAATCCTGACTGAAGGTGTCGCGATAATGCAATACCTTGTTGATCAACATCCTGAAGTCGACCTCGCACCAATGAATGGTACATTTGAGCGTGCTCGGTTGTATGAATGCCTAAATTATCTCTCAGCCGAATTGCATAAATCCTTTGTACCATTATTTTCTGAAAGCACCGATAAAGAAATACAAAAATCCATCACTAACATATATAACAAATTAAATTTTATAGAGGCTCTATTATCCGATAGGTCTTATCTGGTAGAGAACAAATTTTCTATTGCCGATATCTACCTATTTGTAATCGCCAGCTGGACTAAACCAACAGGAATTGGATTAAATAACTGGCCTAATATTTCTGCACTATCTGAAAAAATTTCTAAGCGAGATAGCGTACAAGAATCAATGCAGGTTGAAGGACTACTGACCAAATGAAAATTGTGAAAGATCTAAATATGAATGCAAAAGTTAACGCGATAAACAATGTTTTATCTAAATATTTTGACGGCCTATATAATGGCGATACATCTTTACTTGTAGAAGCATTTCATTCACGAGCACATTACGTCTGTGCCACGGATGGCACTTTACTTTATCGCAATATGGACGAATACTTCTCCATTGTTGATAAACGTGCATCGCCTGCCAGTCGAGATGAAACACGAACTGATAGAATATTATCAATAACATTTGCAGGACCAGTAACAGCATCTGCACGTGTTGAATGCTCTATTGGAGAAAAGTTCTTTACTGATTTTCTAACATTGATTTTCGTCGACAACAAATGGCAAATTATTTCAAAAGTTTTTCACTACGATATGGTTAACTGACACTAAATATCAACATATAAGAACCGATGTGCATTGCCGCTTTTTGGCTCTAAGAAATTATTTTTTCCATCATCCCATTTTGCGCATGGACTAGGAGTCCCGGCATCACCTTGCTTTACTTGTTCCTTTTGTATGACTGGTGTCTGATCCTTATCAGCATTCACACAAGAAACGAGAAGAAATGAAACGGCCCCATATTTCTGTGAGGCCTTCAGGGTATTATTGGTGTTCTGAAAATGCTCGGTGACGTAATAGATGCAAGGCAGAAATGAAAAGGCCCCACATTTCTGTGAGGCCTTCAGGGTATTATTGGTGTTCTGAAAATGCTCGGAGACGTGATAGATGCAAGGCAGCTAATCGAACCGTCGCGGAGCTTACGTAAAAGTAAGTGAGCAACGGAAGCGATTAGTGAACGCAGCAGATGCTCGTCTCCGGCATTTCTCAGGACAGCATTTACATCATGCCGCCCATGCCACCCATTCCGCCCATACCACCCATGCCACCCATATCGGCTGGCGCAGCACCACCGGCAGCACCTGCATCAACAGGTACTTCAGCGATCATGCATTCAGTAGTAATAAGCAGACCAGCAACAGAAGCTGCGTTTTGTAACGCACTACGTGTTACCTTGGTTGGGTCAAGAATACCCATTTCAATCATGTCGCCGTAATCGCCGTTACCTGCGTTGTAACCGAAGTTACCGCTACCATCATCAACTTTAGATAGAACAACGGATGCTTCTTCACCTGCATTAGTTACGATTTGGCGAAGTGGCTCTTCCATAGAACGACGTGCGATAGCGATACCGACGTTTTGTTCTTCGTTGTCACCCTTAAGTTCTTTAATAGCTTGTAGAGCACGAACCAAGGCAACACCACCACCTGGTACAACACCTTCTTCAACTGCTGCGCGTGTTGCGTGCAGTGCATCTTCAACGCGTGCTTTCTTTTCTTTCATTTCAACTTCTGTTGCTGCGCCAACCTTAATCACTGCAACACCGCCTGCTAATTTAGCAACACGTTCTTGCATTTTTTCACGGTCGTAGTCAGAAGACGATTCTTCCATTAGGCCGCGGATTTGGTTAACACGATCACTGATTTCAGTTGGGTTACCCGCACCATCAATGATAGTTGTTTCGTCTTTGTTAGTAACAATGCGCTTGGCACTACCTAGCTCATCGAGACCGGCTTTTTCAAGTGATAGACCCACTTCTTCAGCAATCACAGTTGCGCCTGTTAGAATCGCAAGATCTTGTAACATTGCTTTACGACGGTCACCAAAACCAGGTGCTTTAACAGCACATACTTTAACGATGCCGCGGATGTTGTT